>ENA-OQMY01000481-OQMY01000481.1-human-gut-metagenome-genome-assembly--contig:-NODE-481-length-10829-cov-1.810222_pt1 | contig 10829 bp, 12 predicted proteins | sample MGYA00242623_ERZ504868 | MGnify/ENA primary metagenome ERZ504868 (study PRJEB26092, sample SAMD00036386) | human gut metagenome | host: Homo sapiens | study: EMG produced TPA metagenomics assembly of...
TTCGCAGTGATAGAGTGATAGAGGATTTGCTGAAAACTTCGTATGCAAATCACAACCTTGGAAAATTTTGATGCGGTTGCCCTGAAAGTGGCAGGAATCAATAATATGTCATCAAACGTCAATCCGTCCATGACCACTCTGTCTGCAATAAATGACATAGAACTTATGCCTTAAAAATTATTGCACACAAACCTACAAAACAATTGACAATTAACAATGGACATTTTTGTCGCCCATTGTCAATTGCCAATTGCCAATTGTCAATTATTTAATTTGCCATTTCCGACAGGAACTTAATGCGGACGAGGCGAATCTCTTCTTCCGTATAATCACCACCTAATTCTTCGATTGCATCTTCCAGATCGTCTGTTTCCGAATCCTTGAAGTATTCATAAATATCATCGATATGATCTTCGTCCATCACATCGTTCAAGAAGTAGTCGATATTGATACGGGTTCCAGAATAAACGATCGCTTCTATTTCGTCGAGTAGTTCGTTAAATTCCAATCCGTTCGTCATGGCTATTTCGTCTAACGCCACCTTACGGTCGATACGCTGGATGATCGAAACCTTCAATTTGGATTTATTGGCAACCGTACGAACCCGAAGATCTTCGGGACGTTCGATCTCGTTTTCTTCCACATGACGCTTAATCAGCTCAATGAACTCCTTACCATATCTTTTTGCCTTACCGGCTCCGACACCCGGAATATTCTGCAATTCTTCCAACGTTACCGGATAAGTAGTGGCCATCGCTTCCAGAGACGGATCCTGGAAAATAACGAAAGGAGGCACTTCCAGACGCTTGGACAACTTCTTGCGTAAATCCTTCATCATCGAGAAAAGGGCAGGATCGACCGCACAAGCGGCTCCACCGCGTACGGGAACTTCTTCTTCCTCTTCATCGAATTCGTTGTCTTCTGTAATCTTGAAAGAGACAGGTTTCTTTATAAACTCTTTTCCTTTTCTGTAATCTTCAACAGACCGTAGTTCTCGATGTCCTTGGCCAAATATCCGGCAATCAATGCTTGACGGATAACGGCATTCCATGTCTTCTCTTCCTCATCCGAACCGGAACCGAAAATCTCCAGTTCATTGTGCTTGTAAGATTGTATTTCGGAGGTCTCGTTGCCGACCAACATGTTGACAATATATTCTGCCTTGAAGTTTTTCCTTTAACGTACCTAACCACTTCGAGTACGCGCTTATAATTCCTTTGCTTCCACTTTCGTTTTTTGGGTTCTAAACAATTATCACAATTTCCACAAGTTTTCTTCCAGGTATTCTTCACCGAAATAGTGCAACAAGACTTTCCGTCGACATACGGAAGTTTCGGCATAAGCAGCAGTCTCCAGAAGCAACTGCTTACCGATCTCCTGTTCCGCCACAGGGTTTTCCCTGCATGAAGTTTTTCCAATTTCTGCAAGTCTTTATAGGCATAAAAAGCGATGCACTGGCCTTCACCGCCATCACGGCCGGCTCGTCCGGTTTCCTGGTAATATCCTTCGAGGCGTTTTGGGAATATCATAATGGATGACATACCGTACGTCCGGGTTTGTCGATACCCCATACCGAAAGCAATGGTCGCAACGATCACGTCTGCTTTTTCCATTAGGAACGCATCCTGATTGCTCGAACGCTGCTGCGAATCCATACCGGCATGATAAGGGAGCGCCTTGATACCGTTTGCTTTCAGAATATCGGCAAATTCTTCCACCTTCTTACGGCTCAAACAATAGATAATACCGGATTTTCCCTCGTTGGACTTAATATATTTGATGATCTCGCGGTCGATATTCGCCGTTTTCGGACGAATCTCATAATACAAATTAGAACGGTTGAAGGAGGATTTAAAGACAGAAGCGTCAATCATTCCCAAGTTTTTCTGAATATCGTGCTGCACTTTCGGAGTGGCTGTCGCCGTCAAAGCAATCAACGGACGCTTGCCGATTTCGTTTATGATCGGACGGATACGACGATATTCCGGACGGAAATCATGCCCCCATTCAGAAATACAATGTGCTTCGTCCACTGCATAAAACCGAAATATTGACTTGGCGCAGAAACTCCACATTTTCATCTTTGGTCAATGACTCAGGAGCCACGTAGAGCAATTTCGTCCGGCCATTACGGATATCGTCTTTTACCTGGTCGATAGCCGATTTATTCAAGGAAGAGTTTATGAAATGGGCAACCCCGTCCTCTTCGCTGAAATTACGCATGGCATCCACTTGGTTCTTCATCAGGGCTATCAAAGGAGAAATCACTATGGCCGTCCCCTGCATCATAAGAGAAGGCAGTTGATAACACAAAGATTTTCCTCCTCCGGTCGGCATCAACACAAATGTATCATTTCCTGCCAGTACATTTTCGATGATTGCTCTCTGATTTCCTTTAAAGGTATCAAAACCAAAATGTTTTTTAGAGCTCTTCTGTCAAATTATCCTTCTTCGCCATACTATTCATATTTTAAAAACCGCCGTCAGGTCATCTGCAGACGGTTTACGTCCGATTTTTCAAACTTTTCCTTCGCATACTCCAACGTGACATGGAGTGTCTTTTCATTTGCAGACGGCATACTGTACATGGCATCCATCATCACAGCCTCCACAATGGAACGTAAGCCACGTGCTCCCAACTTAAACTCAAGTGCCTTATCGACTATAAATTCGAACACGTCTTCGTCAAATGTCAGTTCAATATCATCCATCGCAAACAATTTGATATATTGCTTGATGATCGAGTTCTTCGGTTCCGTCAAGATATTACGAAGCGTACTCCTATCCAACGGGTTTCAAATAGGTCAAGATAGGCAGACGTCCGATGATTTCCGGAATCAGGCCAAACGATTTCAAGTCGGTTGGTGTAATGTATTTCAGCAGATTGTTGCGATCCACCTGCGCCGTGTTTTCGTTTGCGGCGTATCCTACTACACGTGTATTCAAACGCTGGGCGATTTTCTTCTCTATTCCGTCGAAAGCGCCACCACATACAAACAGGATATTTTTCGTATCCACGGCAATCATTTTCTGCTCCGGATGCTTGCGCCCACCCTGCGGGGGTACGTTCACGATGGAACCTTCCAAGAGCTTCAGCAAGCCCTGCTGCACACCTTCACCGCTTACATCACGGGTAATGGAAGGATTATCGCTCTTACGGGCGATCTTATCTATTTCATCGATAAATACGATACCACGCTGTGCCGCTTCGACATCATAATCGGCAGCCTGCAACAGACGGGTCAAAATGCTTTCTATATCCTCCCCTACATAACCGGCTTCTGTCAAGACCGTCGCATCTACAATGGCAAACGGGACATGGAGCAATTTGGCGATCGTACGGGCAAGTAGCGTTTTACCTGTCCCCGTAGCACCCACCATAATAATATTCGATTTCTCGATCTCAACATCATCCGATGTTACTTTCTGGATCAAACGTTTGTAATGGTTATACACAGCAACCGACAGATAACGTTTAGCGTCGTCCTGACCTATCACATATTGGTCCAGAAAAGTCTTAATATCCTCAGGCTTAGGCAGATCTTTCTGGTTTAAATCCAAAAGAACTCCCCTTGCCAGGCATTTGTCTTTTACTATTCGTACGCTTGCTGTGCACATTCATCGCAAATAGCACCGGAAATCCCGTTAATCAACATATTAACGTCCCGGCTACCGCGTCCGCAAAACGTACAGCTATCGCCTGTTTTGGCCATTCCGTATTTGTTTTTTAAAGAGAGTACGTTAAAAGCTCCTGTTCCCGCATTCGATACAAGGGACAAGGGACTTTTAACGCAGCCCCTTACATTAATATTATTTATTACGAACCAGAACCTTGTCGATCATACCGTAAGCCAAAGCTTCCTCTGCCGTCATCCAATAGTCACGGTCACTATCGTGTTCAACCTTTTCATAAGGTTGACCTGAATGAGTTGATATGATTGTGTAGAGTTCCTTCTTTACTTTCAGGATTTCACGAGCCGTGATCTCAATATCCGAAGCCTGTCCCTGCGCACCGCCTAACGGCTGGTGAATCATCACGCGGGAATGAGGCAAGGCCATACGCTTGCCTTTCGTTCCGGCGACCAGCAATACCGCAGCAAAAGAAGCTGCCATACCCGTACAGATAGTCGACACGTCACTACTGATAAACTGCATCGTGTCATAAATACCATATCCTGCATAAACAGAGCCACCCGGAGAATTGATATAAATTGAAATATCCTTGCCCGGATCGCTTGAATCCAGATACAACAACTGTGCCTGGATTACATTTGCCGTATAATCGTCAACCTGTGTACCTAAAAAAATGATACGGTCCATCATCAACCGTGAAAAAACGTCCATCTGAGCAACGTTCAATTGACGCTCTTCGATAATCGTCGGAGATATGTAACTGCTGGTTATATTCATATAACTGTCCAGCGCATTACTGTTCATCCCTAAATGCTTCGTTGCATACTTTCTGAAATCTTCCATAATCTATAGTCTTATTGTGTTACCGAAAAGTCATAAAAAAGGGATTCCTCTCTTACTTATCGGAATAACAAAGTTATAAATAAATTTCTGAAAGAAACAACTTATTTGCTGTCCGGTAAGATATTTTTTCGAGAGAAAGCCCTTTTTAGATAAAAAAGCTGCTGCTGCCGCTTTTTCAGGTAGTCTTATTCTTCAAAAAGTTTGTTGAATTCGTCGGCTGTCACCTCCTTGGTATCCAGTTCGACTTGTTCTTTCAACCAGCCTGCCAGTTTTTCTTCAACTGCACGGTCAATGATATTCTGCAGCGTCTGCTTGTTTTTCAAAATGTCTTTAGCATAGTTAGCCAATACGTCTTCCGGTACGGAAAGCATTCCATACTGGGCAAACTGGGCTTTAGCTACACGTTTAGCGAAGCCTTCGATATCAGCATCTTCAACTTTCAATCCGTTTTCCTTCACCAGATTTTCTTTGATCAGCTGATATTTCAAGTCTTCTATGATCCGAGGATATTCTTCGTCGATCTTTTCTTTCGTATTCTTTTCATTGGCAACCAGCAACCAACGCTTTAACAGGTCTTCGGCAAACGAAAGTTCACCGGCCTTCTGAACCAGCAGGTCACGGGCATCGACCAAGAACTTGAAGTCGCTCTGCGGAGTGAACTGCTCAGCCAAAGCTTCGCGGATCTTGTTCTTGAATTCTTCTTCGCTGGTAACAACGCCTTCACCGAAGACTTTGTCGAACAATTCCTGGTTCAGCTCTGCATTCTTATGACGAGTCACCTCCGTGATTTCAAAGCTAAAATCGCCTGTGATACCACTGACGGCTTCCTTATTCACTTTCAAGAAAGAAGCGATTTCTGCTTCTGCACCTTCGTAGGCCTTATTCGGATTGAATACGATCACAGAGTTCTTCTTTGCACCGATGAATTTAGCTTTTTCAGCTTCATCCTTTATGTACATCGGCATCAAAACAGCCTCTTCAACAACGATACCGCCTTCTTTCGGAGAACCGTTTTCCAGTTCGGCTACCGTACCTTTCACCAAGTCTTTTTCTTCTACATCCTCAACCTGGTCGTACGTTCCGAAATTAGCCTGGTAAGCCTCGACTTGTTTGCCGATCATTTCGTCGTCGATATTCACCTGGTAATAAGGAACCTTGTCATTTTTGGACAATTCGATCTTGATTTCCGGAGCCAGCGCTACATCAAAACAAAATTCGAAGTCTTCCTGAGTATCGAAGTTGATTTCTTTCTGTTCAGTTTCGTTAGGCAGCGGTTCGCCCAAAATGTTCAGTTTGTTTTCACGGATATAGTTGTACAGGTTTTCAGAAACCAATTTGTTGATTTCTTCGACCAACACATGCTTGCCATACATTTTCTTTACCATACCCATTGGGACCATCCCTTTACGGAAACCCGGCATCTCTGCTTTCTGACGGAAGCTGCGAAGGCTCTTTTCAACCTTGTCTGCATAGTCAGCTTTCACTATTTCCAATTTCACAATGCCTTTTGTAGCATCAATGTTTTTAAGCGAAACGTTCATTCTGAATGATTTATTTAATTAATAGTCTTGTTCGAATTTTAGGGTGCAAAATTAGACTTAATCTTTTAATCTCGCAAATTGTTTGCTTAAATTGTTATAACCGAGATGAATTTAGGAGCAATATTATTTTTTTCAGGATAAATTGTTGTTTATCTAAAATAAATGTATTCCTTTGCGATGTGAAAGGGCATTAACCTTGAACGGACCTAACATTGTTTTTTAATTTCTTCATTTACTCGTTACTTGTCGAATATCTCTCACTGTTACGAAATTCCGGTTTACTACTTTCATTGAAGTAACATTTTATTTTTAATTTCTATTTTTATGAACATCTATGTTGGAAACCTGAACTATCGTGTTCGGGAAGATGATTTGAAACAAGTAATGGAAGAATACGGTACGGTTGAATCCGTAAAGATCATCAAAGACCGTGAAACAGGCAAATCAAAAGGTTTTGGTTTCGTTGAAATGCCGGACGATGAAGCTGCGAAAAAAGCAATCGCCGAGTTGAACGAAGCAGAATATGAAGGCCGCCAGATAGTAATAAAAGAGGCTCGTCCTAAATAATTACTTTTCCGGGAAAAAATAAGAAACTTCTGCTTAACTTTGAGCAGAAGTTTTTTTATGCTCAAAAATATGTTCTTAAAAGGTATATATGCCGGAAAACCGGCCATCTTCCAATTGACCGTCCTGCTTCTCCTGATTCTGGCAGGCGCAGTTTTCTCATCGCTGATTGCAATGGGATTCTTCTATATGATCTATGGTCTGCACGCCGATATTACGCAGTATTCGGACATGATGCGCCTGTTGCAACTTATTTCAGCCCTCGGCACATTCCTCTTTCCTGCATTGGCACTTGCGTGGCTGTGCAGCTACAATCCGAAAGAATATCTGTCGATCGGGAAAATGCCTAAAGGACACATATTGCTTCTCACATTTCTCAGCATATTTTTGATCACTCCTTCCATCAGCCTGACCGGAATACTGAATAAGCAGATGGAACTGCCATCTTTTATGGAACCCATAGAAAACTGGATGCGGTTGCAAGAGGAAACGGCCGAACAACTGACTCTGAAATTGCTGGCCGGAAGAGGGATCATAACTTTGTTTTTTAACCTGATCGTTATCGCGGTAGCTGCCGGCATTACGGAAGAATTCCTTTTCAGGGGCGCTTTGCAACGGATAATCGGGAAATGGACGTACAATCATCATATCATCATCTGGAGTGCAGCCATCATTTTCAGTACCTTCCACATGCAGTTTTTCGGCTTCCTTCCACGTATGCTGTTAGGAGCTTATTTCGGATATTTACTTTATTGGACCCGGAACATCTGGATACCGGTATTTGCCCACTTCGTTAATAATGCAATTGCTGTCATCAGCATGTCGGATGCCAAATTAAAAGACAACGAATTCATTACCGGAGATATTTCCACACAGAATTTGTTGCCCTACACAATCGTGGCGATCGTTGCGTTATTTTTCTTTGTCCGTTGCTGTCGGAAATTGAAAATTATCAGATCGTCTAATCTTAATTCTTAAAAGTCTTTTTTGCGGAGAACAAAATCCTTACCCAGATATTTTTCACGCACAATTTCATTTTCGGCCAACTGCTCGGCAGTTCCCTGAAAAAGCACTTTCCCTTCGAACAGCAGATAGGCACGGTCACAGATACTCAAAGTCTCGTATACGTTATGATCTGTGATCAGAATCCCGATATTCTTATGTTTCAGCTTTGCGACAATACTCTGGATATCTTGTACGGCAATCGGGTCTACCCCGGCAAACGGTTCGTCAAGCATGATAAATTTCGGATCGATAGCCAGACAGCGAGCGATCTCCGCACGCCGGCGTTCACCTCCGGACAACTGGTCGCCCAAATTCTTCCGCACTTTATTCAGACCAAATTCGGCAATCAGACTCTCCAAGTTTTTCTTTCTGGTATTCGGATGTTGTCTCTGTCATTTCCAATACGGAACGAATGTTATCCTCCACCGTCATTTTACGGAAAATAGACGCCTCCTGAGCTAAGTAGCCAATACCATTACGAGCGCGTTTATACACCGGAAACTTCGTGATCTCCATATCGTTCAAGAATATCTTTCCTTCATTGGGAGTCACCAACCCTACCGTCATATAGAAAGTAGTCGTTTTCCCAGCTCCATTAGGGCCAAGCAATCCCACGATCTCTCCCTGCTTCACATTGATCGAAACATGATTTACAACGGTACGTGTCTTATATTTTTTAAACGAGGTCCTCCGTACGGAGCACCATTTGTTGTTCGTCTGCCATATCCAAAATCTTTGCCACAAAGAAACGGAATTAATTCCTTCTATACAAATCGTTCACTACGCTTTTATTGACTTACAGCCCAGTTTAGATTAAATACAAACCAGAAGTATCAAGCCTGAAATGAACAGTTGTTCCCAGAATTGCGTTATATTTGCAGACTGTAATTGAATAGAAACATAAAATAATGAATAAAGCATTACATCAAGTAGGTGAATATGTCATGTTGATGGGGAAATGCATCTCCGTACCCAACCGGTGGAGCATGTTCTTTAAGCAGTTGATAAAGGAAATATATAAATTAGGAGTCGATTCCCTTTGGATCGTTGTCATCATTTCCATTTTTATCGGTACGGTTATTGCCATCCAGATTTCACTGAATATCAGTTCGCCGCTCATTCCTAAATTTACGATAGGATATACAACGCGTGAAATTATCCTGCTGGAATTTTCTTCTTCCATCATGTCGTTGATTCTGGCGGGTAAAGTCGGTAGCAACATTGCTTCCGAAATCGGGACCATGCGTGTGACGGAGCAGATCGACGCAATGGAGATCATGGGAGTTAACTCCGCCAACTTCCTGATCCTGCCAAAGATGGTCGGTATGATGACTTTCATTCCGGTATTAGTTATCTTCAGTATGTTCACCGGTATTTTGGGAGGTATCGCAGCCAGCCATTCCACAGGAACAGGTATGACACCCGCTTCTTTCGAATATGGTTTACAGTTCTATTTCAATGAGTTCTACATCTGGTACTCCATCATTAAATCCGTTGTGTATGCATTTATTATTTCATCCATAGCCGCCTACTTCGGTTACAATGTAAAAGGCGGTGCACTGGAAGTAGGTAAAGCCAGTACGAACGCGGTCGTTATGAGCAGTATCATGATTCTGCTGGCCGACGTGATCTTAACCAACTTAATGCTGACATAAAAAATGGTAGAAGTAAAACATATCACCAAGTCCTTTGAAGGACGAGTTGTCCTGAATGACATCAGTGCTGTATTCGAAACGGGAAAAACAAACCTGATTATCGGGCGAAGCGGCTCCGGGAAAACGGTTCTTATCAAAAATATTATCGGGCTGATGCGTCCGGATTCGGGAGAGATTTTATATGACGGCCGTGACTTGACATCGATGGATAAGCACGAATTGAACATGTTGCGCCGTGAAATGGGTATGCTGTTCCAAGGATCGGCCTTATTCGACAGCATGACGGTGTTGGAAAATGTCATGTTCCCGCTGGATATGTTCTCAAACGACACTTACAAAGATCGTTTGAAGCGTGCCCAGTTCTGTCTGGACCGTGTGAACCTGTCGGAAGCCGGTCACCTCTATCCTTCTGAGATCAGCGGCGGTATGATGAAACGTGCCGCTATTGCCCGCGCCATCGCCCTGAACCCGAAATATCTGTTCTGTGACGAACCGAACTCCGGCCTGGACCCCAAGACTTCGTTGATTATCGACGACCTGATCCACGATATCACCGCCGAATACAAAATGACGACTATCATCAACACACATGACATGAACTCCGTCATGAATATCGGTGAAAACATTATCTTCATCAAAGAAGGCGTAAAAGAATGGCAGGGGAACAGCAAAGAGGTTATACTTCCAAGAACAAAGCATTGAACGATTTTATCTTCGCTTCTGACCTGTTCCGTAAGGTAAAAGAGGTACGAGGAAGAAGAGTTAAAAGAAGAAGAACTGAAAGCAAAGTAAAAAATAATCCGATGCCATCGGATGAAAAACGATGGGCATCGGATCGGAAAGAGATAGGCATCGGATTAATATCCGAACAATTCTTCCTGTGTCAGTTTCTGGATCGGACCATATTGTGACAAACCTTTCAGATCGAGATCCTTTTCATCGCCTAATACACAATAGATATAGGTACGCCCTTTCACCCATTTTTCCTGGAATGCCTTGATTTCAGGCAATGTCATTGTCTGCGCCTTCTCGAACAGTTCTTTACGGCTATCCGTGTTCAGACCTAAATCCTGGGCATTCAGATAAGACCAAAGAACATCCGATTTGGTAATACGCTCCGTACGCAAACGGGTAATGAGAGCATCTTTAGCCAAGTTGAACGCTTTTTCTGATTCCGGCATATTATTGATAATTTCATCGAAAGCTTTCATCGCATCAATCATCTTATCATTCTGAGTCGCAATGAACGTACGGTAGACATACGGATATTTCAGTTTGGACGGAGTAATAAGGAAAGCTCCTGCAGAATAAGCCAGCCCACGCGATTCACGCATTTCCTGAAATACGATCGCGTTCATGCCGCCACCGAAGTATTCGTTATACATATTCAATGTAGGTTGGATAGCCGGATCGAACTTTTCACCTCGGTTAGAGACAGCAGAGAAATAAATCTGTTTAGCATCATACTGTGCAAGCAGAACTCTATTTTCAGGAGTTTCCTGCTGGCTAAACTCAATTGCTGCCGGAACCGGTTTGCAACTGTTCAGGGACATTATGATATGTTTGATGATGTCCAGAACGGTCCTGT
>ENA-OQMY01000482-OQMY01000482.1-human-gut-metagenome-genome-assembly--contig:-NODE-482-length-10817-cov-3.087091_pt1 | contig 10817 bp, 9 predicted proteins | sample MGYA00242623_ERZ504868 | MGnify/ENA primary metagenome ERZ504868 (study PRJEB26092, sample SAMD00036386) | human gut metagenome | host: Homo sapiens | study: EMG produced TPA metagenomics assembly of...
TCTGCATGTATGGATTTTTTCCGAAAATTTCATCCAGCTTTTCACTGTGGATGTTCTGGATTCTGCCGCGGAGAGAGACTGCTTTTTTATCTTTCGTCGCAGAAATTGCCACATAGCCCTGCTCCATGAGCTGTGCATAAAAGGCTTTTCCTTTTGCCGTCAGAAAATACACTCCTTTCTTGTCCCACAGCATCATATCGATCACACGGGTCTGTGGATGACCGTCTGCACCGATCGTCGCCATCGTGGTTGAGTGCATCTCCTCTACTAACATCTTCAGATAATCATTTCTCTCCATAGCGGCAGATTCCTTTCTCTTTTTACTTCAAATTCATAGCGACAGATTAAAACTCGTACGGCGGGTTTCCGGAAAAGTCTGCGATTACACCGTGTGCATTGTTCAGATAGAATACCTCGAAAATCGGGTTGTCAGCGGTTTGGTACTGGCCTTTTACAATCGGATTTCCCATGCACATTTCTTTTGCAGCCATGTTGTTTTCAAATACAGCTTTTCCGTTCAGACGGATCCATGCATAGGATGGGCTGGAAGTGGAAATTTCAATTTCCGGATTTGCCAGCATATCTTTATAAACATCTTTTGTGTTGTTGGTACAAAACCACAGTTTTCCTTCCATTTCGCCAATAAACATAAACGGACGGCATTTTGCTTTTCCATCGCGCCCTACAGTTGCTAAATACTGTACCGGGTTTTCTTTTAAGAATTCTACTACTTTACTCATGATGATGTCCTCCATTTTCGGTTTTTTGATTTTGTTTTTGAGCTTGTTTCTTATGATTTGGTTTCGGCCTTTTTCAAATGCGCTTCGGATCTTTTTTCTCGAAAGGATTGCTTTTTTCTTTCGATGGCTTTATAATAAGCCCAAAGCGTCTTAACGTAAAGTAAGCACAATATTGTGCTGTAGTTACCAAAAGGAAACTATTGTGTAAATTACAAGGTTTTCCGTGCTTACTTTTACAAGAAAATCTTTATGAAATGGAGGTTTTTTATGTCAGTTCTGAAAAAAACGCAATATCTTTAGCCGATCTCCCGGCCTGCCCGGTAGAGACTACCTTAACCTTAATCAGTGATAAATGGAAAGTCCTGATTCTCCGTGATCTGATGCCGGGCACCAAACGTTTTGGCGAACTAAAAAAATCCATCGGTCACGTTTCCCAGAAAGTTCTGACGAGCCAGCTCCGTCAGATGGAACAGAGCGGGCTCGTCAGCCGTAAAGTTTATGCAGAAGTTCCGCCGCGGGTAGAATATACCCTCACCAACCTGGGCTACAGCCTACAGCCAATCATGGATGCCATGTGGAGCTGGGGAGAAAATTATAAGAAAAAACTCTCCGCCGAAGAATCCGAAACCGCCTGATATTCGTTTGTTTTTTGCAAAAAAAATGTCTCAAAACCAGTCTTTTGTTTTGAGACATTTTTATTTTCTATTTTTCCCGGAAATTCGGACTGTTTTCTTTCAGCACCACTGTTTCCCAGCTTCCGATTGTTCCATCATACTGTCCGTTCCACACCGGATACTGTTCGACCGGAAGTTTGATTTCCACGGCATTCCGATTAAAGTTCTGTACGAACACATACCGGATTCCATTCTTTTCGCGCGTTGTAACCTCCACGCCATCCGGAATCTCTTTCACCACCGATGTGACACCTGCTTCTTCTGCCAGTTTTCCGCAGAGCTCATCGTACAGACCCTGTTCAAAACCGGCACAGATCTGATATGCTTTTCCTGCGCCATACTGGTTTTCTGTCAGTGCAGGCATTCCTGCATAAAAATCTTTTCCATAAGTCATCAGCACTTCTGCTGTCGATGGTTTCACCAGTTCACAGAGATTGCTGCACCGGTACGTCCGGGTCAGATGCAGACGGTTTTGCGGGACCGGAACTCCTTCGTTCCATTCCCCATCGTACAGGCCGTCAATCTCCATGCTCCGAAGTCCCATTACATCCAGCAGTCCGTGCGGCGTTCCGCCAAGGAAACAAAGATCCGTCTCATCTACAATTCCGGACCAGTACGTTGCCAGGAAAGTGCCGCCTCCGGCCACAAACTGCCGTACTTTTTCCACCCATCCTTCCCGCTGCAGATAAACCACAGGCGCTGCCACGATCTGATAGTCCGAAAGACCCTGCGTTTCATCGATGACATCAACATCCAGGCCGAGTCTGCGGAAGGCGCGGTATGATTTTTCCACGGTTTCTTTGTAAAACAGGCCCTGATTCCGTGGCCCTGCCGCATCTTCCAGTGCCCACCGGTTTTCGGTGTCATAAATCACAGCCACTTTCGGACTGCAGATGGCACCGGAAAGTTCCTGCATCTGCGCCAGGGTTTCTCCTACCTTTGTCACTTCCCGGAATACACGGGTGTCATCTCCTCCATAATGGTCTATCACCGCTCCATGAAACTTTTCGGAAGCTCCACGGCTCTGGCGCATCTGGAAATACAGGACGCTGTCTGATCCGTGCGCCACGGCCTGAATGGATGCGGCGTGCAGCATGCCCGGCTTTTTCAGTTTGCTGACCGGCTGCCAGTTTGTTGCGGACGGACAGCTCTCCATCAGATAAAACGGCTTTTTCTGGATACTGCGCATGATATCATGCTGCATCGCCGTATCTGCTGCCGTAACTGCTTCCGCTTCTTTGTGCCAGGTCGGATAATTGTCCCAGGAAACAAAATCAACAATGTCGGCAAACTTGTGATAATCCAGTCCCTTGAAATCATACATCATATTGATGGTCGTAGGCTGTTTGGCACCGGCATCCCGCAGCGCGCTGATCTCCCATTTCACAAAATCGGCTGTCTGATCTGTTACAAATCGTTTCCAGTCCAGATTCAGTCCGTGCAGCGATGCGTCTCCTTTTGGCGACGGACTCTCCACCTGATCAAAACTCTGGTATGTATGACTCCAGAACGCCGTGTTCCATGCATGGTTTAAGGCCTGTAAACTGCCATATTTTTGTTTTACCCAGTTCCGAAATGCCTCCTGGCAGAGCGGACAATGGCACTCTCCGCCTAGTTCATTCGAAATATGCCATGCAATGACACCTGGATGATCCCTGAACGCTTCTGCCAGTTTTGTATTGATCTTTCTCGTTTTTTCCCGGTACACCGGCGAGGTATAGCAATGGTTATGACGCTCTCCGTACAGATTTCTCTGCCGCATCGCATCCATGCGGAGTACTTCCGGATATTTCTGTGCCATCCAGCGCGGTCTTGCCGCTGTCGGTGTAGCCATCATGACAGAAATTCCATTTTCATACAGGCGGTCTACCATTTTTTTGAGCCATTCCAGATCAAACACGCCTTCTTCCGGCTCCAGGAATGCCCAGGAAAAGATGCCAGGGAAACTTCATTTATTTTCGCTTTTTTGAAATACGCAAGATCCTGTTCCAGAATTTCCGGATATTCCAGCCATTGTTCCGGATTGTAATCTCCGCCATGCAGAAGTTTTCCAAAATTTATATTCTGTCTCATGAAAATCTCCTTTTATTCTCAAATGCCTCGGAATGTAAAGGTAAATTCCAGTTTCTGGTCAACCGAAATCAGGTATTCCGGATGGGTCTGTGCACCCCAGCTGTCGTCTCCTCCGACACCCATCTGCTGTTTTGCCACGCGCACAACGGTGTAATGTACCTGCGGCAGTTCATACGGATGCATCGCATTTTCCAGCTCGTGCGGTGTGTACGGCAGTGCGGAAAATTCCATCTTGTCGCCGCTAAACATCATACCACGGCCCTTGCGGTTCGTCACGGTTGCCCAGCGTACACCAACCTTGTTGCCGCACTCCTGCGGAACGAGATATTTCGCCATATTGTCTTCGACTTTATTCTTATAAACGCCAAGCTTTGCTCCGGCGCAGCGGTCCACATACGTCTCCTCCGGTCCCATGCCATACCAGGTAACGTGGTCGTAATCGGCATCCAGCTTGAACATCACGCCGAATTCCGGCATATCGCCGAGCTCTTTCACCGGATCATACGTCAGCGTCGTCTGAATGCTTCCATCGCCGAAGACACGGTAGGTCAGACGGCACTCACTCGCCGGTGTGGTCGGCATTACATAGCGGTAGCTGACTTCTGCGCAGTCCTCGTGTACTTCGATTTCCGGTGCATACAGTCCCGGATAATGGCTGCCGTTCGGATATTTGTGGGACAGATACATCGAAGCAATCTTCCACTGGCTGTAACGCATCGGCATCAGGCTTCCGCAGTCATTGTCGATCGGCGCACGCCAGAAGTTCGGTTTCGGAATCATTTTGATCATCTCAACGCCGCCGTAACGGTACGATACGAGTCCGCCGTTCAGATCGGAGAACATCACATCGAAATTCTCGCCGCACACACCAAAATCATGGTTGGAACGGATCACTTCAAATTTCGCCGGTTTTTCTGCTTTCGCCGGTGCTTCCACTTCATAAACGCCCTGTCCAAATGCAACTTCATGGCCGCGCTTGCCCCATACGGTATCTTCTTTCAGGCGGAAGGAAACGGTCACCGCATACTCTCCCGGAAGTGTCTGTACCGCGATCGGCAGCTCCACCGTTTTTTCCGAAAGCGGCTCCACCGAAACTTCCATCGGCACTTCTTTCAGTTTCTTTCCTTCTTTTTCGAGAAGTACTACGCATGCAAATGTATCGGTATTCACAAACAGGTTTTTATTTTTTACAACCGCCTTGTCTTTCTGCACGTCAATGGAAATATTCTGATAGCAGAATTTTACTTCCTGCATCTTCGGAGACGCGTCGCGCTCGCCGCCGTATACGATACCATTTCCACTGAAGTTATAATCACACGGATGGTCGTCAAAATCACCGCCGTACGCCTGGAACTCTTTTCCGTAGCGGTCTTTTTTATAAATCGACTGATCGATATAGTCCCAGATAAAGCCGCCCTGGAACATTGGCTCTTCCTCGGTCAGATCCATATATTTCTTCATCGCGCCGCAGGAATTTCCCATGGCATGGGCATACTCACAGCAGACGTACGGTTTTCTGCGGTCTTTCGCTAAAAATTCCCGGATCTCGTTGACCGTGGTGTACATCCGGCTTTCCATATCGCTGGTGTCGTTGTATCTGCGGTCATCGTTCACTCCCTCATAATGGACAAGGCGGGTCGGATCCATCTTCCGGTATAACTGAGACATTTCAAAAATAACCTTTCCGCCGAACGATTCATTTCCGCAGGACCAGATCAGAATCGCCGGATGGTTTTTGTCTCTCTGATACATCGAGTTGACACGGTCCAGCATGCAGTCCATCCACTCCGGACGGTCGCACGGTACGACACCGGAGAAATCCCCGTTCCGTACGGCATCCGTATCTCTCGTTCCATGGGACTCCATGTTGCACTCTGCAATCATGTAAATACCGTATTCATCGCACAGATCATAAATGCCGACCGCATCCGGGTAATGGCAGGTACGGATTGCATTGATGTTGTTCTGTTTCATCGTTGTCAGGTCTTTGATCAGCTCTTCTCTCGAAACAACACGGCCGGATACGGAGCTGAACTCGTGGCGGTTGACGCCTTTAAAGACAATGCGTTTTCCATTCAGCATCATGATGTGGTCTTTCATCTCAAAGCGGCGGAATCCGACTCTCTGCGGAATCAGTTCCTGCACCGTTCCATCCTCTGCGGTGACTTCCAGCAGAAGATCATACAGCACCGGTGTCTCTGCGGACCACAGTTCCGGGTGATCGACTTTCAGAACAAACTGTGTTTCCCCATCCAGCACACCTTCGGTGCTCTGCAGTGCCGTTCCGTCTTTTGACAGGGTAATTTTCACTTTTCCTTTTCCGATCGTTTTCGTATCAATGACCAGATCTGCCTTCGTAAACGTATCATCCAGCAGCGTCTGTACTTTCAGATCCGAAACGTGAACCTCCGGAATCGTGTACAGATACACATCACGGTAAATACCGGAGAAACGGAAGAAATCCTGATCCTCGCACCAGCTTCCGCTCGTCCATTTGAAAACCTGCGCAGCCAGTTTATTTTCGCCCTCTTTCAGATACGGGGTCAGTTCAAACTCGGACGGAGTAAACGTATCCTCGCTGTAGCCAAGGAACGTTCCGTTCAGCCATACGGCAATACCGCTCTCTGCTCCCTGGAAGGAAACAAAAAGCCGTTTTCCTTTCATCTGATCCGGCACTTCAAAATATTTCACATAGGAAGCCGTCGGATTGAACCGCTCCGGAATCTCGCCCGGCTGGATTTCTTCTCTTCCTTCCCACGGATACTGGACATTGGCATACTGCGGTGCGTCGTATCCCTCCATCTGGATATGCGCCGGCACGCGGATATCATCCCATTTTGTGCAGTCATACTCCGGTGTCTCAAATCCCGGAATCGTGCTCTCGTAGTTCTTTGCATAGTGGAATTTCCACAGTCCATTCAGACTGTGACGGAAGTTTTCCACATGCTGCTCCATTTCTTCCACCGATCCATAATACCTGTGATCGGAATGCGCCGGTACCCGGTTCTCTCCATAATACGTCGGGTCCTTCACTTTTTCATACTGAAATACACCCATTTTTATTTTCCTCCTTCTGGAATTTTATTTTCTTTGATCTTTTGAAAAAAGGTGGATATTCATCCAAATATCCACCTTTTCTGTTCGATTCTTTTTCTTATTTTACAGCACCTGTGATACCTTCTGTGAAGCTCTTCTGGAAGCAGAAGAAAATGATTGCTGTCGGGATCGTACAGATGAATACGCCGAGCATCAGCACGCCATAATCTACAGTGTAGCCGCCGAGCAGGTTCGCTACCAGCATCGGCATGGTAATGGAATCATTGTTCTGTAAGATAACCTTTGGCCACAGATAGTTGTTCCATGCATTCATGAAGGTGATGATCGTTGCTGCCGCATAGGTCGATTTCATGGTCGGCATATACATGCGGAAGAAAATTCCTGTCTCGCTTAAACCATCCAGTCTTGCCGCTTCGATGATATCGTGCGGGAAAGAACGGGAAGCCTGACGGAACATCATAATCATAAACGGAGTGGAAATCGAAGGAAGCATAAATGCTGCCATCGTGTTGACCATTTTTAACTGTGAAAACATACGGAACATCGGGATCATGATTGCTGCGAACGGGATCATCATCGCAGTCAGAAGCACGGTAAATACCGCATCTTTCGCTTTGTCATGATAAATTTCAAATCCATAACCTGCGATTGAGCAGACCAGAAGACAAAGGACCGTCAGTACCGTTGCATTCCGGAACGAGTTCCACAGTGCAAGACGCAGGTTCTGCTGCGCAATCAGTGACTTGAAGTTTTCCATCAGATAAGTACCCGGAATCAGTTTTCCGGCAATAACATCAATACTTCTGTTCGTAGACGCGCAGAACATATAGTACAGCGGAAATACAGAAAGGAGGGATGCTACCGTTAAAACCAGATACATGAAGAATTTCTTTGTTTTTCCCATTATCGCTCGTCACCTACTTTCATCTGAATCAGTGCCAGAATGGCAACCATAATCAGGATCAGGATCGACATTGCTGCCGCATAGCCGAAGTTTGGACTCTGTACAAAGGACATGTTGTAAATGTAATGAGACATGGTCATGGTCGATTTTCCAGGACCTCCGTTTGTCAGGTTCAGGGACTCATCGAACAGCTGCAGCGTACCATTGGTAGAGGTAATCGTGGTCAGCAGGATCATCGGCTTTAACAGCGGAACGGTGATCTTGAAGAAGGTCTGCAGCGGGCTTGCGCCGTCAATTTTTGCTGCTTCGTAGATTGAGTATTCAATGTTCTGCATACCGGAGAGGTAGAATACCATATTGTATCCCGTCCATCTCCAGACCAATGCGATGATGATAACGGCACGGGCTGTCCAGGCATTGGAGAACCACATGATCGGATGCATGCCAAGTCCACGCAGAACGGTGTTGATAAATCCATCGTTTGCAAACAGGGAACGGAAAATCATTGCGTAAGATACCAGCGATGTTGCGCACGGCAGGAAAATACAGGTACGGAACAGTCCCTTGAAACGCAGATCTTTGTTGTTCAGCATCGATGCAAACATCAGACCAAGGATCAGCATGATCGGCACCTGAATAATCAGGTAGAGGAAGGTGTTACTTAAAGTCTGTTTAAAAGTCGGGTCTTTTAAAATACGCGCATAGTTTGCAAATCCGTTGAATTTCAGGTTAATGCCCATACCGGTCTGCAAAGACAGGATAAATGCCTGAATCATCGGATAAAAGCTCATCCATGCGATCAGAATCGTTGCCGGAAGCAGAAAAACCCATCCGGTAAAATTCTGTTTTCTTTCCAAGTTCATTCCGTTTTTTCTTCTGGCTGCTCATGGAATCTTCCTTTCGTTTTTTCGCTGCGAGGTACGCTTGAAAAAATCTTTTTGCAGACAACATCGCATGTTCTCCTGCAGAAATCATTTTTCAAGCCCACCCCGGGGCAGATACAGAACGGGCCTGCTTCTGTCTGTCTAGAAGCAGACCCGTTTCTTATCGTCCTACTTTTTTACAATATGAGAAATCTTAGTTACCCATGTTGAACTCTACGGTTTCCTGTGCAGTCTGGAGTTCGCTGTCCATATCTGCTCCTGTCTGGATGATATTGGAAAGTGCGGTTCCGACAGCATCGCGTGCATCGTAGTAGAATGCTCCAGTGATGTTGGATGGAGTCTTGGTTGCGAAATCAACGATTTTTGCATAAACCGGATCATCGCTGAAGAATGCAACTGGCTGTGCATATGCTTCGGAATCTCCTGCCGGTGCCCAGGTTGCCAGAGCGCCTTTTGCGATGATGTCATCGTAAAGAGCTGTGCTGCCTGCGAAGGTAGATTTCATAAAGTCAATGGCAAGATCGGTTTTCTTGCAGTTGGAAGAAATTGCCCAGGAAGAACCACCGTTGTTGGAGTAGTTGGTTGCTCCGTCGATGCCGTCCAGTTTTGGCATATTGGTGAGCGCCCATTTACCGGACTGATCGTCATTTGCTGTGATGGAAGCCATGATCCAGCATCCGTTGATAACGCCTGCTGTGGTTCCGTTGTTGATGGATGCAATATACTGATCCCAGTCGGTAACTTCTACCAGAGTACCATCTTTTACCATCTGGCTGTAGATCTCAAGGATTGGTTTTAATGCTTTGTTGTCTACAATATTTACGGATCCGTCCTCGTTGAACAGGGACTCACCGCAGGACTGCAGCATTTCCATAACAAGGTCCGGAGATCCGGCCTGAGATGTCAGGATTGGCTGGCCTGTTTTCTCTTTGACAACTTTTGCTTTTTCCATAAAGTCATTCCAGGTAATGTCTGTGAAATCATCTACGGTAAAGCCTGCCTCTTCCAGCATATCGGTACGCAGGCACTCGATCACAGCGCCATTGTCAAACGGAATTCCGTAGTTCTTTCCATCCAGTGTAGAGTAAGCAACTTTTGCGGATGAGAATTCACCAAAGTCGATACCGGAATCGGTCAGATCTGTGAAAATGTCCGGGTAGTTGGTTGCATATTTCTGGAAGGAGTTGTCCTGCATCAGGAAGATATCCGGCAGAGTACTTAAGTCTCCTGCAGAAACTGCTGTGGTCAGGCGGGTTTCAATGTCATCGGACTGTACTTCGCTGACTTCTACTTTAAAGCCTTCGTGATCCTGTGCGTAAATCTCAGCTGCTTTCTGGATCGCATAAACGTTGAAGTTCGGGTCCCAGGTCCATACGGTTAAGGTGTTGTCATCATCTGAACCACCTTCTACTACGTCGCTGCTCTCTGATTTTGCAGTGGTGTCATCTGCTGCTGATGCATCGTTTCCGCCGTTGCTGGAGCTTGTTGTAGTTCCTCCGCTGGATCCGCATGCAGCCAGTCCAAGTACCATTGCTGATGCCATTACGATTGATACAATTTTTCTTCTCATATTGCACATCCTCCTTAAGATGTTATTTTACAACCTGACTTTTTCACATATATCGCTTAAAAGTCTTTTGGTTGTTTTGTACATTTTTTAGGTTTTTATACCCTCAACATGTACAAATTATAACAACATTCTTTCGTCTGTTGTGCGCATATTCGACTCTATCCTATGCATTTTCAACTATCTATAGATATTTTCACTTTGTTTCACCATCCTTCCTGTGTTTTTATGTCAAATTTCAACAAATTCTGCTCGTAATGTTCCGGTGCCCTCCGCCATTGCTGGGGCGAAACGCCGAGAATCTTTCGAAAATTACGATTAAAAGTGGATATTGTTGTGAATCCGCAGTGCAGTGCAATGTCACTTACGGAGGCATTTGTCTTTCTCAGCTCTTTGCACGCTGCCCGGATCCGAACCCAGTTGATATATTCCACCGGCGGCATCCGCATGGATTCCTGAAAAATACGGCGCAGATGTGTCTCACTGATGTGGCACACATCCGCAAGTTCTTCAATCCGGATGCTCTCGTGGAAATTTTCCCCGATATAATTGAGCGCAGGAAGAATCAGGGCAATGCTGGCATCATCCAGAATGGCATTCTTTTCCTGCGTCTCATCTTTTTCATTCCATCTCGCAATCTGCATCAGAAGCGCCCGCGTCAGCCCCTTTACTTCTTCCAGATAAAATTCCTCTTTTTCATCCATGCATTTAATAATCAGTTTGATCAGCTCCGCCACCTCAGGTCTGTCCTCATTTTTCGAGTAATGAGCCCTCTGGTTGATGCGGGAAATCAGCTTCTGTGCCATACGCGAATTATCCTTATACAGTTTTGTGATAAAGCCTTCCACATCAATAAACAGCCATGCCCAGGAGCACAGACTGTTTTCCTTTGAGTTTGTCGTATGTGGAAAGTTCTTT
>ENA-OQMY01000483-OQMY01000483.1-human-gut-metagenome-genome-assembly--contig:-NODE-483-length-10778-cov-2.395644_pt1 | contig 10778 bp, 9 predicted proteins | sample MGYA00242623_ERZ504868 | MGnify/ENA primary metagenome ERZ504868 (study PRJEB26092, sample SAMD00036386) | human gut metagenome | host: Homo sapiens | study: EMG produced TPA metagenomics assembly of...
TTTGTTGCAATTGTCATACTATTAATGTAAATCATTTGAATAAAATTGTCAATTGACCAATGTTACCAATTGTTATACCTCTAAATCCAGTTCCACCGGGCAATGGTCGGAACCGAGAATTTCGGTATGGATTTTGGCATCTGCAACTGCATCTTTTAAGGACTCTGATACCATAAAGTAATCAAGCCGCCATCCTGCATTCCGCTGGCGTGCCTGAAAGCGGTATGACCACCAGGAATACGTCACGGTGTCCGGATACAGCATACGGAAGGAATCAACAAAGCCTTTTTCTTTGATCACAGCAAATTTTTCGCGCTCCTCTTTCGTAAAGCCGGCGTTTTTCTCATTTGCCTTTGCATTTTTGATATCCATCTCGGTCGCTGCGACGTTCAGATCTCCGCAGAAAATCACCGGTTTTTCCTGCTCCAGTCCTTTTAAGTAAGAAAGAAACGCATCCTCCCACTCCATCCGGTAGGCAAGGCGTTTTAATTCATCCTGCGAATTCGGTGTGTAGACGGTTACAACAAAGTATTCCGGAAACTCTGCCGTAATCACACGGCCTTCCGTATCATGTTCTTCGATTCCGATACCATAGCGAACAGAAATCGGCTCCTCTTTGGTAAACAGGGCCGTACCGGAATATCCTTTCTTTTCCGCATAATTCCAATACTGATGATAGCCGGGCAGCTCAAGGTCGATCTGTCCTTCCTGCAGCTTCGTCTCCTGCAGGCAGAAAATATCGGCATCTGCCGACTCAAAGTATTCCTGAAAGCCTTTCTTCATGCAGGCTCTCAGTCCATTTACGTTCCAGGATATCATTTTTTTCATACGCAATTCATCTCCTTTTCCTGACAGTCTGTTCTCTGCGGTTTCTGTTGCAAAACGCCGGGAACCGACTTCCGTTTTCTTTATTCCTCTTTCAGAACATACAGCACTTCCAGCGACGCATCCGACGGTCCGTGAAATTCGCAGCCGTCTGCTTTATACTGGCGCATCAGTTCCAACATTTCTCTGCTGTACCGCTCGCCCGGGCAGATGAGCGGGATTCCCGGCGGATATGGGGCTGCCATCTCGGCTGCAATTCGTCCTTCCGCTTCTGCAAACGGAACGGCTTCCTTCTCCGCAAAATATGCCTCGCGCGGTGTCTTTACCATCTCCGGCAGGCTGCGGAACAGCCACTGCTTTTCTGTAAACTTCGTCCGCCCCGTCGTTTTCCCGCTCTCTGCTGCCGAAATTCCTGCCAGCGCATCGATCAGCCGTGTGATATCTTCCTCGCTGTTTGCCCAGGTAATAACGCAGACCACGTTCTCCTCGTCGGCAAGCTCTGTACTGACGCGGTATTCCTCGTACAGACGCACCTGCAGATCGTAGCCGGAAATACCAAGTTCTCTTGCCGAGAATACAAGACGCGTCGGGTCGATCTTCCATACGCCACACGTTCCTTCCATCTCGGTCCCAAGAACTTCAATTCCTTTGATCTTTGCAAGCTCCTGCCGCGCCCTCTGGCCGAGTTCCAGCGCGCGTTCCATTCGCTCTTTTCCGTGCAGCGCCATCCCGCGCCGCGCCGCATCGAGGGATGCCATCAGAAGGTAGGACGGTGATGTACTCTGTACCATCTGCAGATTGGCGGCCACTCTTGCCTCATCGAGACGGCCAGAACCGAGTGATAAGAAGGAGCTCTGTGTAAAGGAACCCGCCGTTTTGTGGATACTCTGCGCGCAGGCATCCGCACCACTTTCCAGTGCGCCGAGAGGAAGCTGTTCGGAAAAATAGAGGTGCGATCCATGTGCTTCATCGACAAGAAGCGCTGCGTTGTGGCAGTGACAGATTTCTGCGATCGCCTGCAGATCACTGCAAAGACCGTAGTACGTCGGGCTGACCAGAAGTACGGCTTTCGCATCCGGCGTTTCCGCGAAGGCTTTTTCGATCGTCTCCGGCGTTACGCCGCCCCACATCTGCCATTTCGTGCTGTACTCCGGCATCACATAAACCGGTGTGGCTCCGCATAAAATCAGTCCCATCAGCACCGATTTGTGCACGTTCCGCGGGACAATGATTTTTTCGCCCTCTTTCACAGAGGAAAGCACCATCGCCTCGTTGCCGCATGTCGTACCGTTGACGAGAAAGAACGTTTTTTTTAGCCTTCCACGTTTCTGCCGCCAGACGCTGCGCCTCCGCGATTACGCCCTCCGCATGGTGAAGATCGTCGAGGCCTTCTGCCTCCGAGAGGTCATACGCTGCAAGCGATGCTCCGTTTAGCGCCTCATCCAGCCCCCGCTCAAACCGATGTCCCGGGATGCGGAAATAAGCCGGCGCTTCCTCCCTGAACTGTTGTAACGCCTCCACAAGAGGCATTCGATTCTGATCCATTCTGTTTTGTTTCCTTTCCAATGGTTTCTCCATCTTTTTCTGAAACGAAAGAATCCTCCCCGCACCGCCGTGCGGGAAGGACCCCTTATTCGCATTTTTCTGTTTATTATGGTTTATTCTACCGGAGTAGTCCAGCCATATTTGTCTTCCAGCTTGCCCCACTGGATACCGGTCAGGGTATCGTACAGTTTCTGGGTCAGCTCACCGATCTTGAAATCGTTGACGATAACGGAATCGTCTTTGTATACGAACTCGCCGACTGGAGATACAACAGCTGCTGTACCGGTACCGAATGCCTCTTCCAGTGTGCCGTCATGGCCTGCTTTCATCAGGTCGTCGATGGACAGGTGGGTCTCGTTTACTTTGTAGCCCCAGTCACGCAGGATGTGGATCAGGGAATCACGGGTTACGCCCGGAAGTACGGTTCCTTCCAGCGGTGCGGTGTAGATTTCGCCGGCGATCTTGAACATGATGTTCATGGTTCCAACTTCCTCTACATATTTACGATGTACGCCGTCCAGCCACAGAACCTGGGTGCATCCCATCTTCTCTGCTTTTACCTGGCCTGCGATGGAGCTTGCATAGTTACCGCCGCATTTTGTGAAGCCTGTGCCGCCTTTGACTGCACGGACATATTCATCCTCAACCAGGATCTTAACCGGGTTGATGCCCTCTGCATAGTATGCTCCAACCGGAGTGGTGATGATAACGAATTTGTAGGATTTTGCCATATGTACGCCAAGGCTTGCCTCAGTAGCGAACATGAACGGACGGATGTAAAGAGATGTACCTGGCTCAGACGGTACCCAGTCTTCCTGTGCTTTAACCAGTGCTTTGACAGCTTCTACAAACATCTCCTCCGGTACACCCGGCATGCAGAGTCTTTCGTTGGATTTGATCATACGGCGTGCGTTCATTTCCGGACGGAACAGCTGGATTTTTCCTTCTGCTGTTCTGTATGCTTTCATACCCTCGAAAGTTTCCTGTGCATAGTGAAGTACCATGGTTGCCGGATCCATCGGGATTCCGCCGTACGGTACGATTGCTGCGTCATGCCATCCCTGCTCTTTATCCCAGTCCATGACAAACATATAGTCTGTAAAGTGTTTTCCGAATCCAAGGTTTTTCTGATCCGGTTTTTCCTGTAAATGCTCTCTTTTTTCAAATCTGATATCCATTTTTTGCCTCCCCGGCAGTTGAGGATAAGTTTGTTCAGCTGCCTGTATATTTAGATTCAATAGTGATAGTATAAGGCTGTACCTGAAAACAGTCAAGAGAAAATACGACTAAATTTTCATTTTTCTTTCTTATTTATTGTATCTTTTCCGTATTTTCCTGTATCAGCCGCTATTTTTTCTTCTTTCCCGGCACAGCCATTTGTGTTTTTTTACTATTATCTGTTAGAATGGCAGACAAGAACCTGATAAGACTTGAACACGAAAAGGAAGGTAATACAAATGAGTGAAGAATTATTCAACAGCGCATCCTGCAGCGGAGACTGCACAAGCTGCGGCAGCGACTGCCAGGATCTGGATCAGCCGACTGTTACCCTGACACTGGACGACGATACCGAAGTAAAATGTGCCGTACTGACCATTTTCCCGGCTCCGAACCAGAAAGAGTACATCGCTCTTCTGCCGCTCGATGAAAACGGCGACAACGAAGACGGCGAAGTTTATCTGTATCGTTACTACGAAGAGAACGGCCAGCCGAACCTCGACAACATCGATTCCGATGAAGAGTACGAAATTGCAGCAGACGCATTCGACGAGCGGATGGATACCGAGCAGTTCAACGAGATGGAAGAAAATTCCACCGAAGAGTAAGAAGCACAGACTTTGAAACGATTACAGAACCCGGCGGGAGACCTTATTTTCCTGCCGGGTTTTTCTCTCTCAAATTCCCGTTATTTCTTATTTGTACAGCTTTTCTGCATCTCTCTTTAAGATCTGTTTCTATTCTTTTACAGACGTATAATATATGTGAGTAGCATTTTTCATGCCGCTACATTACATAGGAATACGAGGTATCTTTTTATGAGAGATAAAGATGTGATACAGCACATTCAGGATTTATGCCGCGAGCGCTCCTGGACTTATTACCGTCTTGCAAAGAGCGGACATTCCCTATTCTACCTTAAATAATATGGTAAACCGCACCAATATTCCAACCATCCCTACCCTGCAGAAGCTCTGCGACGCTTTCGGCATCACACTTGCCGATTCTTTCTCGACGAGCCGGATGCCCTGCAGCTTACCGAAGGACAGCAGGAAATCATTACGCTTTACAATAATCTTTCGCTGGAAAAAAAGAAAAACTTAAAAGGCTTATATGAAAGGTCTTCTGATGGAAGTCTGACTTTTCCGGCATCATAAGTATCACAGATAAAGAAAGTTCCGTTTTTGTTTTTCCGAAACAGAGGCGGAACGTTTTTTTCTGTCGATAAACTTTTCTTAAATTTTTCTAAAGCCCGGGACTTTTCCCGTATTTCGTTGTAGAATAAAGGACAACTGTTCACATATTAATCACAGAAGGAGTTACCCTTTCATGCTACAGATTCAGCATATCAAAAAAGAATACCGGACCGGGACGCTGGTACAGAAAGCGCTCGACGATGTGTCCTTAAATTTGCGCGACAACGAGTTTGTCGCTATTTTAGGGCCGAGCGGTTCCGGAAAGACGACGCTTCTGAATATCATCGGCGGCCTCGACCGCTACGACAGCGGCGATCTGATCATCAACGGCATTTCCACGAAAAAGTATAAGGACCGCGACTGGGATTCCTACCGGAACCACACGATCGGCTTTGTCTTCCAGAGCTACAACCTGATCCCGCACCAGACCGTCCTTGCAAACGTAGAGCTGGCGCTTACCATTTCCGGTGTTTCCAAAGAGGTGCGGCGCAAAAAAGCAATCGCGGCACTTGAAAAGGTCGGTCTTGGAAAACAGCTCCACAAACGGCCGAGCCAGATGTCCGGCGGTCAGATGCAGCGTGTCGCCATCGCCCGCGCTCTTGTCAATGACCCGGAAATTCTGCTTGCCGATGAGCCGACCGGCGCGCTCGATTCCGACACCAGTATTCAGGTCATGGACCTGCTGCAGGAAGTTGCCAAAGAACGCCTTGTCGTCATGGTCACACACAATCCGGAGCTCGCCGAGCTTTACGCCAACCGGATCGTCACCCTGCGCGACGGTGTGATCTGCTCCGACACGAACCCGTTTGAGCCGGATTCCGAAACCCTGCTTCCTCCCAAACACAAAAACATGGGCAAATCGTCGATGTCCTTTCTGACGGCGCTCTCCTTAAGTTTTAATAACCTGCGCACCAAGAAAGCGCGGACCTTGCTCACCTCGTTTGCCGGCTCAATCGGCATCATCGGCATTGCACTGATTCTGGCACTCTCCTCTGGTGTCAACGAGTATATTCAGAATATGGAAGAGGAAACTCTCTCCGAATATCCGCTTCAGATCCAGAGCACCGGCTTTGACCTCACTTCGATGATGGTCGGCTCACAGAATGCCGGCAAAGACTCAAAAGATTCCGGCAAAAAGATGAAATCAAAGTCCAGGAAGTCGTGACCAACATGTTCTCCACCATGAACTCCAACGATCTCGCTTCCCTGAAAAAGTACCTTGACGGCGGTGCGGACGGCATTTCCGACTACACAAATGCCATCGAATATTCCTACTCCGTCACGCCGCAGATCTACCGCGAAGACCGCGATTCCATCCGCCAGGTGCACCCGGACCAGTCATTCCACTCGCTCGGCCTTGGCGCAAGCTCCAACAGCATCATGTCATCCATGATGAGCACCAACGTCTTTTACGAGATGCCGGACACCGCTTCCCTGTACAAGAACCAGTACGACTTAAAAGCCGGACACTGGCCGGAAAACTATAACGAATGTGTGCTTGTCCTCACTTCCGACGGCGGAATGAGTGATTTTCTGCTCTACACCCTGGGGCTCCGCGATGCACTCGAGCTGGATGAGATGGTCCGCCAGTTTTTAAATGAAGAAACCGTCGAGACCCCTTCCTCCATCGGCACGTATTCCTACGATGATATCCTCGGCACCACGTTCCGTCTTGTGAACAGCGCCGACTGCTACGAATACGACAGTCAGTATCAGATCTGGAAAGATAAAAGCGACAACGAAGACTATATGAAAAAGCTCGTTGCCAACGGCGAAAAGCTCACAATCACCGGTATTATCCAGCCGTCCCCTGACTCTGCCGCCTCTGCCCTGACCGCCGGCATCAATTACCCGGCATCGCTGACCCGCCACGTTGTGGAGGAAGCAAAGAAATCCGAGATTGTGAAACAGCAGATGGCGGACTCCTCCATCGATGTCTTTACGAATCAGGAATTCGGCACCGTGGATCAGAACAGCGGTCTTGATATGGATTCCTTTATCACTGTCGATGAGGACAAGCTGCAGAACGCTTTCCAGTTCGACGATTCCGCACTCTCCGGTGCTTTTTCCGGTGATTCCATGAACCTTGATTTTTCCAGCGCCTTTGCGGACGCCGGAAGCAGCATGGATCTCGCGGGTGCGATTGACCTCAGTCAGATCTCTCTTAATTTCGACGGACTGCCGCAGCTTGATCTTGGCCAGATTTTATCCGGACTTACTCTCAATGTCAGTGAAGACGGCATGCAGGAACTGGCTTCCAGCCTCATGGAGGGCTATCAGGGCTACGCCTCGGAGCACCCGGAGGCGGATTATTCCCATTTACAGGAGGATTTCGTCTCCTACATCAATTCCACGGAAGCACAGGAAATCCTGCGGCGCCACATCCAGACCATCATTGCAGGCGGCGGTGTTTCCATTACACAGGAACAGATCCAGGAACTCATTCAGCGGATCTTCAAAGGGTATCAGGCATACCTGATCAAGATGGGCTACACCGATCCGGAACAGTTTGATGCTTATCTTGCGGAGTATCTGCAGACCGAAGAAGCTGTTCAGATCATCAACGACTGGATTTCCGAGGTGATGCAGAACAACGGCAATATCGAAATTACATCCGACCAGCTCACTGCGCTTGCGACGGAGCTTTCCAACGGTTATCTCGCTTACGTGAAGGAGAACGGCCTGCCGGATCCGACGGAGATGGGCCAGCACTTTATCGCCTATCTGAACACGGCGGACGGCCAGCAGCGGCTGAACAGCGGTATCACAAAAATCGTCGATCTCAACGGACTGCAGTCCCAGGTTTCTTCTGCGCTCACAAACTACATGGCAGGCGTTATGGGAAGCTACTCCGCTTCTGTCGCCTCGGTTCTGCAGACACAGATCACTTCCGCGATGGAACAGATGATGACGCAGATGGCCTCTGCAATTCAGTCCGAGATGGAGCGCGCCATGACGCAGGTCGGTAATTCTCTGCAGGATTCAATGGGCGATGCCATGAAGATTGACACCGATGCCTTTGCAAGTGCCTTCCAGATGAATATGACTGAGGATGATATGAAGGAGCTCTTCGCTTCTCTTAGTTCTTCCGGCTCTTCCACCTATGAGGGCAATCTGCAGAAACTGGGCTACGCTGATTTTGACGAACCCTCTTCGATCAGCATTTACCCGAAAAACTTTGAGAGCAAGGAACACATTGTCTCCATCCTCGACGGTTACAATGACACGATGGAAAAAGAAGGCAAAAACGAGCAGATAATCTCGTACACCGATGTGGTCGGCACTCTGATGTCCTCCGTCACGGATATCGTCAACATCATCAGCTACGTGCTGATCGCTTTTGTCGGCATTTCCCTTGTGGTTTCCTCGATTATGATCGGCGTCATCACCTATATCAGTGTTCTGGAACGTAAGAAAGAGATCGGTATCCTGCGCGCGATCGGTGCTTCGAAACGCAATATTTCGCAGGTCTTCAATGCCGAAACCTTCATTATCGGACTCTGTGCAGGACTGATCGGCATCGGGCTCTCGCTGCTTCTGATGATTCCGGGCAACCTTCTGATCCACCATCTGGCGGATACGACGAAGGTCAGTGCTTCTCTTCCGCTCGTCCCGGCGCTTGTTCTGATTGCACTCAGCGTCGTTCTGACCCTGATCGGCGGTCTGATTCCGTCGAAGAAAGCGGCAAAAAGCGATCCGGTTACGGCACTCCGGACAGAATAATCTGATCCTTAAAACACACTTTGTAAGTACACAAAAAGCGGCCGGCAGAGGCTTTTCAAAAGTCCCGCCGGCCGCTTTTTTCTATCTTAAACTTTTATTTTTCTTCCAGAGAAAATCCATGCTCTGTCCGCACCAGTGTCGTCTCATAGAAGGTCTTTGCGAACTGCACCAGATAAGCAGTATCTTTGGCGCCTGCCGTCTCATACGGGGAATGCATCGCAAGCTGAGCCATTCCGATATCCACGCTTGTCACCGAGACAAGAGAGTTCAGAATTGCGCCGAGCGTGCTTCCGCCCGGAATGTCGGCGTGGTTTGCGAATACCTGGCACGGTACGCCGGCCTTCTCGCAAATCATCTTTGTTACGGCTTCCGAAACAGCATCGGTCGTGTATTTCTGGTTTGCACTCTGTTTGATGACAACGCCGCCGTTCATGTAGACGCGGCTCTTCGGATCGTATTTCTCCGCATGCGCCGGATGGAACGCATGTGCATTATCGGCAGAAACCATAAAGCTTCCCGCAAGATCTCTGTGGTAAGCGATCGTGCTTTTCCGCACGCTGCGTTGATGTGCTGCAGGGTCTCAGTCAGGAACGACGAATCTGCACCCTGTTTGGTAAGGCTTCCGACTTCCTCGTTGTCAAAGATTGCGCAGACATTAACCTGACCTGTCGCTTTTGCGGCAAGGAATCCTTTTAAGGAACCGAATGCGCTCTGCAGATCGTCGAGGCGGCCGCTGGACAGAAATTCTTTGCTGGCGCCCCAGATAGAGCCCTCCACGCGGTTGTACAGATAAAGTTCCATCGAGAGGATGTCCTCTTTTGCCGTATCCGGCAGAAACAGCTCATAGAAATGGTCTTTTGCGGTCTCATCGCCGAGGATCGGAAGCATGTCAGTCTGTACGCTGTATTTGATTCCGTTGTTGATGTCGCGGTTCAGATGGATCGGCAGGTTCGGGATCGTCACCAGATCGCGTCCGGCATCGACCAGAACGGATTTTACGCCGTTTCCATCGCGGACCATCATACGGCCTGCCAGGGAAAGCGGACGGTCAAACCACGGAGCGCGGATCATGCCGCCGTAGCCCTCCACGTTCAGGCGGGTATAATGGCCGTCCTTCACAAACGGATCCTCTCCCTTTACTTTAAAGGTCGGGCAGTCGCTGTGGCTGGCGATGATCTGATAGCTGGAAAATGCGCCCTCCGGGATCTGGAATGCGATCACCGAGGATTCATTTCTCGTCACATAATATTTTCCGCCCGGAACGAGACTCCACTCTTTCGTCTCCTCCAGTTTTTCATAACCATTTTCGTTCAGCAGATCACTGGCCTCTTTTACCACATGAAACGGGCTTTTGCACCGCATGATAAAGTCAAGCAGTTCCTGCGCTGTATCTAAGTATTCCATAACTTTTCTCCTTTGTATGATTTCAAAAACCTCACAGCAGAAAACAAAAATCTGCCGTGCGGGATCTTCCATATCTCTTTTTCCGTTAAGCCGAAACCTGATTTCCGGTATACAGCTGGTAATATTTGCCTTTCTGCTCAATCAGCTGATCATGGGTACCGCGCTCAATGATGCGGCCCTGCTCGAGAACCATGATACAGTCGGCATTTCGTACGGTAGACAGACGGTGTGCGATGACAAACGTCGTTCTTCCGCTCATCAGCTTATCCATACCATCCTGGACAATCCGCTCGGTACGGGTATCGATGGAACTTGTCGCCTCATCGAGGATCAGAACCGGCGGGTCTGCGATGGCTGCACGCGCGATCGCAAGGAGCTGTCTCTGGCCCTGGGAGAGGTTTGCACCGTCTCCGGTCAGCATTGTGTCATACCCCTGCGGCAGACGCATGATGAATCCGTGCGCATTTGCCAGTTTTGCTGCCGCTACGATCTCATCCTCCGTCGCATCGAGTTTTCCAAAAGCAATGTTGTCTCTTACCGTTCCGGTAAACAGATGCGTATCCTGCAGAACGATACCAAGAGATCTTCTCAGGTCGTCTTTTTTGATCTTTCCGATGTTAATCTCATCGTAGCGGATCTTGCCTTCCTGAATATCGTAGAAACGGTTGATCAGGTTGTGATGGTCGTCTTTCCGGCACCGGTGGAACCGACAAACGCGATTTTCTGGCCCGGCTCTGCAAACAGCGATACGTCGTGCAGAACGATTTTTCCGGGTGTAGCCAAATCAACGTGCTCGAAGACAACGCGTCCCTGCAGCTCACGGTAATCAACAGATCCGTCCGTCCTGATGCGTATGCTTCCATGCCC
>ENA-OQMY01000484-OQMY01000484.1-human-gut-metagenome-genome-assembly--contig:-NODE-484-length-10753-cov-2.276586_pt1 | contig 10753 bp, 9 predicted proteins | sample MGYA00242623_ERZ504868 | MGnify/ENA primary metagenome ERZ504868 (study PRJEB26092, sample SAMD00036386) | human gut metagenome | host: Homo sapiens | study: EMG produced TPA metagenomics assembly of...
CTACGGCGAAGAAGAATATGAAACAGCAGCGGTTGTCCTGCGTACAGAGAAAGAAGCAGAACATATGTGGCTTCTTCTGAAAGAAATTCTAGGGAGAAAAAGGATTTGATATTAAAAGAACGTCTGTCTTATCTGGACAGAAACAGCACAAGCTTTAAGAAAGGTCTTACAGTTACGACATTCTATCTGGCAAAAGGTCTGGAATTTGATCAGGTATTTGCAGTATTTCCGCAGAAAGATCAGAGCCCGCTTGTGCGTCAGGCGAGATATATCGCTGCAACAAGAGCCCTTCATGAACTGCATATGTATGAAGTGGAAAAATAAAAAGTAATCGTTACTGTTCACTCCGTTCACAGTAACAAGTAATCTCTCAGTTACAGAGTAAAAAAAGATAAATGGTATGATGAAGCAGAAAAATGGCGGTTATGACAGACTATGCAAATCGCAGAAGGCTGAGAAATCGACATTGACATCTATGTAATGAAATTGTAAAATATATAATGTTAGGGGCAAAATATACGTTTTGAACCCTGACATCATAGTTTTATAAAGTACGGAACAGTTATAATAATATCAGAGAGAGGTTTCCTCTCCTGAACTGATATCAAATATTACCTGAAGACTATATATCTATTCTAAGGAGGATATTATGAAAAATTAAAGAGTACTAATGTTATTGGCCTTAACAGCTGTATTATCTGTTTCCATGACTGCATGTAACTTTGGAGGCGGCAGTGACGAGGATTCAAGTGTGGTACAGGTAACTCCTACACCGGAGCCAACCAAAGCAGCGAAAGCAACTCCTACCCCTGCACCGGCCAATGCCCAGAATACTACCTATACATCTAAGAACAAAGCAGTATCCATTAAACTTCCGGATGCGACATGGGCGAATAAATCAGATTCTGACGATATGTTAAGCTTCGAGTCACCGAAACAGGGCAAACTCCTGATCCTGCATGGTTCCGGTGAGGAGGATATGTCTGTGGCGATCATTCCAAGCTCACAGGATACAGCCTCTGCACTTGTAAAGGCAGATAATCTTGTAGAAGGTACAGATTTTGAGATCCAGGATTATAAATCAGAGGAAGTCAGCGGTGTAAATGTTTACAGCTATACAGTTCATTACCTCACTGATAAGAGTGACTATAAATATGTTGTAAATAAATATTTCACAGATAATACAACAGAATTTTACAGTGTTGCAGGTTCTGTAAAGGATGAGAAAGCACTGGCAGGAATCAAGACTTCTGTTGATTCATTCACTATTTCCGGTGATTCTGTACTGAAAGCAGCAGCAACAGGAAAAACTTCAGGAACTACAGCAGGTACAACTGCGGACGGTACTTCAGGAACTACAGGAACAGCGGCTGCAGGTACAGACGGAACAGCATCCGGCAGTTCATCAGATGGAAGTTCTTCAGCAGGCACAGACGGTTCTTACAGTGATACTTCATCGGGCGGTTCATCAGATTACAGTTCTTCAGACTATACTTCTGATGGCAGCAGCGACGGATCTTATGATTATGACGATGGTTCCGCCAATGGATATTATGCAGACGGAACACCTGTAGGAACAGATGATCCGGACTATGATACAGATCAGACAAGAACTATTTACAGAAACTCCGACGGATATCCGCTTGTAATTTATCCGAACGGTGACGGTACATGGTGTGATGATGACGGAAATACCTATGATTTTGCTAATGGCGAGGACGTTTATGATGAGAACGGCGTTGACTATTACTATCATGGAGAACCGGCGTATGTCCGCTATATGCCTAAGAATCAGTAACAGAAAAGTTGAAAAGGACGGCTGCTGTAAAAAACAGTCGTCCTTTTTTGCGCTGACAGAGACCAACCTGTTATTTACATAAGAACGGATGTTGTGGTAGAATAGCAGGGAAAATATGTGTTGCTGTGAACGGAGTGAACAGTAAAACAGGTAGATAATGAGGGCTGATGAATGGAATCATATGGAAGATTTGCCGGTGTTTATGATGTTTTCATGGATAATGTAAACTATCGTGAATGGGCAGACTATATTATAGAAACACTGGCTCAGGACGGGATCAGGGATGGTCTGGTTCTGGAGTTGGGATGTGGAACAGGTACTGTGACAGAGATGCTTGCAGATGCCGGATATGATATGATCGGTATCGATAATTCTGAGGAGATGCTTGCAGAGGCTATGGAGAAGCGGGCAGAATCCGGTCATGATATTCTGTATCTTTTGCAGGATATGCAGGATTTTGAGTTATATGGTACGGTTCGTGCTGTGATCAGTGTCTGTGACAGTATGAATTATCTGACGGATGAGGAAGATCTGGAGTATCTTTTTGCGCTGGTAAATAATTATCTGGATCCGGGCGGGCTGTTCATTTTTGATATGAATACGGTCCATAAATACCGGGATGTGATCGGCGATACGACTATTGCTGAGGACAGAGAGGACGGAAGCTTTATCTGGGAGAACAGTTATGACAGGGAAAATGCCCTGAATGTATATGAACTGGCACTTTTTCTTCCAAGAGAAGACGGATTGTATGAGAAGTGTGAGGAGGAACATGTACAGAAAGCATATTCCATAGAAGCAATCAAGGCTATGATTGTGAAAGCAGGAATGGAACTGGTGGCAGTCTGTGATGCATATACTCATAATCCGGGTGATGAGAATTGTGAACGTCTGACTTTTGTTGCAAGAGAGCATGGAAAAAGTGCACAGAACGGATATCATGGAAAGATTCCGGAGAAACCTGAGACACATCGCGCAGATTGATGCAATTATAGCAAGTTTCTTAATTAATGCATTATTTACGAGGATTGCTATTGATTTGATCTAGAGCGTATCTGAAAAATCATTCCCGCAATCTGCACGCCCCACTTTGCGGGATATTTCACCCGAATTCAGTTGCCGTAGCCCACTACAGCGCCATCATCCGGGCAAAATATCCCACAAATTGTGACGCACATCTTGCAGAAAGCCTTTTTCAGACACGCTCTAATGTTAAGCCATGGACAAAATGAAAATAATATGAAAGAAATAACAGGAGTAATAAACGAATGAACGATTATATTATCAGAGCAATTGCAGCGAATGATCAGATTCGGGCATTTGCGGCAGTTACTACAGAAACAGTAGAAACAGCGAGACAGGATCACAATACAAGCCCGGTAGCCACAGCAGCACTGGGACGTCTTCTTACAGCAGGTGCCATGATGGGTACCATGATGAAGGGGGATAAGGACATCCTCACACTTCAGATTAAGGCAGGAGGTCCTCTGGAAGGAATTACTGTGACAGCAGATTCCAAAGGTCGTGTAAAGGGATATGTGGGAAATCCTGATGTATGTATCCCGGCAAACAGCAAGGGAAAACTGGATGTTGCAGGTGCTGTCGGTGTAGGATTTATGAACGTGATCAAGGATATGGGACTGAAAGAACCTTATGTTGGACAGGTTGCGCTTCAGACCAGCGAGATCGCAGAAGATCTTACCTATTATTTTGCTACAAGTGAACAGGTACCGTCAGCAGTTGGTCTTGGAGTTCTTATGAATAAAGACAATACGGTACGTCAGGCTGGCGGATTTATCGTGCAGCTGATGCCGTTTGCGGAAGAAAGCACAATTGCGAAGCTTGAGGAAAATGTGCAGAAAATCACATCTGTCACAAATCTTCTGGAAGAGGGGCATACTCCTGAGAGTCTGCTTGAGAAAGTCCTGGAGGGCTTTGACATGGAGATCAATGAGAAAGTTCCTACGGAATTTTACTGTAACTGCAGTAGAGAAAGAGTGGAGAAAGCCCTGATCAGCATCGGAAGAAAAGAACTCAATGAAATGATCCAGGAAGGTAAGTCCATTGAGATGAACTGCCATTTCTGTAATAAGAATTATGAATTTACAGTGGAAGAACTGAAAGAAATCCTGCGTAAATGTAAATAAGAGACGCCAATGTACTGACAGATAGATCTGCCGGAGCACAGGGAAGAAGAGGTAGAAAATGAAAAACGGTTATATCAAAACAGCAGCCGCAACACCTTATATCACAGTTGCAGACTGCAATGCCAATGGAAATGAGATTATCAGACTGATCCATGAGATGGAGAAAGAACATGTGAAGGTTATGACTTTTCCGGAGCTTTGTATCACAGGCTATACCTGTCAGGATCTTTTCCTGCAGAGACGTCTTCTCGACAGCGCCTGGGAAACTTTGCTGAAGATCACAAAGGAAACTGCTGATGTGGATGCCCTTGTTTTTGTAGGTGTGCCTTTCAGAAATCATGGAAAATTATATAATGTGGCAGCAGTTTTAAACAGAGGCGAGATCATTGGGCTGGTTCCGAAAACTTATCTTCCAAACTATGGAGAATTTTATGAGCAGCGCCATTTTGCATCAGGTCTTGGCTGTCTGGAATATGTGGATATTGAGGGAAAGAGAGTTCCTTTCGGAACAGATATTCGTTTTTATCTGTGAGGAGGAGCCGGAGCTTGTGGCAGCTGCAGAGATCTGCGAGGATTTATGGGTGACACTGCCGCCAAGCGTTCTCCATGCACAGGCAGGAGCGAATCTGATCGTGAATCTGTCAGCCAGCAATGAGATGGTCGGAAAGGACAGCTACCGCAGAGATCTTGTTTCCGGACAGTCTGCACGTCTGGTGTGCGGATATGTATATGCAAATGCAGGAGAAGGTGAGTCTACACAGGATCTGGTCTTTGGCGGTCAGAATATGATTGCAGAGAATGGAGTGATCCTTGCGGAAGGAAAACGTTTCCACAATGGTATTGTATACAGTGAGATTGATGTGCAGAGGCTGAACGATGAGAGAAGAAGACTGACTACTTATCAGCCGGCTGACGACAGTGATCACATTAAAGTGTGCTTCCATCTGAATGTGGAAGAGACAAAACTGACCAGAAAATATTCGCAGTATCCTTTTGTACCTTCACGAAAAGAAGAAAGGGATATGCGTTGTGATGAAATCCTGAATATCCAGGCAATGGGACTTAAGAAACGTATGGATCATATCCATTGCCATAAGGCAACAGTGGGACTTTCCGGAGGTCTGGATTCCACACTGGCACTGCTTGTGATCGCAAGAGCCTTTGACCTTTCCGGTGCGGACAGAAAGGATATCCACTGTATTACCATGCCATGCTTTGGAACCACAGACAGAACTTATCAGAATGCCTGCAAATTAAGTCAGTGTCTGGGTGCGACTTTAAGTGAGATCAATATCAAAGAAGCAGTAAATGTACATTTCCGGGATATTGCTCATGATCCGTCTGTGCATGATGTGACTTATGAGAACAGCCAGGCAAGAGAGAGAACGCAGATCCTGATGGACAGTGCAAATCAGGATGGCTCGATTCTGGTGGGAACAGGAGATCTGTCTGAGCTGGCTCTGGGATGGGCAACCTACAATGGTGACCATATGTCCATGTACGGCGTGAATGCTTCAGTGCCGAAAACTCTGGTGCGTCATCTTGTACGTTATTATGCGGATACCTGCAAAGATGAGAAGCTGACAGAGGTTCTTCTTGATATTCTGGATACACCGGTAAGTCCGGAGCTTCTGCCGCCTAAGGATGGCAAGATCGCACAGAAGACAGAAGATCGTGGTGGGACCTTATGAACTTCACGATTTCTATCTGTACTATATGCTTCGTGCAGGATTTGAACCGGAGAAAATTTACAGGCTGGCATGTGAGACTTTTGAAGGAATGTATGATAAGGAGACAATCTTCAAATGGCTGAAAACCTTCTATTGGAGATTTTTTGCACAGCAGTTTAAACGTTCCTGCCTTCCGGATGGCCCGAAGGTGGGAAGCGTTGCGGTTTCACCGAGAGGTGATCTGAGAATGCCAAGTGATGCAAGTGCAGGAGTATGGCTGGAGCAGCTTGAAAATATGGATATTTAGAATCGCATAGCGGAGTGGAGGATTTTATCCGCGTGATTTTGCATGGCGAAGCGGAGAACGATCAGTTGTTCTCCGCTTTTTTCAGTGCTGTTTCAATTGCATTCAAAAGAATCATGGAAGTATACTTCTGATCTTCGGAATATTGGATGTTTTCCAGCGACTGGGAGGTATAGATCTGGCTGGCCAGTGATTCCAGAGCCGGTTCCATGAGAGGAAACATGGCTGCGGTGCTTTCGCTTAAATTTACCAGACGGATGGAAGTTATCCTGTCAGAGTCAACAGTTACTTCCAGGTCAAAGGTGTTTTCATTCAGGTCGATGGAGGAAGTATAAATTCCCGGTTTGTACAGGCTTTTGGCATCGGCTGAGGCACGTTTTTTTCTGACCGGGTCCAAACATGAAAAAAAGTACAATAGCCAGGATGACAGCAAGAAGAAGGAAAATGCCGGTGTATATAACTTCCTTCATATGTAGGACTATGATTTTTGTTTTTGCACTCATGGTACACGCCTCCTGGATGGTTTTGTATATTCTATTACAGAAGTGCTTAAATTATGATATACTGAAACAACGAATGTGAGTAACCGACAGTAAGGAGAGAAGAATGTCATTACAGTTTATTATCGGCAGTTCCGGTGCCGGAAAGTCTTATTTTGCATATGAGAGAGTAATCCGGGAGTCCATGGAACATCCGGAGAGAAATTACTATATTATTGTTCCGGAGCAGTTTACCATGCAGACACAGAAGACGCTGGTGGAAATGCACCCGGGAAAAGGAATCCTGAATATTGACATCCTGAGCTTTGAACGCCTTGCGTACCGTGTATTTGAAGAAACCGGCGGAGATAACAGAAAGGTTCTGGAAGATACGGGAAAAAGCATGGTGCTGCAAAAAATGGTGCAGCAGCACAGAAGGGAACTTGCCTATCTGGGAAGCCAGATGAATAAGCCGGGATATCTGGATGAGGTGAAATCTCTGGTGTCAGAATTTATGCAGTATGATATCAGAGAAGAGAATCTGGCAGAAATGAAAGAGAAGGCCAAAGATCAGCCATTACTTGAAATGAAGCTTAAGGATGTGGGAATCCTTTATCAGTCATTCAGGGAATTCCTGAAGGGGCATTATATGACTGGAGAAGAAGTGATGGATGTCCTGCTTAAACAGCTTCCTTTTTCCGAAAAACTTAAGGGAGCGGAATTTCTCTTTGATGGATTTACCGGATTCACGCCAATTCAGGTCAATGTGCTCAGGGAACTTCTGGTCATTGCTGACCGCATAAGTGTTACTGTGACTATGGACGAACGGGAGGATGCTTTTTCTCCGGGAAAACCTTATCAGCTTTTCTTTATGAGCAAGCAGATGATACGGACACTTGCAGGGCTGACCAGAGATCTGGAGGATCCAGTGTATCTGAAACCATCCGGACAGTCCCGGTTTGCACAGGCACCTGCCTTACAGTTTCTGGAGAAAAATATCTTCCGCTACAGAAAGGGCGTGTATGCCGAAGAACAGCAGGAGATAAAAATATTTACTGCGCCATCCCCCCTGGAAGAAATGCGGGAAGCTGCCAGAAGGATGTCAGAACTTGTGCGTACCTGCGGATACCGCTATGGTGAGATTGCAGTGATCACAGGAAATCTGGAAGAATATGCAAGACTTGCAGCACAGGTATTTGAGGAGGCAGATATTCCATATTTTATTGACGAGAAGCATTCGGTAATGATGAATCCTTTTGTGGAGTATCTGCGCGCTGCCATGGAGATGGCGGTACAGGGATTTCCTTATGAGAGTGTTTTCCGTTATCTCAGATGCGGGATGTCAGAAGTTACCAGAGAACAGGCTGATAAGCTGGAGAATTACGTGCTGGCGCTGGGAATCCGGGGATATAAGAAATGGTCTGAAAAATGGGTTCGTGTATACAGAGGAATGGAAGCGGAGAAGATACAGGAACTGAATGAGATCAGAGAAATCTTTGCGGAAGAAGTAAGGGAACTTGCACAGGGATTTGGTTCCGGGAAGAAGACAGTGGAAGAGTACTGCCGGATTCTCTATGAGTTTATCCAAAAAAGCAATGTCTGGCAGAAACTGAAACGACAGGAGCGAAAGTTTAAAGAGTCAGGCGATAAAGCAATGGAAAAAGAATATAACCAGATTTATGGAATTGTGATGGACCTGCTGGATAAGATGGTTGAGATTCTTGGCGAAGAAACGGTAAACAGACAGGAGTTCCGACAGCTTCTGGAATCAGGACTTTCTCAGGCAAAAGTAGCGCTGATTCCGCCGAGCATAGATCAGGTAATGGTGGGTGATATGGAACGATCCCGCTTAAAGGAGATTAAGGCGTTGTTCTTTGTTGGCGTGAATGAGGGAAATATCCCAAAGAGCACACAGACAGGCGGAATCTTATCAGAGCTTGACAGGGATTTCTTCCAGGAGCAGGGAGTGGAACTGGCACCGGGGCCTAAAGAACTGATGAATATGCAGAGGTTTTATCTGTATCTGAATATGACGAAACCGGGAGAAAAGCTGATCCTCTCCTATAGTGATACCAATGCAAAAGGAGAAGGCATAAGTCCGGCATATCTGATTGGGAGTATACGCAGTCTGTATCCGAAGCTGGGAATTGAGGGTGGAGCCGGGGTCAGATCCCATAAAAATTCTATAAACAATTATTGTTATCCGGAAAATCCGGAAGCTGGGATTGATCTGTTTCTGGAGAAGCTGGTACAGGAGACAGAGAAAGAACATGAGGATATTCTGGAGCAGGCAGATGAGACGGATGCAATGTTTGGAGAGCTTTATAGCTGGTATCTGCGGAATCCGGAATACAGAAGCAGAGTACAGAAGCTGGTACAGTCGGCTTTTGCCGGAAAACCAGAGGACATTATCAGCCAGAGTGTGGCGAAGGCATTATACGGAGAGGTTTCACCTTACAGTGCTACCAGACTGGAACGTTTTGCAGCCTGTGCATTTGCACATTTCCTTCAGTATGGAATGAAGCTTACCGAGCGTGTGGAATATGAGTTTAAACCTATGGATATGGGAAATGTTATGCATGAAGCACTGGAAAGCTTTGCAGAAGAAGTGCGAAAAAGAGGCATGAAATGGACAGAGCTGACAGAACAGGAACGGAATGAGATTGCGGACCGGTGTCTGGATAATATTGTGGCAGATTATGGAAACACGGTGCTCAAAAGCAGTGCCAGAAATGAATATATGATCGAGAGAACAAGGAGAATCCTCAGAAGGACGGTATGGGCACTTCAGAAACAGCTGGAACAGGGAGAATTTCAGCCAGAAGGCTTTGAGGTAACCTTCGGGGGAGGACGGATTGACAGAGTAGATATTATGGAAGATCAGAATAAGGTGTATGTGAAGGTGATTGATTATAAAACCGGAAATACATCCTTTGACCTGGTTTATCTGTATCATGGCCTGCAGTTACAGCTGATGATCTATCTGGATGGTGCTCTGCGTGTAGAGCAGAAGAAATATCCGGATAAGGAGATTATTCCTGCGGGAGGTTTTTTATTACAATATCAAGGATCCTATGATCCAGGAGAAGATAGATGCGGATGTGGAAGCAGTCAGTGCAGGTCTTATGAAAGAACTGAAGATGAATGGGCTGGCTCAGGCAGATCCGGAGCTTGTGTACAGGATGGACAGCAGTCTTGGCTCCATTCCTGTCGCATTTAATAAGGACGGAAGCTTTCGCAAAAATTCTTCTGTGGCAGACAGAACACAGTTCGCAGTGCTTGGACGGTATGTAAGGACGAAGATTGAGAAGATAAGAAGTTCTATTCTGGAGGGAGATGCAGAGGTTTCTCCCTATGAGCTCGGAAAAAAGAATGCGTGTACTTATTGTCCGTATATGACGGTATGCGGATTTGACCGCAGGTTGTCAGGATATGAATTCCGCAGACTGAAAAACTTCTCTGATGAGGAATTATGGAAAGCATTTGATAGGGAGGCAGAATAAGATGGGTGTACAGTGGACAAAGGAGCAGCAGGAGGTTATACGGCTGCGGGACAGAAATATTCTGGTCAGTGCGGCAGCCGGGTCCGGAAAAACGGCAGTACTGGTAGAACGTATCCTGAGTAAGATCACAGATAAAGAACACCCTGTGGATATTGACAGACTGCTGATCATGACATTTACAAGAGCGGCAGCAGGTGAAATGAAAGAGAGGATCTCGGCAGCTATTGAAAAAGCACTCTGTGAGGATCCCGATAATGAGCATCTGCAGAGACAGACAACCCTGCTTCATACTGCACAGATTACAACTATTGATGGTTTCTGTGCCTATATTATCCGGAATTACTTTCATCTGATCGGACTGGATCCGGGATATCGGACGGCAGATGAGGGGGAACTGAAGCTTCTGCGAGGAGATGTTGTGAAAGCACTGCTTGAAGAATATTATGCCTAAAAAAGATGAAAAGTTTCAGAAATTCGTGGAATGCTTTGCAACAGGAAAGTCAGATGAAAATCTGGGAAACCTGATACAGAAATTATATGAAATGGCTATGAGCAATCCTTTTCCGCAGGAATGGCTGTCCGGGTGTATGGATGATTACAGGATTGATTCCCTGGAAGAGTTAAGAGAGACTGAGTGGATGAGGATGCTCTGGGATGCAGTGAAGGATGAACTGCAGGAAGCGAAGCTTCTGGTGCAGGAGGCTCGAAGAATCTGCGCAGAGCCGGATGGTCCGTATCTGTATGATGAGGCACTGAGCAGTGATCTGCTTCTTATAAGAAGTCTGCAGGAACTGGCAGAGAAAAGAGATTATAATGGAACTGCAGAAATACTTATGAAACCCTCATTTGCCC
>ENA-OQMY01000487-OQMY01000487.1-human-gut-metagenome-genome-assembly--contig:-NODE-487-length-10704-cov-2.927957_pt1 | contig 10704 bp, 10 predicted proteins | sample MGYA00242623_ERZ504868 | MGnify/ENA primary metagenome ERZ504868 (study PRJEB26092, sample SAMD00036386) | human gut metagenome | host: Homo sapiens | study: EMG produced TPA metagenomics assembly of...
TTGCAGTCAATGTGGAAGCTCTTACCGCCGCCCAGCCCAAAGACCTGGATGCGTCGGAAATTGAGGTGCGTCTGGGCGCTACCTGGATTGACAAGGAGTACATCCAGCAGTTTATGTACGAGACCTTTGATACCCCGTTTTATATGCAGCGGAATATTGAGGTCAACTACACCCCATTTACAGCAGAGTGGCAGATCACTGGCAAAAGCTCCATAAGCCAGAACAATGTGGCGGCCTATACCACCTATGGAACCAGCCGCGCCAACGCCTACAAGATTCTGGAGGACAGCCTGAACCTACGTGATGTCCGTATCTACGACACGGTGGAGGACGCGGACGGCAGGGAGCGCCGAGTGTTGAATGCCAAAGAGACCACCCTGGCCGCCCAAAAGCAGCAAGCGATCCGGGACGCTTTCAAAGACTGGATTTGGAAAGACCCGGACCGCCGCCAAGCTCTGGTCCGCCAGTACAATGAGGAAATGAACTCCACCCGTCCCCGTGAATACGACGGCGGACACATTACTTTCGGCGGCATGAACCCGGCCATCACCTTGCGGGAACACCAGAAAAACGCTATCGCTCATGTGCTGTACGGCGGCAATACGCTGCTGGCGCACGAGGTAGGCGCTGGCAAAACCTTTGAAATGGTGGCTGCCGCCATGGAGAGTAAGCGTCTGGGGCTGTGCCAGAAATCCCTCTTTGTTGTGCCGAACCACCTGACCGAGCAGTGGGCTTCGGAGTTTCTGCGGCTCTATCCCTCCGCCAATATCCTTGTGACCACGAAAAAGGACTTTGAGACCCATAACCGCAAGAAGTTCTGCGCCCGGATCGCCACCGGTGACTATGACGCTATCATCATGGGACATTCGCAGTTTGAGAAAATCCCCATCAGCCGGGAGCGTCAGGAACGGCTCCTATATGAGCAGATTGATGAAATCACGGAGGGGATTGCCGAGGTACAGGCCAGCGGCGGTGAGCGTTTTACGGTCAAGCAGCTGGAACGCACCCGCAAATCGCTGGAAGCCAGGCTGGAAAAATTGCAGGCCGAGAGCCGCAAGGACGATGTAGTGACATTCGAGCAGCTGGGCGTGGACCGCCTATTCGTCGATGAAGCGCATAACTACAAAAACCTGGTTTTTATACACCAAAATGCGGAATGTGGCAGGTCTCTCCACCAGCGATGCCCAAAAGTCCAGCGATATGTTTGCGAAGTGTCGCTATATGGACGAGATTACCGGAAACCGTGGCGTTATCTTTGCAACCGGAACCCCGGTCAGCAACTCCATGACCGAGCTTTACACCATGCAGCGGTATCTCCAGTATGACCGCCTGCAAGAACTGAACATGACCCATTTCGACTGCTGGGCCAGCCGTTTCGGAGAAACCGTCACGGCGCTGGAACTGGCCCCGGAGGGAACCGGCTATCGGGCGCGCACCCGATTCTCCAAGTTTTTCAACCTGCCAGAGCTGATGAACCTGTTCAAAGAGGTGGCGGACATCAAGACCGCCGACCAGCTGAACCTGCCCACCCCGGGAGGTGGAATACCACAACATCGTGGCGCAGCCCACCGAACATCAGCAGGAAATGGTGAAGGCACTCTCCGAGCGCGCTTCCGAAGTACACAGAGGAAGTGTGGACCCGTCCGTGGATAATATGCTCAAAATCACCTCGGATGGCCGCAAGCTGGGACTGGACCAGCGCATCATCAACCAGCTACTGCCGGATGAACCCGGCACCAAGGTCAATCAGTGCGTGGACAACATCATGCAGATCTGGCGGGACGGGGACGCAGATAAGCTGACCCAGCTGGTATTCTGCGACATTTCCACACCCCAGGCAGCCCCCTCCAAAAAGGCAGCCAAACAGCTGGACAATCCGCTGCTTCATGGGTTGGAAGAAGCAATCCCACTGGATGAGCCGGAGCCTGCCTTTACCATCTATGAGGACATCCGCCAAAAGCTCATCGCCCAGGGGATGCCTGCCGACCAGATCGCCTTTATCCACGAAGCCAACACAGAGGTACGGAAAAAGGAACTGTTCTCCAAGGTCCGCACCGGGCAGGTGCGCGTCCTCTTAGGCAGCACTGCCAAGATGGGCGCTGGCACCAATGTGCAGGATCGCCTTGTAGCCCTCCATGACCTGGATTGTCCGTGGCGTCCGGGAGACCTTGCCCAGCGCAAGGGGCGCATCGAGCGTCAGGGCAACCAGAATCCGCTGGTTCATGTGTACCGCTATGTCACCGAGGGGACTTTTGACGCTTATCTCTGGCAGACAGTGGAAAACAAGCAGAAATTCATTTCGCAAATCATGACCAGCAAAAGCCCAGTTCGCTCCTGCGACGATGTGGATGAAACGGCTCTTTCTTTTGCTGAGATCAAGGCCCTGTGTGCCGGAGATCCCCGTATCAAGGAGCGCATGGATTTGGATGTTGAGGTTGCCAAGCTGAAGCTGATGAAAGCCGACCACCAGAGCAAGCAGTACCGTCTGGAGGACCAGCTGCTCAAATACTTCCCCCAGGAAATCGAAACCAACAAGGGGTATATCCAGGGCTTTGAAGTCGATTTGGAAACACTGGTTGCCCACCCACACCCGGCAGATGGCTTTGCTGGTATGGAGATCCGGGGCGATGTGCTGACCGACAAAGAAAACGCCGGTGCAGCCCTGCTGGATGCCTGTAAGGAGGTCAAAACCTCCGATCCGGTACAGATTGGCAGTTACCGTGGATTCATTATGTCTGTGGAATTTGAAGCATGGAAACAGGAATATACGCTCCTGCTGAAAGGACAAATGACCCATCGGGCGACCCTGGGTACAGACCCGCGCGGAAATCTCACCCGTATCGACAACGCACTGGCGCAGATGCCCCAGCGTCTGGAAGCGGTCAAAAACCAGCTGGAGAACCTTTACCAGCAGCAGGCCGCTGCCAAGGAGGAAGTTGGCAAGCCGTTCCCCTTTGAGGACGATCTGCGGATCAAGTCCGCCCGTCTGGTGGAACTGGATACCTTACTGAACATTGACGGCAAGGGCCACGCCCAGCCGGAAACAGTGGCTGCCAAGAGCGCGCGTCCCTCGGTGCTGGACAGCCTGAAACGCCCTGTGCCGCCCCGCAGCCCTGAAAAGAAACCAAAACAACACGAGGAGGTACGATGATTATGAATACCAACGATCTGAATACGGCTCTCTATGAAAAGATGGCCGCTGAACAGGATAAGTACAGGGACTGGCTGAAAAGCCAGCCCCCGGAAGAAACCCTGCACCACACCTATGAGTACGCCATCCGTGAGGACATCGTGATGGCGATGGAGGAACTGGAGCTGACCGATGCACAGGCACAGGCACTTTTGGAGTCTCCCTCTCCGCTGGCAGATGTGTACCGCTATTTTGAAAAGCTGGAGACCGGCTATATGGATGCGATCCGGGACAGCATTGAAAACCGGGCGGATGATGCGTGCAGGGCGCAGGAAGAATTACGGACTGCCCCTCTCTACCCCCATTCTGCCGCCTATGCGTCCCAGCATGGGGAGATGGCACAATATAACCGTTCTTATCAGGCAAACAGCGCCTGCAAAGAAGCCATTGAGCAGACCATCAGCGCTCACTATGCAGAGAACCGGCTGGATACGGAGGCGGCGGTCAAAGATGTGCTGGAAAAGTTCGGGGCGGAACGGGTACAGTTTATTCTTGCCAACACCATCCAGCACAAGAACCGTGACGGGCGTATTTCTCAGGACAATAAAGTCTGGGCAAAAACCATTCCCATGCCGGAAGACAGCGGTAACTTCCCGCCACTGTGCCTATCTGGTTGTGGATGGGGTCAATCCCGGTCTGACCGACCTGTTTACCAGACAAGCCAGAAAAACCATGCAGGAACAGCAGAAAAGCTCTGTCCTGCAAAAGCTCAGACAAGAACCATCAATTCACAAACCTGCCGCCCCGAAGAAACGGGAGCCGGAGCGATGAGCAGCCCCAAACGCAAGCGAGATGTGCCGGTTCTGTTTTGGGTATCCGCTGATGAAATGGAATTGATTCAGCAGAAAATGGCGCAGTTTGGAACAAAAAACCTGAGCGCCTATCTGCGAAAAATGGCTGTGGACGGCTATGTGGTGCAGCTGGATTTGCCGGAACTGAAAGAACTGGTATCCCTGCTGCGCCGGAGCAGCAACAACTTAAACCAACTGACCCGCAAGGTGCATGAGACCGGGCGTATCTACGATGCCGATCTGGAGGATATATCTCAGCGGCAGGAACAGCTATGGGACGGCGTTAAGGAGATACTGACCCGGCTCTCCAAACTTTCGTAACCGGGACAAATACCCCATCTGCGGAGGGAGGAACGGCGTTCTTTTCGCCGCGCCTTCCTCCGCTTTTTCTTTTTGCCCGTATCCTTGCCTTTTGGCTGTGAGACAGGGATAATGGAATCAGGAACAGGAACTGTGATTTTGGGAGGAGGCATAACAATGAGGGCATTGGTATTTTTGCTGAAACTGTTGTTAAAGATTTTAGTGGCTCCGGTGATTTTGGCACTGACCCTGTTTGTATGGATTTGTGTGGGAATCGTGTATATCTCCGGTCTGGTGCTGGGGCTTATCAGCATGGTGATCGCCCTGCTGGGTGTGGCGGTTTCTGATTACCTACTCCCTGCAAAACGGCATTATCCTGCTGGTGATGGCATTCCTTATTAGCCCGTTTGGTCTGCCGATGGCTGCCATCTGGCTGCTGGGCAAGGTGCAGGATTTGAAGTTTGCCATTCAGGATTTGGTTTATGGATAAAATATGTCACTGATGTTATTTTACTTTCCCTAAAAAATAGGATATACTATATAAGAATATATTCTGCCGCCGAGTGCGGATAGTTTTAGATAAAGGAGGGCGTGTATGGAAAATCAATTAACGCCAAACAACTCCATGATTTTGGAAATCCGAGAGCTGCTGGAAAACGCCAGAAAAAATGTTGCACAGCAGGTTAATACGCAGCTTTTGACAACCTACTGGAACATTGGCCGGATTATCGTGGAGTATGAACAGCAAAATCAGATTCGCGCAGACTATGGAAAACAAACCTTAAAGGAACTTTCCAAAGAACTAACACGGGAATTCGGCAAAGGCTTTTCTCGTTCTAATCTACAAAATATGCGGGCATTTTATCTTGCCTATGAAAAATGCCAGACAGTGTCTGGCAAATTGTCCTGGTCCCATTACTGCGAGCTTTTGAGTATTACCGATGAGAACAAGCGCAGCTTTTATGAGAAGGAATCTGTCAATTCGGGCTGGTCAGTTCGGGAGTTGAAACGGCAGATTGACAGCTCGCTGTATGAACGGCTGCTGCTTTCCAGTGAAGATGTGAATAAAGAAAAGGTTCTTTCTTTGGCTCAGAAAGGGGTTGAGATCAGCCAGCCAGCTGACATCATCCGTGATCCCTATGTGTTCGAGTTTTTGGGTGTGCCGGAGAACAAACCCATGTTGGAAAGCGATTTGGAAAAGGCTCTTGTGGCACAGATTGAAAAGTTTCTTTTGGAACTTGGACGAGGCTTCATGTTTGTCGGAACCCAGCAGCGTGTGACCCTGAACAATACCCACTACTATGTGGACATGGTGTTTTATAACAAAATCCTCCGCGCTTATGTGCTGATTGAACTGAAAACGAAAAAACTGACACCAGAGGCTGCCGGTCAGCTCAATATGTACTTAAACTACTATGCGGCGGAAGTCAACGACCCTGACGATAACCCTCCTATCGGTATTATCCTCTGTACGGAAAAAGACAGCATCGCGGCAGAATATGCCCTGGGCGGTCTGTCCAACAATATCTTCGCATCCCGGTATGTTCTCTATATGCCGGATAAGGAACAGCTGATTGCTCAGGTAGAGGCTGTCTTGAAAAACTGGCACGAAAAGAAAGACAACCGCCATGACTGAAAAAGAACTGATTGGAAAAGTACATTCAGCGGTCTATCATCAATGCCAGCGCCGTGGTTATGCGGCTCCGGTGGATGTGCTGATGGAGGTCGGTGTCCTGCCAAAGCAGAAATATGAGGACTGGCGGTTTGGACGGGTGGACTATTTGGAACGGGTCTGCACCGTCAATCTGCGCAAACTCTCATTCATCATGCACCAGATGCGGGTGTACGCACAGAAAACCGGCTTAAAACCCTCCTTCTGTTACTACAAGCAATGGGGTGTAAAAAACGAAAAATGGGCAGGGACACAAGCCGGTGATTCCGCTGCGGTTCAGCAAAAGCGGAAACTCGGAAATTGAGAAATGGTATGCAACTCATTTTGTGGACACCAAACGGATTGCAGCCTTAAAAGCACAGCAGCCTGTTGAAAATTCAGATTAACCAAAGGACAGCTCACACAGCTGTCCTTTTCTTTTTGGAAAGGAGGTTCCCCCCCTATGGCAACCACACGCATCATGCCGTTGCATATCGGCAAGGGCCGCACCGAAAGTCAGGCAGTCAGCGACATCATTGATTATGTGGCAAATCCGCAAAAGACCGACAACGGAAAACTAATTACCGGCTATGGCTGTGACAGCCGGACTGCCGATGCAGAGTTTCTGCTTGCGAAGCGGCAGTATATCGCCGCCACCGGGCGGGTGCGCGGGGCGGACGATGTGATCGCTTACCATGTGCGCCAGTCATTCAAACCCGGAGAAATTACCCCGGAGGAAGCAAACCGGCTGGGCGTGGAGTTTGCCATGCGGTTCACCAAAGGTAATCATGCCTTTGTGGTCTGCACTCACATAGACAAATCGCACATTCATAATCACATCATCTGGTCGGCGGTCAATATGGATTGTGACCGAAAGTTCCGCAACTTTTGGGGCAGCACCAGAGCCGTCCGGCGCTTGAGCGACACCATCTGTATCGAGAACGGACTGTCCATTGTGGAGAATCCGAAACCTCACGGAAAGAGCTATAACAAGTGGCTGGGCGATCAGGCCAAGCCCTCCCATCGGGAGCAGCTGCGGGTGATGATTGACCGTGCGCTGGAGCAGAAACCGGCAGACTTTGATGCGCTGCTGAAGCTGCTTTCGGAAATGGGCTGCGAAGTATCCCGGCGCGGGAAAGCGATCCGTCTCAAAGCACCCGGCTGGAAGAATGTAGCCCGTATGGATGACAAGCTGGGGGCCGGGTACAGTGAAGCAGAAATCCGTGCGGTACTGGCCGGAGAAAAACAGCATACGCCCCGTAAGAAATCCATCGTGCAGCCGGAGCCGCCCAAGGTCAATCTGCTGGTGGACATTCAGGCAAAATTACAGGCTGGGAAAGGCGCTGGGTATGCGCGCTGGGCCAAGGTTTTTAACCTGAAACAGATGGCGCAGACTGTAAATTTTCTTACCGAACATCATCTGCTGGACTATGCGGAACTGGCAGAAAAAGCGGCGGCAGCCACCGCCCACCACAACGAACTGTCGGCGCAGATCAAGGCAGCGGAAAAGCGCATGGCGGAGATTGCTGTCCTGCGTACCCACATCGTAAATTATGCCAAGACCCGCGAGACCTATGTGGCCTACCGGAAAGCTGGTTACTCCAAGAAATTCCGCGAGGAACATGAAGAAGAAATCCTGCTTCATCAGGCGGCAAAAAACGCCTTTGACGAGATGGGTGTGAAGAAGCTGCCCAAGGTCAAGGACCTGCAAGCCGAGTATGCCAAGCTGCTGGAAGAAAAGAAGAAAACCTACGCCGAGTACCGGCGCTCCCGTGAAGAAATGCGGGAGCTTTTGACGGCCAAAGCCAATGTGGACCGGCTGCTGAAAATGGATGAGGAACAGAAAAAAGAACAGGAAAAAGACCACGGCCAGCGGTAAGCCGGTCATGGTCCAAAGCGTTCGCAGAACGCGCAGCCGCAGAATGAAATTCTGCGTTCAAGGGGGTTTGGGGCGCTGCCCCAGGCAAGCAAAGCGGAGGGGAAAATCACGGCAGGAGTTTTTACCCTCTGCGGGCCGAGTGTATTAACACCGGCATTGCTTGCCAGATTTACCCCGAATTCGGGACAAGTACTACAAGCAATTTGATAAGTACTTTATTTTTGTTGAGCAGGCTATCAGAAAAACAAAGGATGCAGGCTACATTTGTTATATTGTCCCAAACAAATTTTTCAAAGTTGGTGCAGGAGAACATCTGCGAAGCTTAATTGCAAAAGGCCGATACTTGGTAAGCCTTGATGATTTTGGGGATGCACAGTTGTTTGAGGATAAGACTATTTATAGCTCCATCCTCCTTTTATGTAAGTCTCCACAAGAGAAATTCCGTTACACTGGCGTGGATTCTGCCGATAAGCTATGGGTTGGAGAGGAAGTCAGTTCCATAGAATTTGGCTCCTCTATTCTCAACAAGCTTAGAATGGCAATAACACAAGGGAGAGACGGCTCAAAGAGCTATCTCTCCCTGTTTATCATTACGGCCAACAACCCTTTTAATCCGAAACAACTTCGTTCAGCCATTGCTGTATCAGTTTTCGTTTTGGGGAAGTAGGTTTATAAATTACGTAGTTCTTCATTGAAGGTATCTCTTCATTCAAAATTGTAACCTCAAACAATGATTCGTTGGACAATTCCTGCTCCACCATCTTTCGCGGCACAAAGGCATAGCCGTCATCATTCAATAAGTATGGAACGATATTTTCCCCTATATCTATATCGAGCTGAAATGCCTTGTATCTTGAAAAAATCCTGTTATGTGTATCCGCATATAGGAAATTTGAATTGTAGATGCGCAGCGTTTCCATGTCTTTCAGTGTTATGCATTCATTTAGATCAGTAGGTTGTTTACTGGTAACAAGTATGATTTCATCTTCACACACAAGATCACACTGGAAACCGGTATGCCTAAACGGGTGATGTGAATAGCCTATATCAATCTTTCCTTGGTGCATAGCAGAAATAATATGTCTTGAATGCCCGAACTCTATGCGAACAGAAATGTCACTATGCTTTTCCAAAAAACGTCTGGTTCCTTGCACCAGATAACACTTGTGGAAAGCATAAACCGTTCCGATTGTCAATCGCTCAGAAAACTGACCAACCAAGCCAATTCTATCAATTGCTCTGTTCTCTAATTCCACTATGTTTTTTGCATATTCCAGAAAGGCCTGCCCTGCTAAAGTAAGTTCGGCGTGGTTGTAGCTACGAATAAAAAGACTCTGCCCCAACTCTTTTTCCAGTTCCTGTATTCGGCTGCTGACCGTGGACTGGACTACAATGTGCTCTTTCGCCGTTTCGGAGAAGCTTCCATTCTCCGCAAGTGTTAGAAATGTTCTCAGGTAATCTATATTCATGTACTCCTCCACGCTATCAATAATTCCGATTAAGTTTGTAAAAACTATTCGTTGGACAAATTATATGGCAAGAACTACAATATGTCAATAGGAGCGTCATAACCACATTGACTATGATGCTCTCTATTAAAAGAAATGGAGGAATAGCAATGGCACATTTGCTTATGATTGAAAGCTGGGTCGGAGCAAGCGGAAACCTCTTACCACCTTTATTGAGGGAACTCGGACATAGCTATACTTTTGTAACCCGGAAGGCATCACATTATCAAAATCCGATGAGCTCGGAAAAGCACGCTGTTTTCCGTTATGCTGACGATGTTGTCGAAACAGAAACGAACGATCTGCAACAGCTGATCGAATCGGTTAGGCACGTGCGGTTCGATGGTGTGATAACGGTGTGTGATTATTACATCGAAACGGTTTGTGAAGTTGCAAAGGCTTACAATGTACCGTGTCCGTTTTCAGCCAACGTTAAGACCGCACGACAGAAACATTTAATGCGGCAGGCTGTAGATCGTGCTGGATTGTCCAATCCAAAGTACATGCTTGCTTATAATTGGGAGGAAGTTGAAAAGGCAGCGCAAGAAATAGGTTATCCTCTTGTTCTTAAACCTGTGGATTTAGCCTCAAGCGCATTTGTTAAACTTATTCAGACTTCAAATGATCTGCAACAGGCATATCGTGATTTGGAGAATTTCCCGCTTAATTTCCGTGATCAAGAAAGAGAGCGAGCATTTTTGATTGAAGAATATATATGCGGAGAAGAAGTCAGTGTGGAGACGGTTTCAAATAACGGTGAGATTACCGTTGTAGGTATTACGGACAAGTCTGTGACTGGCAGTCCGTACTTTATAGAAAACGGACATATGTTCCCGGCAAAACTGGATGAGGACGTGAAAGAGGAGATAGGCGATTATGTGCGCAATGTATTGCTGGCAACAGGATATGACCACGGAATCGCTCACACAGAGATAAAACTCACGAAGGATGGTCCCAAAGTGGTGGAAATCAACCCTCGTACAGCAGGAAACTATATCGTGGAACTCATTGAATATGTGACCGGCGTAAATATGCTTAAAGCCTTTGTATCCCTTGCTTTAGGACAGCAACCGTCCGTTACTGTATCTGATACCAACGTGAGCAGTGCTGCGATTATGTTTATTGTTCCGGATTGCGGCGGCAAGATAAGGCAGATTAAGGGCGCTGACACGTTAAGGGAAGATTCAAATATCATACGGTATAGAATCGAGGACTGTGTGGGTAAATCCATTGAAAAACCATCGACAATGCCTGCTATTTGGGACACGTTATAACGCGAGATTGCGATGGGTACGGCGCTCGCATGTTCGCTGAAACTGCATTGAGAAGGTTGGAAATTGAGTTTGAGGAAACGGAGCGAGTACATGAAGCAATATAAAAATGTT
>ENA-OQMY01000490-OQMY01000490.1-human-gut-metagenome-genome-assembly--contig:-NODE-490-length-10601-cov-3.510693_pt1 | contig 10601 bp, 13 predicted proteins | sample MGYA00242623_ERZ504868 | MGnify/ENA primary metagenome ERZ504868 (study PRJEB26092, sample SAMD00036386) | human gut metagenome | host: Homo sapiens | study: EMG produced TPA metagenomics assembly of...
ACTTCCATACGTTTATACAGCAGCACAAATCCGTCAGATTCCCAGAGCAAAGCTTTGATCCTGTCACAACGTTTTCCACAGAAAAGATACAGGGCACTTCGCCTTGGATCCATATGGAGTTGATCCTCTACAATAGCACACAGCCCGTCAATGGATTTCCGCATATCCGTTCTGCCTGTTACGATATAGATTTCATCGGCGGCTGTGATATCCCCTAACATTCCAACTCCTTCACAATGCGAAGCGTTTGAGCCAGAAGCTGAGGATCTGTTCCATTTGGTATTGTTAGATGAAAGCTTCCTACAGACAGCTTCATTGGCTCTGCTACGGAAAGGTTATTTCTTTCCGTAGCTGCCGGAATTACATTTAATGGCTGTTCATAAGGAATCGGGTCAGTATCATGAAAATCCACTCTGACAACTTCCTGGCTTTCTGGTGCACAATAGGTGCGTCCAGTTGACGCCGGCAAATCCACACAACCTTTCTGACGCAGTCTTTTTACCCAGTTGTAAAAAGTTCCTGGCTTGATATCATGTTCCACACACCATTGATGATCTGTCAATCCACTTTGACGGCATTCCATGATGAGACGGTATTGTTCTTCGGCAGGTATTCTTTTGCTTCTCATGAGCACACCTCCATAACTTGAATAGAGTAAAATGCTCGCATCTATCATTTCTAGCAAGAAAAGATGAAGTAAAATGCTTGCATTCTCTATTGATTATTATGGGATATTTTTTAGGGCAACACAATCCGTCGAATTATTTTGCACTTACGATACATAGCCTTGTAGAGTTAAAAAATCAGCTCATACAGCAAGGCAGATATACGGATTGTGTTGACGAGCTTATTTTTAAGGTCATAAATGCACCGACCAAGAGAATGAAAATTGAATATGTCTAAGGCAAATTACAAAGCCGCTTATTCTTATTGATTTTAAGAGTAGGCGGCTTTTTTGCGTTCTCTGGTACTGTTTACATAGCCACCTTGTAAACGGTAGAATACGAGTACCTTGACAAATAGCAGACCGCTTTTGCGGTCTGTTTATTTTCCGCTGGCTTTTTGCGGCTTTCTAATGTTTTCGGGCAACATATCTGACCATGGCAGAAGTTCTGCAAGAAAATCTGTGTTTTTGTCATCTACATGTTTGGGAATCTCCGTAAGCAGATATTCGAAATAATCGAAAGGTTTCAGGTTATTCGCCTTTGTAGTTTCTGCGATACTGTAGATGATCGCTGAACTATTGGCTCCATTGACCGTATCGATCATCTCCCAGTTTTTCTTCCCTATACAGAATCCACGGATCGCACGTTCGCTGGCATTGTTGTCTATTGGAACATCCCCATCTTCCAGAAAAACTTTCAGGTAGCTTTCCTGGTTCAGTGCATATGTAAATGCTTCCCGTATTTTACCGTTCTTTGGAATCTTAGGTTCATTCTGTTTCAGGTACGCAAAGAAAGCATCCACCAGTGGTTTTACCACAAGCTGACGCTGCATGAGCCTGTCTTCCGTAGAAAAACTCAGACAGTTTTCCCTCTTCCCGGTAAATGGCCTGTATCTGTTTCATGATCAGATGCAGGATTGATTCCTTTCGGTGTGCTTTTGGTATCACTTCCAGTGCATCGTTAAACCTGCGCCTGCAGTGAACCCAGCAGCCTGCAATCTTCAGATTTTCACGCTCCTTTTCCAATGTATGATATACCTGGTACCCATCCGTAACACAGATCCCGGTGTAATCCCTCAGGAATTCCCGGGGATGGGATGCATTACGCGTTTTCTGGTATTCATAAAGGATGATCTGACGATCCCGGTACATAAAGCCGGACCGGTACACCCACATGTAACTCTGGATGCCAGCAGGACGCCCGTCCTTATTTACAAGTACAGGAGTCTCATCTGCCTGTATCACATGATAATCATACAGAAGTTTATGCAGATAATCATACATGGTTCCCAGATATTCTTCCCCAAGACGGATCATCCAGTTCGCCATGTTCTGTCTGGTAATGGCAAGCCCGTACCTTTCGAATTCTTTTTCAAGACGGTAGAGAGGTACCGCATTTACATACTTACCATTTATGACTGCCGCAGCAAGGGACGGGGATACAAGGCTTCCATGAAGCAGATTTCTGGGATGGGGTGCCTTTATCATGTGTTCATCCAGTTTACTGGAATAAACGCCGATATGATGTTCCTCTATCACGACACTGGCCGGAATGAACTGATAACATCGGGAAATGGCATCCGGAAGCTGTTTCCATCCGTTTTCACCAAACTCAGCCGTCAGTTCTTCCTCTTTCAGATAGTGATCAATACGTTTTACTGTCAGCCCTGCTATATCAGCCGCTTTTTTCCCTGGCTGTTTTTTCTTTTGGGTGCTTTCAATTCCAGGTCATCAGGTTCCGGTGCATCCAGGTCGCAGACTGCCTCTGCTTCATTAAAGAATACGATAGTCCCGTCCACTTCCATGAAACGTATCTGTTCAGAATCCGCCATTTTTTCGCTGGATCTGCCAAAACGGTTCTTCTGAAAAAGGACCATCTGTTCCATCATCAGCTGCATCCTGTCATTTAAGGCCTGCGTTTGCCTGGACAATTCTTCCATCTGTCCCTGCATCCCAAGAAAAAGCTCTATCAGCAGATCCTTATCAAACTTATTCAGTTGTTCTTTTGTGTACTTGATCGTCATAACCGGAACTCCTGTCTTTATACTGATTCCGATTATAACAGAATTTTTGTATTTCCGCCAATCCTTCAGATATGGGCTTTCGTCATAATGACGGTGGATAATACATCTGGAAAGCCGTTGTTTTACAGCTTTTCAGATGTATTATCCACAACAGTTTTTCTATTCACACGATAACAAATGGAATGAGAAAAGACTGTTTGTGGATAACCTTTTTCATCCGGTTGATACACATCATTTTTACAGTTTTGGTACGTTTTTTATTTTCGGCATTTTGCACAGGCTACATAATGCGGGGTGTCTCTTTCAGCTCAGAGATCGGATGGCGTGCAACGATCTCCAGTCCCTGCATCAGCATACGGTACTGGTCGTCTGTGATCGCCATTGCCTCATCTGCCGAACGGGGCCACCGGAATGCACCATTATCGAGTCTCTTGTACATAAGGAGAAAACCATCGCCTTCCCAGAGCAGTGCTTTGATCCGGTCACATCTTCTTCCACAGAAAAGAAACAGTGTATTTTTGTCGTAAGGATCAAGCTTAAACTGAAAGCGTACGATCGTTGCCAGTCCATCGATCCCACGACGGAGATCCGTAAATCCCATCGCCAGATACACCTTTTTAAATCCGGAAGCATCTGCATCATTCAGCATGGGTAAAAGCCTTTATGAGATGGCAGAGCATTTCCGGTGAAGTACCGGAAAATATCTCAGCTGACAGTCCACTGGTATTTTTAATACGGATCATTGGCAGAGTTCCTGCCGAAATGCATGTACCGGATTCTTTTGAAGTATCTGTTTTCTTTGGATCTGGTGCAGGTGCGGGCAGTTCCACAAAAGCAGTGGTTTCTGTGTCCTGCATCTGATCCAGGTATATCTGCCTGACACGCCTGAGACGGTAATAATAGTTGGCTTTTGTAAGATTATTTTGGGTACACCAAGTTTCAACATCCATCCCTTTGGGACGGTTCTGACAATTCCGGATCTGTTCTGCCCATTGTCTGATCCTCACCTGCTGAGCTACAAGGCTGGTTTGCGTAGCCATAATATTCCTCCTCTGAATCATAGTCAGTTAAAAAAGTTAAGTACTAAACTTTTTGACTATGTTATTTTGTTGAGTATGATTATGGCATAACTTGAAGTGAATAAAAAGGTACTCAGGTTCTACCGTTTACGTTAATAAAAACTGGATTTTTATTTGTCCTGTTATATGTATCATGAGTTAAACTAGATAGGGATAAAAATAGATATGTATCGGCAGGAGTACAGATTTACTCCTGCTTTCGCCTTTATTCAGGCGGTTTGACGTGTAGTACGCCGCATATATTCCCGCTCCATTTCCCGCATTTCCTCGTCTGTGGGAATATCCACAATCCCGACATAGGAATAGTAAATGTCGATTTGCTGTGTCCGTTTCCCGTCCTTTTTCTCACGCTCATGGATTACGATTTTATCCACAAATGCGTTTAGGATTTCGGGCGTGAGTTCGTCAATGCGGGTATATTTCTTCGTGACGGCTATCAGCTTTGCTACATTGGTCACTTCCATATCGGCTTGGCTGACCTCTGCGGTCAACGCTTCGATTTCACGCTTTAACTGTCCCTGCTCCGCTTCATATCCGTCTGACAGCTTGTAAAAGCGTTCGTCATTCAGTTTTCCGCTGACATTGTCCTCGTAGATTTTGCGGAACAGGCGGTCAAGCTCATCCATCCGCTTTTCGTCTTTTTCTATCTGTTTCTGCTTTGCGGACAGTTCGTATCGGCGTTCCGCAAGGGTGGTGTCTATCTGCCGTCGGATAAATACCCGCTCAAACTGCTGTAAATAGGACAGGAAATGCTGAAGCTGTTTCAAAACCAACTGGTTTAATGCGTCCTCTCGGATATAATGCTGCGTGCAGTTCTGCGTGCGGCTCGTCCGTTTGTACTGCGAACAGCGGAAATGGGCGTATCCGTTGGCAGTGGCAAGGCTTAACTTTGCCCCGCAGTCGGCACAATAGAGCAGTCCAGAAAACATGCTCGTAATCCCGCTTTTGTTCGGTCTGCGTTTGTTTTCCCGTATTATCTGTACCTTTTCCCATATATCCCTGTCAATGATGGGGGCATGGGCATTTTCGATATACGCCCGCCTGTCCTTTGCGGTGGGGATGCGTTTTTTGCTCTTAAAGCCAAGCCTTGTGGATTTGAAGCTTTCCGTTATGCCGATATATGCTACGTTTTCCAGAATGGCGGCTACGGCAGATGTTTCCCAGCAATACGGGTCTTCCGACACTTTTGCAACGCCGATTCCCTTTGACGCTTTGTAGGCTGACGGGGTAAGCGTCCTGTCTTTCCAGAGGGTTGTGGCTATGGCAGACACGCCCTTTCCCTGCATGCAGAGGGAGAATATCCTGCGGACGACTGCCGCCGCTTCCCCGTCCACAAGCCATCGGGTCTTGTCATCTGGATTCCGTAAATATCCATAAGGCGGCGCACCCAGATGTTCGCCTGCAAGCCCCTTCGCTTTCTTAACTTCCTTTACCTTTTTGCTCGTGCTTTTGGGATACCATTCGTTAAAAAGGTTGGTAAAGGCGGCAAATTCATTGCTCTCAAGGCTGCCAGTGTCCACGTTGTCCATGATGGCGATGAACCTCACGCCCGCTTCGGGATAGATGATTTCGGAGTAAGAGCCGACCTCAATATAATTCCTGCCGAAGCGTGACAAATCTTTGACAATGACTGTCTTTACAAGCCCTTTTTCAATATCCGCCGACATTTCCTTAAAGCTTGGGCGGTCAAATAATGAGGTGTGATAGCGATAGCGGCAAAAAGCTAATAAAATCAATGGTTTTGCGGACAGCGGATAGACAGGGAATGTGTTAAAAACTGAATACGCACACAAACGGCGTTACCTTAACCCCTTTGGGGGAGAAAGTAACGCCGTTTTTTATGCCCGCAGGAAAGGAGGTGCAGCCGGAATGTATTTCACAAAGGGCAAGCAGCGGGCGTTTGAATTGCTCATGCAGCAGAAGCCGGGATTTGACCGCTATCAATCCGGTTGTGCCGGAGATGATGAAGATTGCGGCACTTGCCGTTTCTACCGCCCCGGGTGGAAATATGAGTTTTGCGTTTTCAAAGAGTGTCCCTATTGCCCCGGCAAAAGGACGCGGAAAACGCACGCCAGCATGGACAAATAGACGGGCAAAAGCCCTTGTGCCATGCGGCTTTGCAGACGCGAAAACGGCAAAGGGCATATTGCAATACCAAAACAGCCGAAAACGGCTTTCTAATTGTCCACGCATACCAAGAGAGGAAGTGAGGAAATATGGCAGTTTTCAGAGTGGAGCGAAATACGGGATATACCGTTATGAGCAACCACCACTTGCGAAACAAGGAATTGTCCTTAAAGGCAAAGGGCTTGTTGTCGCAAATGCTTTCGCTGCCCGAAGATTGGGATTATACCCTTGCGGGCTTATCCCATATCAACCGGGAGAAGATCGACGCAATCCGCGAAGCGGTAAAGGAACTCGAAAAAGCCGGATATATCGTGCGCAGCCGGGAGCGCGACGAAAAGGGACGCTTGCGGGGCGCAGATTACGTCATATACGAGCAGCCGCAGCCGCGAGAGCCGGAAGCAGCTACCAGCGGCGGACAGCCGCCTATATTGGATTTACCTACATTGGAAAATCCAACATTGGATAATCCAACGTTGGAAAAACCTACGCAGGAAAAACCTACGTTGGAAAATCCAACGCAATTAAATAAAGATATATTAAGTAAAGAACAATCAATTACTGATTTATCAAGTACCGATTCCATTCCTTTCCATTCCCTAAACCCCTTGCCCTTTGCGCATGGCGAAGCGGCTACGCCGCCGGAAAGGAAAAGAACGGAAGCGAAAAGCAATAGCGCAGTAGAGATTTACAGGGAGATTATCAAGGACAATATCGAATACGACCATCTCATTCAAAACTGCAAAATTGACAAAGACCGTTTGGACGAGATTGTTGACCTTATGCTGGAAACCGTCTGCACAGCCCGAAAGACAATCCGTATTGCCGGGGACGACTACCCCGCCGAATTGGTGAAATCCAAGTTTTTGAAGCTGAACAGCAGCCATATTGAGTTTGTTTTGGATTGCATGAGGGAGAACACAACCAAAGTGCGCAACATCAAGCAGTATCTAAAAGCGGTGCTGTTCAACGCGCCGAGTACCATTGACAGCTACTATACCGCCCTTGTCAATCACGACTTATACGGCGGCGAATGAGCATAGCCGCACTTTACCGGGAAAGGAGTTGATACCTTGCAGGAGGAAGTAACCCAAAAAACGATTGCCCTATACGTCAAAGTGGGAAAAGGCGCGGCGCGGCTTACCGAACAGGCGTTACAGAAAGCAATCCAAAAGTTTTTGGAGCAGAAAAGCAAACCCGCGCATGGGAAACAGACCATGCGGCAGCTTATGAAGCAGAACGCGGGTGTTTCCAACATCGAGATCACCGACAGCAATATTAAAGCCTTTGAGAGTACGGCGAAGAAATACAACATAGATTTTTCGCTAAAAAAGGTTAAGGGCGAGCAGACCCGTTACCTTGTGTTTTTCAAAGGCCGGGACGCGGACGTTATGACCGCAGCGTTTCAAGAGTTTTCCGCAAAGAAGCTGAACCGGGAGAAAAAGCCCTCTATCCGCAAAGCCCTTGCCGCTGCAAAGGACAAGGCGAAGCAGCTTAACGCCGCCCGCGACAAGGTAAAGAAAATGGACAGGGGGCGCGAGATATGAAGCAGATCAACTACAAAAAGCTGATACTTCCGAATATCCCCTATGTGTTCTTTGTCTATCTCTTTGATAAAGTCGGACAGGCGGTGCGGCTTGCCCCCGGCGCGGATATTTCTGCAAAGATACTGAATATCACACAAGGATTTTCCGCAGCCTTTGAAAACGCCTTGCCGAGCGTTTACCCGTTGGATTTGCTTGTCGGCATTGTCGGTGCGGTGATTATCCGCTTGATAGTCTATGTCAAAGGGAAAAACGCGAAGAAATACCGCAAGGGCGCGGAGTACGGCTCTGCCCGATGGGGAAACGCCGAAGATATAAAGCCCTACATAGACCCGGATTTCCAAAACAACATCATTTTGACGCAGACGGAACGGCTTACCATGAACAGCCGCCCGAAGCAGCCGAAGTACGCGAGAAATAAGAACGTCGTCGTGATCGGCGGCAGCGGCAGCGGAAAAACAAGATTTTTTGTCAAACCTAATCTAATGCAGCTTCATTCCTCTTACGTCTTAACCGACCCGAAAGGTACGGTTTTGATTGAGTGCGGGAAGCTGCTGCAACGGGCGGGCTACCGCATTAAGGTACTGAATACGATTAACTTCAAAAAATCTATGCACTACAACCCCTTTGTGTATATCCGCAGCGAGAAAGATATTTTGAAGCTGGTAAATACGTTGATAGCGAATACCAAAGGTGAGGGAGAAAAAAGCGCGGAGGATTTTTGGGTAAAGGCAGAACGGCTTTTGTATTGCGCGTTGGTGGGCTACATCTGGTACGAAGCCCCCGCCGAGGAAATGAACTTTATTACCCTGTTGGAACTTATCAACGCCAGCGAAGCCCGCGAGGACGACGAGGAATATCAAAGCCCCGTCGATTTGCTGTTTGCCGACTTGGAAGAACGCGACCCCGACCATTTCGCGGTGAAGCAGTACCGAAAATATAAATTGGCGGCGGGCAAAACCGCAAAATCAATCCTCATTTCTTGCGGTGCGAGGCTCGCTCCTTTTGATATAAAGGAATTGCGCGATCTTATGTCCTACGACGAATTAGAACTTGACACGTTAGGCGACAGAAAAACAGCTTTGTTTTTGATTATGAGCGATACGGACAGCACGTTTAATTTTGTTATCGCTATGCTGCAATCGCAGTTATTTAATCTCTTGTGCGACAAGGCCGACGACGAATACGGCGGCAAGCTGCCGGTTCATGTTCGCTGCCTGTTAGACGAGTTTGCAAACATTGGACAAATCCCGCAGTTTGAAAAATTGATTGCCACAATCCGCAGCCGGGAAATCTCGGCTTCTATCATTCTGCAATCGCAGAGCCAGCTAAAAGCCATTTACAAGGACGCGGCAGAAATCATACTTGACAATGCCGACAGCACCTTGTTTTTGGGAGGGCGCGGGAAAAATGCAAAGGATATTTCGGAGAACTTGGGACGTGAAACAATCGACAGTTTCAACACTTCCGAAAATCGCGGCACGCAGGTTTCTCATGGCCTCAATTATCAGAAATTGGGAAAGGAGTTGATGACACAGGACGAAATCGCAGTTATGGACGGAGGAAAATGTATTTTGCAGTTGCGCGGCGTGCGCCCCTTTTTCAGCGATAAGTACGATATAACGCAGCACCCGAACTACAAATACCTTTCCGACTTCGACAAGAAAAACGCTTTTGACGTTGAACGGTATATGTCCACCCGTCCGGCAATCGTAAAGCCCGACGAACCCTTTGACATATACGAAATAGATTTGTCCGACGAGGACGCAGCCGCCGAATAAAAACGGCGGCATTTTTATTTCCAACAACATTTTTTGAGCCGTTTTAGCGGCAGAAAGCGAGGTTTATATGGATTTTTTCAACAGCGCAGTTGACGTATTGCAGACTTTGGTAATCGCGCTTGGCGCAGGACTTGGCATTTGGGGCGGCATTAACCTCATGGAGGGGTACGGCAACGATAAACCCCGGCGCGAAGTCGCAGGGCATGAAACAGTTTATGGCGAAGTAGATGTAACAAAATCAAGAAAGGAAAAGCACAATCCAGACGGAACCAGCGGTACGGTCAAGAAATATTGTGGAAACACAAGGTTTCTGCTATAATGATGGAGAACACTTGGTAATAGAGAAGGAGGCGGGAGCCTATGCACATTAGCTATCAGCCGCTATGGGACACCCTGAAAGAGCGCGGCATGAGGAAAGAGGATTTGCGGCTGGCCGCCGGTCTTACCACCAATATGATCGCCAACATGGGCAAGGGGGAGCATATCAGCATGAAAACGCTGCTGCGTATCTGCGGGACGCTGGACTGTGACATTTCCGATGTGATTGCTTTAGAGCGGGATAAAATTTCCGCAAACGGCAAAGGAGCAAAAAATGAAGTGCGAATATTGCCAACATATTATGCCAATAAGTGGTTTTGGAGGGTATCTTCACTACACTTCAACAAAAAACAGTTTAGATAAACTTGTTGATATGAAAATTTTTGAAATATCAAACAAAACTTATTATGAGAAAGTTTATCACTGTAAAAAATGTGGAACCAACTGGGCTTTAGCTGCTCCTGATTTTCCAGTAACAGGGTATTTAACGCAACGGTAAACTTCTATCTATCACCGTCATCGGGTCAGCCTGACCCGAAACGGCCAGCCATAGACCGCCCCTTGCTGGGACACTTTGTCCCAAAGCTGGGGGCATGATCGCCCCGCCCAACTTCTGGACACTTTGTCCAGCCAGCAGGCGTCAGAGAACAAAAAGGAGCTAAAAAGATGACCGAACGATATATCAGGTATCAAAAAAGATACAGAGCCTATATCATCAATCACACACTACGGGCTTTATTCCATAGTTTTCTATGCCTTTTGGGTCTTGCAGTATGTGTTGCGTGGTTCCCAGTGATGAAGATGAGATATAATGTGACAGGGATAAAGCAAATCTTAATAGTCATCATGGTTTTGGTTCCCTGCGCCGTTGTTGTAGTTGGTGTTTTCTGTACGAGAGACTATTGGAAAGAAATTGCACAACTTCGCGCTGGAAAAGTTGCGGTGGAAACTGGAATTATCATCGAAAAATCAAAACACAATATGTATCTCATTGAGTTTTCTGTTTCAGATGGTAATGGGAAACGGAAACTGCCGCGCAGCAAGCGGAAGGAAGTTTCCGACAAGTC
>ENA-OQMY01000491-OQMY01000491.1-human-gut-metagenome-genome-assembly--contig:-NODE-491-length-10565-cov-2.187488_pt1 | contig 10565 bp, 10 predicted proteins | sample MGYA00242623_ERZ504868 | MGnify/ENA primary metagenome ERZ504868 (study PRJEB26092, sample SAMD00036386) | human gut metagenome | host: Homo sapiens | study: EMG produced TPA metagenomics assembly of...
GCCCTGTGCATGGTTCCTGCAGATGCGTGATCAGTCCTTTGCGCGCTCCTCTTCACGTTAAGTGCTGATTTTGTAATAGGTCACCGCGCAGCTTATAGGTCGCGGTCAGCTGCATATTTCCGGTTTAATAGTACTTTATTTCCGTCTGCTCGCTGAATATTTGCTGTAACCAGTTTGGTCTCCTGTGTTACGTTTTTTTACGATTTCAGTACGCTTCCTCAAATTTCGGGAGTGTCAGCATTTCTTCTGCCATAGTCTTTTCTCCTTGTTGTCTTTTTTAAGCATTCTCTTCGGATGTATGGAACAGTGCATTTACAAACTGGTCTGCATCAAATTTCTGTAGATCGTGGATGCTCTCGCCCACGCCGATGTATTTGACCGGAATATCAAGCTCGGACTGGATGGCAACGGCGATACCGCCCTTTGCAGTTCCGTCCAGCTTCGTCAGAATGATACCGGTGACATTTGCCACTTCTGCAAACTGTCTTGCCTGCTGCAGCGCATTCTGGCCCGTGGTACCGTCCAGCACCACCAGCGTTTCCAGGTATGCCTCTGGGTACTCTTTTTCCAGAATCCGGTAAATCTTGTGGAGCTCTTCCATCAGGTTCTTCTTGTTGTGAAGTCTTCCTGCCGTATCACAGATCAGCACATCCGCATTTCTGGCTTTTGCCGCTGCGACTGCATCGTATACGATCGACGCCGGATCTGCTCCATTCTGTCCGCCGATGATGTCCACGCCGGCACGGTGCGCCCACTCGGTGAGCTGTTCGCCTGCCGCTGCACGGAACGTATCTGCTGCCGCAAGAACAACCTTTTTGCCCTGATCTTTCAGAAGGCCGGCCAGCTTTCCGACGGAGGTCGTTTTTCCGACTCCATTGACACCGATCACCAGCACCACCGATTTTCGGTTTTCAAATTCATAGGCCGTGTCGCCTACATCCATCTGTTTTTTGATGCTCTCGATCAGAAGCTGTTTGCACTCTGCCGGATCGGTAATGTGTTCTTCTGCCACCCGTTCTTTTAAGTGGTCAATAATTTTGGTCGTTGTATTGATGCCGATATCTCCCATGACGAGAATCTCCTCGATCTCCTCATAAAAATCGTCATCAATATTGGAATAGCCGCTGAAAATAGAATCAATTCCAGCTACAATGCTGTCTCGGGTCTTCGTCAGACCGTTGACAAGACGTTTGAAAAAGCCTACTTTCTCCTCCGCCATACCGTTCGCCTCCCTTTATCTTTTCTATCTTACTTCTTTCGTATTGTATCTTATTCGTTTCTATTTGTCCAGTTCTCCCTCGATCAAATCGACAGAAACAAGGGTAGAAACACCCTTCTCCTGCATCGTGATGCCGTACAGACGGTCTGCCGCCGTCATCGTACCGCGCCTGTGGGTGATGACGATGAACTGGGTATTTTTTGTCAGCTTATGCAGATACTGTGCAAAACGCGTTACGTTGGAATCGTCGAGCGCCGCCTCGATCTCGTCAAGTAAACAGAACGGGGACGGCTTTAAGTTCTGGATTGCAAAAAGCAGCGCAATCGCGGTCAGTGCCTTCTCGCCTCCGGAGAGCTGCATCATATTCTGCAGTTTCTTTCCCGGCGGCTGGGAAATGATGCGGATACCTGCCTCGAGTACATCCGTGTCCTCCTCGAGTTCCAGCGTTCCCTTTCCGCCGCCGAACAGCTGGCGGAACACGCGGTCAAACTCTTTCCGGATCTCCTCGAATTTTTCCGTGAACTGCTTGCGCATACCGGCATCCAGCTCATCAATGATGCCCTGCAGTGTCTCTGCCGCCTTGACAAGATCGGTGTGCTGTGCATCGAGAAAGGCGTGGCGCTCCGAAATCTCTTTGTACTCCTCAATCGCATTCACATTGACAGAGCCAAGCTTCCGGATCGCATCTTTTACTTCCAGCACACGCCGCTTTAATTCACTACGCTCCGGAATCTCCTCCATCTGGAACTCTCTTGCGTGGCCCGGTGTCACTTCGTACTCTTCCCAGAGATACGAGGTCTGTGCCTCTTTTGTCTCCTCCAGCTTTTCTTTCTGGCTGTTCAGACGGAAGCACTCTTTGTCCATCAGGGAAATCTGGTCGGAGAGCTGATCCCGCTTCTCGAAAAATTCTTTGTGATCTGCGCTTAATGCTTCGTTTTTTCTCCTGCAGTTCCACAATCCGGCGGTCTTCCTCTTCTTTTGCCTGCACTGCTGCTGCAATCGTCTTCTGGATCTCCACGATGTCCTGCTGTTTCCTTTTGACATCGTCTTTTTCCTCCGCCGCTTTTTCCAGCATGGTGCGGCTTTCCGCTTCCAGTTTTCCCGTCTCTTCCTCAAGACGGCGGATGTTCTGGGCAAGGAATCCATCCTTCTGGGACAGATTTGCGTAATTTAACCGGATTTCTTCAAGATCCTTCGTATATTCTGCTTCCCGGCGGCGAAGCCCTGTAAGCGCCTCCTGTGCCTTCTGGATATTCTCCTGCAGCGTGCTTTCCCGCTCCACCGATTCCTGCATTTCCTGACCGATGACTTTCCGGTTCCGCTCAATCTCGGCGATCTGATTTTCAATCTCGAGACTCTCCTTCTGAAGCGCTTCAAAATCCAGACGGATTTCCGTCTTTTTCTCGCGCGCTTTTTCCAGATTCAGGCGCACCGTATTCTGCTTGATGTACTGCCGCTGCAGTTTTTCATTCAGCTCGGTGCGGAGATCACGGATTTCATTCCGCTTATTTTTCTTCTCTTCAAGTTCCTGCTGGATTTCCCGCAGTTCCTTCGCAAGACCCTGTACGCTCTTTTCGAGTTCCTCAATCTCACGCCGTCTTCCGAGCAGGTTGCTGTTGTTCCGGAACGAACCTCCTGTCATGGAACCGCCCGGGCTCAAGAGCTCGCCCTCGAGGGTTACCATGCGGAGCGTCTGACGGTATTTCCGCTGAATCACAATGGCATGGTCGATCGTGTCGACCACCAGCGTTCTTCCAAGCAGCTGTGCCACAAGGCCCTCATACACCGGGTCGTACGAAACAAGTGCATTTGCCACACCGAGCACACCGGTTTCTCTTGCCGCATCCTCATTCACCTGCGTTTTTTTCCCGCGCATACTGGTGAGCGGAAGGAACGTCGCACGGCCGAAATGGCCCCGTTTCAGGTATTCAATCAGGTATTTCGCCGTCGCCTCATTGTCGGTGACAATATTCTGAATGCTGCCGCCAAGTGCGGTCTCGATCGCCGTCTCGTACTTTTTCTCCGCCTGCAGAAGCTCCGCCACAACGCCGTGGATGCCGGGATTCCGGTCTTTCTGCTCCATGACCTTCCGAATACTGTTTCCATAGCCGTCGTACCGCTCGGTGATGTTCTTTAAGGATTCGAGCCTTGACGCTTCTCTGTGGTAATTGGTCTGGCCGGCTTCCATCTCTTTCGTCTGGTTCGAGAGATCCGCCGTCAGCGCGGTAATCTTCTGATCTGCCTCCTGGTACTGCTGTTTCAGGCTGCTTACCGTCTCTTCGAGCGCTTCAAACGCGTTCTGCAGTTCTTCCATCTGCCCGTTCTGTTCGGACTCGCTCGTCTTTAAATGCAGCACCCTCTGGCTTAATTCTGCCTTTCGGATGCCGATCTGCTCGAGCATCGCATCGTAGCGCTGCATTTTTCCCTTCGTGGAACCCCGCTGGTTCAGAAGGCCGATGACTTCGCTCTTATCCTGTTCACTCTGCAGCTCGACTGCCTGGATCTGCTCCTGGCATTCCGAGAGAGCGGCCTCTTTCTCACTCTTTTCCGTCTCTGACGCAAGAAGTGCTTCATGAAGCCCGTCCTTTTCTGCCTGATATGTATTTTTTTCTGCCGTCTTTGTGCGGCTCTCCGCGCGGATCGCCTCCAGACGTTCTCTTAATGTGTCGCTGTTCCTCTCCGATGCATGAATCTGCTCGTTCAACACCTCGATCTGGTTTTCGAGCTGCTGACGTTTCAGTGCATTCTCCCCCGCCTGATCGCGCGCAGAAAGATCGTCTGGTCCAGTTTTTCCTGCTCCTGTTCCAGCTTTTCATACTCCTGTTTCGTATGCTCAAAAGCCTCTTTCGTGCTCTTTAACTGCTCTTCTGTAATCCGGTACCGGTCTTCTACTTTCGCGAGATCGTTCCGGATGCGCTCCATCTCGAGCAGAAACATATTGATATCGAGGAGCTTTAATTCCTCTTTCTTCTTTAAATAAATCTTTGCCGTCTCAGACTGGCGTTCCAGCGGCTCTAACTGCCTTGTCAGTTCCGAGAGAATGTCGTTGACGCGCACCAGATTCTGCTGCTCTTCCGCCAGCTTCTTTTCGGTCACGGCCTTCCTTCTCTTGAATTTGACAATTCCTGCCGCCTCGTCAAACAGCTCCCGGCGCTCTTCCGGCTTACCGCTTAAGATCTTATCAATCTGACCCTGTCCGATGATGGAATATCCTTCTTTTCCGATACCGGTATCGTAGAACAGCTCGTTGATGTCCTTTAACCGGCACGATGCACCGTTCATCAGATACTCGCTCTCACCGGAGCGGTAGAGCCGTCTCGTCACCGTGACTTCCTCGAAATCGACATTCAGCTTGTGGTCGGAATTGTCAAGTGTAATTGCAACCGACGCGTAGCCGAGCGGCTTTCTCGTCTCGGTTCCGGAGAAAATAACATCCTGCATATTTCCGCCGCGGAGCTGCTTGGCGCTCTGTTCGCCGAGCACCCAGCGCACCGCATCGCCAACATTGCTCTTTCCACTGCCGTTCGGCCCTACAACGCCGGTAATACCGTCGTGGAACTGCAGAATGGTTTTGTTGGCAAACGACTTAAATCCCTGCATTTCAATGGATTTGAGATACATAATTCACCTACGCGTTTTTTTCTGGCAAGAATTGCATCGTATGCCGCTGCCTGTTCTGCCGCGTTTTTTCGTTCTGCCCTTTCCGGTACCGAGCGCTTTCTTTCCGACGCTGACCTGTGCCCAGAAGCTCTTGTCGTGATCCGGTCCCTCTTCTTTTAAGATGGTGTAAACAATCTCTTCATCCGTCTCACCCTGGATCAGCTCCTGCAGAATCGTTTTGCTGTCGTAGAAAAGCTGTTTGTGTTCGATATCGTTTAAGATATAGTTCAGAACGAACGTTTTTGCCGGTTCAAAGCCGCCGTCCAGGAAAATCGCACCGATCGTTGCCTCCATAGCATCCGAAACGATGGAATCGCGGTGACGGCCGCCGGTTGCCTCCTCGCCCTTTCCAAGGAGCAGAAAGCTGCCAAGGTCAATCTCACGGGCACAGAATGCCAGTGCCGGTTCACAGACGAGGCTGGCGCGTTTTTTCGTCATCTCGCCCTCCGGGAGACGCGGGAATGTCTTGTATAAAAATTCGCTGGATACAACTTCCAGCACGGCATCTCCTAAGAACTCCAGACGCTCGTTGCACTCCAGGCGCTCCATATGGTGCTCATTTGCGTAGGAAGAATGGCGCATCGCCATCTCCAGCAGTCCGAAATCCTGAAATTTATACTGGATCTTCTTTTCCAAATCCACGAGTTTATCAATATTATTCATAACCTGTTTTAAGCCTGTCCTTCCTCATAGTTACCGTTTGCAGGTGTTCTGCGGACGGTAACAAAGGGGCTGTCCTGTAGCAAACAGCCCCTTCGCCATTTTCTATTATTCTGCCAGTTTCTTTTTGATCGCTTCCACCGCATCCTCAACCGATACGATGTGCTCTGCTTCTTCTGCTTCGATCTGGATATCAAATTCTTCTTCAATTCCCATCACAATCTGAAATACATCCAGGGAATCCGCTCCCAGATCATCTGCAAAGGTTGTCTCCATGGTTACTTCATTCGGATCTACGTTTAATACATCCGCAATGATCTCCTGTAATTTTTCAAACTCCATCTTTCGCTGCCTCCCTGCTGCTCTTATAGTCTGCCAGATGCTCCTGCACTTTCTGCGGAATCTTCTCCTCGCTGAATGAAATGCACTGGAGAATGGAATTTTTAAATTCGTTGGCTTTTGAGCTTCCGTGCGTTTTTACAACGAGTCCTTTTAAGCCAAGCAGCGGTGCTCCGCCGTACTCACTGGCATCAAAAGACTTCAGTGTCTCTTTCAGCGCCGGTTTTCACAAGAAGGGCTCCGATTTTACTGCGCAGAGATGTCATCATGCCCTGTTTTACCTTGGAAATCAGTGTCGCGCCGACGCCCTCATACAGCTTTAAGATAACGTTTCCGACAAACGCCTCACAGACAACAACGTCTGCGGCTCCGTTTGGAATTTCTCTTGCTTCGATACTGCCGACAAAGTTGATATACGGGTTTTCTTTCAGAAGCGGATACGTCTCTTTGACGAGCGCGTTTCCTTTTCTTCTTCCACACCGATATTCACGATTCCCACACGCGGATTTTTAATGCCGACAACGTGTTCCATATAGATGGAACCCATCATGGCAAACTGCACCAGATGGGACGGTCTTGCATCAACATTCGCACCGCAGTCGATCAGAAGGGATACACCGTCTTTCGTCGGGATCAGCGGAGCCAGCGGCGGACGCTCTACGCCCTTGATGCGTCCTACGATCGTCTGTCCGCCGACCAGGACTGCTCCGGTGCTTCCTGATGAAACAAACGCGTCTGCCTCTCCGTAGCGCACTTTCTTCATGCCGACAACGATCGAAGAATCTTTTTTGTGGCGGATCGCATTGACCGGCGGCTCTCCCGTCTCAATGATCTCGGTTGCCGGAACGATCTCAACCCGCTCCTTCGGGTACGTATATTTCTGCAGTTCTTTTTCGATGACATCCACCTGGCCGACCAGCTGGACTTTGACGCGTTCATCTGCGTTTACGGCCTCAACGGCGCCTTTTACCGGCTCCACAGGCGCATAATCGCCGCCCATCGCGTCCACTGCAACTCTGACTAAGTCACTCATGTTTTTTCCTCTTTTCTCTTTTCTAAAGCGCGTTTGAAAACTCTTTTTCTTTCAAAAAACCGTTTTCAACCACGCTCTAAAAGCACTTATACAAGTGCTGTATTAACTATACTAAACTCCTTTGCAAAAATCAAGCACAAATGCCCATCCGCGCTTTCTCCTGTATTCCAAAAAAAGCGGGTGGATTTATCTTTCCAAAATCCACCCGCTCTGTTTTGTCTTATTTTTCTTAAGAAACCTTGACTCCGCTCGAATTCATCTCATGACCGTCTATGGTTGTATTCCGTGCCATGACACCGGTATCCGGATCCAGATAATATTCCTCACCATCCTGCGTGAACCAGCCGGTCTGCATCTGACCGTTGTCCGCCAGATAATACCATTCTTCTCCGCTCCAGTACCATCCTGTCACCATGTATGAATTTTCATCAAACACGTACCAGTAGCCGTCGATATTCTGCCAGGTATTGGTTGCATAGCTTCCATCATTATTCTGATACTGCCATCCATTTTCATTCTGAACCCATTTCCCTGCCGGAATTACCGTAACTTCTGTTACCGTACTCGTCGCCATGGAAACGGTATTTCCAACCGTGTTTGTTGCCACAACGTAATAGTAATCTTTGCCCTCCGCCGAAGTATCGACCTGGTATGTCACTTCTGTTGCGCCTTCAATCGGCGTTCCTCCGCCGTTGGAATTTACGTTGTTCTTATACCACTGATATGTTACTGTGCCTTCTCCCGTTATTCCTGCCTCACAAGTCAGCTTTCCAGATGTATTTCCAACGGGAATCTGCAGGCTCTCCACCGGATTTACCGAAAAAACCGGCTTTTCCAGATTGGCATCTACATGAACAGCATCGCTGTCCTCTTTTGAAATATCTACGCTGGCCGAAGACGAAACCGTCGTCTCAGTTCCCATCATTTTATCCATCAGACTGTCTGTGGAACATCCTGAGAGGAATACTACACTGCACATGCATGCTGCCAGAAATATGATTCGTCTATTCTTCATATGCTTTGCACTCCTTTTTTATAATTGTTACGAAAATGTTGCAATATTGTTTCAATTCTCACCGAGACCATTATAGCACATCACGACACACCACGTCAAATCTTTTATATGACGCTTCCAGACAACCCGCAGAGACAACAAAAAGCCCCCGGTGACGGGAGCCTTTTGCTGCATTGCACATCGGAACTGATTCCGATTTATGAATATTAGTCCATTGCAACGACTTCTTTTTTAGTGTAAGAACCACAAGCTTTGCAAACTCTGTGTGGCATCATAAGAGCACCACATTTAGCTGCATTTTACAAGGTTCGGAGCAGACATTTTCCAGTTTGCTCTTCTCTTATCGCGTCTTGCTTTGGAAGATTTATTCTTAGGACAAATGGACATAGTTACACCTCCTTAAATTTGCTGAATATATCTTTGATTGCAGCCATTCGGGGGTCTAGCCCTGTGGTATCACAATCACAGGTCTGAATATTCAGATTCGCACCACAACGGCTGCAGATTCCTTTACAGTCATCTTTACACAGCACTCGAATCGGCCATTGGACTATGAGCTCATTACGAACCAGTTCTTCCACATCGAGCTCGTCTCCCTCCACAAACGAAGAGTCCTCTTCTTTTTCCTCGCGTTCTTCCTCTGACAGATTCAGATCAATCTGCAGATCGAACTCGAGCTGGAATAGAGTCGCTACCGGTGTCAGGCATCTTGCACATGGAATCTCCATTGTAAGGTCTGCGCTGCCGGTGATCGTGATCACACGATTGCCTTCATGCGTAAGGCCAAGGATAACAGGATGTTTTTCGATTACCCGATAGTCCTGCCCGCCGATCGAAAAAGTTTCGGATGTAAGCGGAATTTCATACTTTTCGGACTTTCCGTCCTGCGCAAATAACTTGGTCAGACTGATTTTCATATTGTTCTCCTAATCACACTTTACCAATTATACCCGGGAAGGTAAGAATTGTCAACTGCTTTTTGAATTATTTTTTATTTTCCTTTTACTAACTCTACAGTCTCCTCGCAGATTGCGATTTCCTCGTTGGTCGGGATCACGCATGCTGTAATCTTGGAGCCTTCTTTGGTGATGATCTTCTCAACGCCGCGGCAGTTATTTGCCTCAGAATCGAATTCCAGACCCATGAACTCAAATGCTTTGCAGATGGTCTCACGAAGCGGAATAGCGTTCTCTCCAAGGCCTGCGGTGAAGGTGATCACATCTACGCCGCCCATAGCTGCGATGTAGGAACCGATGTATTTGATAATGCAGTAAGCGTATGCTTCCAGACAGTTGATGGCATCCTGATTGCCTGCCTCTGCTGCTGCAGATACATCACGGTAATCGCTGGAGATGCCGGTCATGCCGAGCATACCGGATTTCTTGTTCAGAATGTTCAGAACCTCGGATACGGTCAGGTTCTCTTTGTTGCACAGATACTCAACAAAAGCCGGATCGATATCTCCGGAACGGGTTCCCATGATCACACCTTCAAGCGGGGTAAGGCCCATGGAGGTATCTACACATTTGCCGTTCTTTACAGCGGAAAGGGAAGCACCATTTCCCATATGGCATACGATGATCTTCAGATCGTTGTAGTCTTTGCCAAGGAACTCTGCGGTTCTCTTGGATACGAATTTATGAGAAGTTCCGTGGAATCCGTATTTACGGATTGCGTATTTCTCATAGTACTCTTTCGGAATACCGTACATATATGCTTTCGGAGGCATGGTCTGATGGAATGCGGTATCAAATACTGCTACATTCGGAACGCCCGGCATCAGTTTCATGCAGGCATTGATTCCCATCAGGTTTGCCGGATTGTGCAGAGGACCGAGGTCAGCGCACTCCTCGATAACTTTGATTACTTCGTCATCGATGATAACAGAGTTTGTGATCTTCATTCCGCCGTGCAGAACGCGGTGTCCGATGGCATCTACTTCTTCCAGGCTCTTGATAACGCCGCTCTTCTCGTTTACCAGAGCGTCCAGAACCATCTGGATTGCCTCTACGTGTGTCGGCATTGCTGCTTCTGTTACCTCTTTTTCGCCGTTCTTTGGCTCATAAACGAGGCGTCCGTCGATACCGATTCTCTCACAGAGTCCTTTTGCCAGGACGTCACGGTTATCGTAATTGATCAGCTGGAATTTCAGAGAGGAACTTCCGCAGTTTACTACTAATACGTTCATTTCTAAATTCTCCTATTTTAAAATTCTTATTAAAACTTCTGGCCGGCCTGTTCTCCGCAGCCGGCCAGAAAACCGCTTGTAATTGGTTTTGTTTCGTGCTTACTGTGCCTGGCACTGTACAGCAGTGATTGCTACAACACCAACGATATCCTCTGCGGAGCATCCACGGGACAGATCGTTGACTGGAGCTGCGATACCCTGCGTCATCGGGCCGTATGCTTCTGCTTTTGCCAGTCTCTGTACCAGTTTGTATCCGATATTTCCGGCATCCAGATCCGGGAAGATCAATACGTTGGCATGTCCTGCCACTTTGCTGCCCGGAGCTTTGGATTCTCCTACACTCGGAACAATTGCAGCATCCAGCTGAAGTTCTCCGTCAAGCTCAAGATCCGGATTTGCCTCTTTTGCGATTCGCACTGCCTCTGTCACCTTATCAACATCCGCATGTTTT
>ENA-OQMY01000493-OQMY01000493.1-human-gut-metagenome-genome-assembly--contig:-NODE-493-length-10522-cov-3.231169_pt1 | contig 10522 bp, 8 predicted proteins | sample MGYA00242623_ERZ504868 | MGnify/ENA primary metagenome ERZ504868 (study PRJEB26092, sample SAMD00036386) | human gut metagenome | host: Homo sapiens | study: EMG produced TPA metagenomics assembly of...
ACAGCTTTGAAACGGCGTCGTCGTCCAACGTGATATCCGGGTTCACCACAAAATGGTAAACGCTGTCCAGCTGTGGCAGCACGGTGTTATGCCCGCTGCCGAAGCCCACGTTCTCGGGCAGGCGCACCACCTTCACTCCGGGGCCAAGCTGCTGCGCCGCAAGCCATTCGCCCGCGCCGTCCGGCGAGGCGTTGTCCACCAGTGTGAGCGAAAGCGCCGCGTCCCGTGTGTGCTCCACCAGAGAGCGCGCGGCCTGTGCCGCTTCTTCCCCACCGCCGTACACAACGATGCACGCGCTGACCTTTGTCTTTTGCATAACTACTCCATTCTCAGTTTATGGTCTTATATATTTTACCATCTTTCCCCCACAAATAGCAATGGGCGGTGCAATTGTTTGTGATATTCCGTGCAAAAACGGCGCATCCTATACCCGGGTGATGTGTAAATGAAGGAAAAGGCAACGGCTTTCGCGGTGGGTGCCACCGGATATCCCTGTATCGAGATCCTGGCGCGGGGACACACGCACTGGAGCATGGCCCTGCTGGGCGGCATATGCGTGCTGGCTCTGGTGTGGATCGCGCGGCGGTACCCCGGCATGAACATCGCCGTGCAGGCCGCGCTGGGCACGGCGTTCATCACAGCAGCGGAATTAGCCGTAGGGCTGGTGGTGAATCGGGCGCTGGGCTGGCAGGTATGGGATTACAGCCGTGAATTCGGCAATGTGCTGGGACAGATATGCCCCCTGTTCAGCTTTTACTGGTTTCTGCTGTGCCTGCCCGTGTTCGGCCTGCTGCGTCTGGCCGCACGCTGGAAAGCCAAGCGCGCGTCTGAGGTGTAAGGCGCGCAAAACCGCGCCCCGTGTGCAGCATACGGGGCGCGGTTTTGTTTTAACGCAGGGTCATCTTGCGATCTGCTTATTGCGGTATTCGTTGGCGCTCATATTCTCCATTTTTTTGAAAATGCGGGAAAAATGCGTCACATCCGCAAAGCCCACCGCGTCGCTCACTTCCCAGACCTTGAGGGCTGGGTCGGCCAGCAGCTCCTTTGCTTTGGCGATGCGAACGCCGTTGAGCAGGTCGGAAAAACTCTGTCCCGTGTTCTTGGCAATGAGCTTGGAGAGGTGCCACTGGCTGACGTAGACCTTGTCCGCCACGTCGGGCAGCGTCAGTTTTTCCGCATAATGCTGCTCAATGTACTGTACCGCTTTCTTTATGATGAAATTCTGCGCATTTTCCGCAGACTGCACCGCACCGGACGCGGGCGCGCCGCCCAGGTTTTCCACCATGACGGCCAGTGCCTCTTCCAGCTCATGCATCTTGCTGGGCTTAAGTACATACCGCACCACACCCAGGCCGATGGCCCGCTGGGCGTATTCAAAATCCGGGAACCCGCTCAGGATCGTCACCTGCATGTCCGGGAACTCGCTGCGTACAGCCGCCAGCAGCGCAAGCCCGTCCGCGCCCGGCATGCAGATATCCGTGAACAGGATATCCGGCCGCTTTTCCCGCAGCACGGCCTGCGCCGCAAGCCCGTCGGACGCGGTAGCCGCCACTTCGCAGCCATACTTCGCCCAGGGCATCACCTTTACCAGGCCGCTGACGATGATATCCTCGTCGTCCACGATCATCACCTTATACATCCTATATCACCACACTGTTTTTGCCTATGGTCATAGTATACCATAACACCGCGAAGCGGCCTCAATAAAACCGCATCTATTGCGGTTTTGCATGGTCCAATGTTCTCAAAGCCCTGTGCGTCAGCACAGGGGCGTGTGCAATGCACACGCGCAGCCGCGCAAGCGGCGGCTTTGAGGTTATTATACCATGACGCCGCGAAGCGGCCACAACAAAACCGCACCTGCTGCGGTTTTGCATGGTCCAATGTTCTCAAAGCCCTGTGCGTCAGCACAGGGGCGTGTGCAATGCACACGCGCAGCCGCGCAAGCGGCGGCTTTGAGGTTATTATACCATATTTTTAAGCTCACACTTCGCGTACCGCTCGTGTTCACCAACCGGACATATTATACCATATTCCCATTCCCCCGCCCAACGGTGGAAAAGCGCGGCACCGGGCGCGCCCCATGCACCGAACACAGGACACGCCCGCCCGCCGCGCGAAAAAGGGGAGCACCTGTAAAATGCGCCGCAAAAGCTGTCAGCCCTTCACCGCGCCGGCAGTCATCCCCTTAATGATATAGTTCTGCAGGAAGATATAGACCACCAGCACCGGAATCACGACCATCACCACCGCGGCCACCATCAGGCCGTAGTTCGTGCCCGCCTGGCTGGATATCTCGTTCAGCAGGCGCGTGATGGTGAAAAATTTTTTGCTGCGCAGGAAAAACATCTGTAAAAAAAGGTCGTTGTAGCTCCACAGAAACGTGAAGATGCCCACCGTGGCAAAGCTGGGCTTGGCCAGCGGCATGATGATTCGGAAGAATATCTGGTAGACGTTGTAGCCTTCCAGATAAGCGGCTTCCTCCAGATCCACCGGGAGGCTGCGGATGAAGCCCATCAGCACAATGATGGCAAACGACAGGTTGCCCGCAATCTGCGGCAGGACGACCGAGAGCCGCGTCAGCCAAATGCTGCCTGTATTCACGATGCCCCAGGACGACTCCATGCGGAACACCGGGATGATCGTGGAGAACACCGGGAACATCATGCTGGCGATGATCATGGAATGCAGAAAGCCCCGCAGCCGGAAGCTGTACCGCACCATAGCGTAGGCGGCAAGCCCAGCCAGCACCATCACCACCACAGTGACGGCGCCGCTGATGACAATGCTGTTGACATAGGCCGTGCCGATGTCAACGCGCTTGAAGGCGGTGACGTAGTTCTCCAGTGTGAATTTGTCGCCGATGGGCAGCGAGAATGTATCGCTGCGGATCAGCCCGCGCGGCTTGAAGGAATTGAGGATGACCCAGATAAAAGGATAGATCGTCGTGAGCGCCCACAGGGACATAAACACATAGAGGAGCGTTTTTCCCACGGGAAAGCGTCTGCGTGTCATAAAAAAGCCCCCCTTAATAATCTTTTTCTTTGAAGATGCGGTTCGCGATCTGGCTGATCACAACACCCAGCACCACGATGAGGATGGCGATGGCCGAGCCGTAGTCCACGTCCTGCAGCACCATAGTCTGGTAGTACATATATGTGCCGGTCAGCCAGGATTTGTCCAGCGGCAGGCCGCCCACAAACATGGTCCACGGCAGGTCGAACACCTTCAGCGAGCCGGTAATGGCCAGCACCAGGCAGGTACACAGCGTGTTGTGCAGCAGCGGCAGGGTGATATACCGGATGCGCCCCAGGCCGCTGGCCCCGTCAATCTCGGCCGCCTCATAAATATCGGTAGAGATATTGTTCAGCCCTGTGACGAGAATAACAAAATAAAACCCCACATACTGCCAGATAACAGGTACCATCATCGTGACGAAAAAGTGGGCGGGGTCCTTCCAGTCGATATTCTCCGCGGCGAGGCCCAGGTTCTGCAGAAGCTGGTTGAGCATGCCGCCGTCGTACAGAAAGATCAGGTTGAACAGAAGGCCCAGCGCTGTGGCGCTGATGACGATGGAAAAAAAATACACGGTGCGGAAGAATTTCGCCCCCACCTTGATATTGTCCACCATCAGCGCCAGCACCAGCGCGATGCCCACCTGAAACACCACGGTCAGAATCATCAGAATCATGGTGTTCTTCAGCGCGGTGCGCATGAGCGGGTCTGTGAACATCTTGACGTAGTTCTCCCATACCGGCTCGTTCAGGCCGCGGCTGCTCTCGCCCAGGCCGCCGATCTTGTTGAGGCTGTTGTAGATATTCATCAAAAACGGATAGTATAAGTACATGGTCAAAAAGAGGAAGGTCGGCACGAGGAACAGCACGAGCGGGCCTTTCTTTTTGTAGATCATCGCATTCATGGCAAGGCTCCCCTTCTTTTCTGCGTTTGTCTGCGGGATGCGGGCGCGCGAAGCGCCGTCGTTTTTCGGACGGACGCGCCGCCGTTCGGTGCGGCGGACGGCCCCGGGGCGTGCGGCACGGCATGCGCCGCGGCCGAAGGCCCGTTTTTTCAAAAAAGGCCGGAGAGCCGTTTCCAAGCTCTCCGGCCGTATTGGCTGCTTATATCGCTTGCGTCAGGAATCTGCCAGCGGGGTGGCGAGGGCCGTCTCAATGGCCTCCTCCGGCGCCAGGGTGCCTGTCACAACATCCTTGACAGAGGCGAACAGAACGCCGCGGGCAGTCTGGTTCAGCGCATCCTGCACGGCGCTGGCCATGCCTGTCTTGCCGTTGAACATGGTGACGGCCGCCGCGTGCAGGCTGTCGGTATCCGCCGCTTCGGGCAGGCCGGATTTCAGCGCCGTAGGGGCGCCGCCCGCGAACTTGTTGACCATATCGTCGGTGGTCATGTATTCCACGAACTGGACGGCCGCATCGCGCTTTTCGGGGTCGCTCCAGGCTTTCTCGGTGATGTAGTAGCCCATGGAGATGCCGCCCACGATGTCCGTGGCCTTGCGGCTGCCGCTGCCCGGCACATAAGTAACGGTGTAATCGTCGATGTTCTCCACGTTGCCTGCGGCGTCCTCGCTGCCGGTGAACCAGCCCACCTTCCACGAGCCGTCAATGGCGAACGCGGCTTTGTTGTCGGCCATCATCTGGAATGTGTCGGCGTCGCCCGCCGTCAGGGTATTTGCGGGGAAATAGCCCTTTTCGTACATCTCTTTGAGGGTGTTCAGGCCCGCGACCCAGCGCTGGCCCGCTTCGTCGGCGCCGGAAGCAGGGACCTCGGCGTGCTTGGCCACGTCGCCCTGGTTCAGGATGCAGAACTCGAACCAGTAGTGCGGCACCTCCTGCAGGGAGCAGGCGATGGGCGTATAGCCCTTGCTTTTAATGGTCTCACACATCTCCATGAACTCGTCCCAGGTCGTATCGGGGCCGGGGACCTCCAGGCCGCAGTCGGCCAGAACGGTTTTGTTCACGAACATGCCTTCCCAATATCCGCTGGACGGAACGGCGTAGGCCTTGGCGTCCACAAAGGAAAGGGGCATGGCCGCATCCAGCATGTTGGATGCATAGTCCGGGTATTCCTTGCGGATCTCCTCGATGGACACGACCTTGCCGTTCTTGATAAACTCGCTGGCGTCAGTACCCGTGAAGAAGAAGAGCACGTCCGGTTCGCTTCCGGTCTGGAAGTCGGCTTTGACCTGGGCCTTCCACTGCTCGTTTGAGGTAGCGGATTCGTCTACCACAGTGTTGCCCGTGGCCGCTTCGTAACCCGCCACCGCTTCTTCATAATTGGCGCGGTTGCCGTCGTCGCCGCCGTAGGACGTCACGACGCGGATCTCAACAGGCTTTGCTTCGGGGGCGGAGGAGCCTGTGCTTCCGCCCACGGACGCGGAAGCCGGAGCGCTGGAGCCGGAACCGCCGCAGGCGGCCAGCATGGAAGCGCCGAGGCACAGCGCAAGAATGATCGCGAGTGTCTTTTTCATGTTTCAAACCTCCCATTTTCTGGGGGCATGTGCGGCGTTCACAGCACCGTCCGAATGCCTCCCTGTGCCTATAATGTTATACCAGTTTGCACAAAAACTGAATGAACGAACTTGGTTTTTTATTGCATATTATTGCCCGTCTTGTTCAAATTTGATATTCATTCTCGACAGCGTATTCCCTTTTTCAGTGATTGTGATGGAAAGGCCGCTCTCCTGCCCGTAGATGATCTTTACCCGCTCGTGTACGTTGCGGATACCCAGCGAAGCGCTGCCCGTTCCCTCCGGCAGCGGCTCGTCCGAGAGAAGCGTCTGGATCTTCATCAGGTCGTCGTAGGTGGTTACGCCGTCGTTCTCGATCTCCAGCAGCAGCCTGTCCTGCTCGCGGTAAGCGCGGATGTATGATGGTGCCTTTCTGCACGGGATTGATGCCGTGCTCCACGGCGTTTTCCAGCAAAGGCTGCAGCACCAGGCGCGGCACATAGCAGTCCAGCGTTTCGGGGGAGATCTTCTTTTCCACGGTCAGCCGCTTGCCCAACCGCTCCCGGATGATGAACAGGTACGCGTCCACATACATCATTTCCTCGGAGAGGTGGATGAGCGGCCGGTGCTTGCGGTCCATGGCCGCGTTCAGCATCGTGGACAGCGCCTCCAGCATCTGACATACCTTCACGTCGTCGGCCAGGCGCGCTTCCCAGTTGATGATCTCCAGCGTGTTATTCAGAAAATGGGGGTTGATCTGGCTCTGCAGAGCCATGATCTTCGCGTCCCGCAGGGCCAGCTCCTCCTTATAGATGCGCTCGAACTGATTTTTCAGCTTGTCGCTCATGGCGTTGAAGCTGTTGCCCAGATAGGCGAACTCCTTGCTGCCCAGCCGCCCGGCGTCCACCTGAATGCCGAATTCACCCTGCTCGATGTGCGCCGAAGCCCCGCTCAGCGTGACGATGGGCCGGTTTACCTTGCGGTACAGAAACGCGATGACCGCTCCCATCAGCGGCAGCAGCGCGGCCAGCAGCGCGGCCAGCAGCAAAGCCGTGCTGCGCAGCTGGGCGCGCATGGCCGCGGTGTCGGAGTAGACAATGTATTCCAGCGCACAGCCGGGCACTACGCTTTCACTGCCCCAGACGGCGTAGCTGCCCTGCGCGGGCGCGCCGCCCTGGCCGCCCGCACGGATGTTCCCGCGCAGCTCTCCCGCATCCCGCACGCTGCCCGCAACGGTATACTCCGCGTCGCCCAGCCAGACCGTAGCGTCCGTCATCCAGATGACACTGCGCATACTGTCAAACAGCGTGTCGGTGTTCAGCTCCATCACCAGCACGCCGTAGGTGCGGTAGTTGGCGTCCAGCAGGTTGCGCATCATATACAGGCTGCCGTCCGCCGCAAAGAAACCGATGCCGGTGCCCAGCGCTTCGCTGCGGACCAGTACTTCGTCCCGCACATGCTGCTGATATTTGCGTATGGAGGTATACGAGGTGTTGGAGGTATAGATGGGCGCTGCTGGATCGTCCACCAGCGTGACGATGGTATTGCGGAATTTGTCGTCGTAGCGGTACTGCTGGGTGAGAAAGGTCTGCATCTCGTTGTAAAACGTGACGTAATCGCCCGTTTTCGTGTAGGATGCCCAGGCATTGCCCATGGTGGCGATATAACTGGCCTTACGGCTGGCGGCGATCATGGAATCCAGGTTGCGCCCGGTGATGGCCGCGGCGCTTTGTGCGCTGCGCATCATATCGCTGCGGTACTGCCGCGTCATGCTGTCCAGAATATATACACCGCCCAGCGTGACGATGAGCACAACGGGCAGCACCCAGCACAGCAGGATAATGCCCAGCATCCCCTGCCGCAGGCCGAGCTGCCGCCTGTGTTTCATTTTCTGCCGTTCCATGCCTCCGCCTCTTTCCCGGCGCGCTTTGCAAGCATCCGCGCGTCCTGCCCGCTATTATAGCAAAAAAGGGGGACAATGTCCCCCTTTCCCCGCTTTTCGGCCGCTTTTCGTTACAGCGACAAAACTCCGTCAAAATTTTGGCAATTTTTTCCGCATTTTCCATGGTATCCATCTCACAGAACACGCGCAGCAGCGGCTCGGTGCCGGAAAAGCGCGCGATGACCCAGCCGCCGTTTTTGAAGTACACCTTGCAGCCGTCCATGTAGCTGACCTTGGCGATCTCGCAAGGGAATTCCGGCAGCTGTTTGTCCTCCATCAGCAGCTTGAAGATGCGCGTCCTTTCGGCGCTGCTGAAATGAAAATCGTGTTCCGCCATCTCGGCGGCACCGTATTTCTGCGTGATTTCGTCCCACAGCGCGCTGAGCCTGCGGCCTGTTTTGGCAATGGCCTCAACCAGCAGCGCGGCGGCATAAATGCCGTCCTTGCCCTGGATGTGCCCGCGCACCGTCAGCCCGCCGGAGCTTTCGCCGCCGATGATGGCGCCGGTCTCCACCATCTTGGCAGACACATATTTAAAGCCCACGGGCACCTCGTAGCAGGTCTCGCCGAAGTCCTCGGCAATGCGGTCCAGCAGATGGGTGGTGGCCAGGTTCCGCACCGCTGCGCCGCGCCAGCCGCGGTACCGCATCAGATAGTAATACAGCAGCACCAGAATCTTATTGGGATGCAGGAACTCCGCCTTATCGTCAATGACACCCAGGCGGTCCGCGTCGCCGTCGGTGGCGATGCCGATGTCGCAGCCGTGTTCTTCCACATAGTTCGTCAGGCCCGCCAGCGTCTTGAGGTTGGGCGCGGGCAGCCGGCCGCCGAACAGCGTGTCCCTCCGCTCATGGATGACCTCTACGTCGCACCGGGTGGTGAGCAAGATGGTCTGCAGCGCTGTCTTGGACACGCCGTACATGGGGTCCAGCACCACGTGCAGGCCGCGGGACCGGATGGCCTCTGCATCCACCATTTTGAGGATGCTGTCGATGTAGTCGTTCATCGGGTCGATGAGTTGGATACTGCCTGCAGCAAGCCCTTCTTCGTAGGGCACCGTCTCCACAGGCTCGCCTTCCAGCTCGCGGATATAGCCCTCAAAGGCGGCGGTAAGCGTTTCGTCCGCATCGCGCCCGCCCTCCATAAACACCTTGATGCCGTTGTAGACGGCCGGGTTGTGGCTGGCCGTGATGGCCATGCCGTAGGGCAGGCCATAGGCAGCCACCGTATACATAATAAGAGGCGTGGGGCTTTCCCGGTGGATGATGCGGCACAGGATGCCCTGTCCCGCCATCACCTCAGCGGCCCATCCGGCGGCCTCCTCGCTCAAAAAGCGCCTGTCATAGCCGATGACGAAGCCCTTGTCGGCCCTGCCCTCATCCAGCATTTTACGCGCCAGCGCCAGCGTCAGCAGCTGGACGTTGGCTTTCGTGAAGCCGTCGCCGATGACGGCGCGCCAGCCGCCCGTTCCAAAATGGATCATCGTTTCGCTCTCCTTCCTGCATATCCCCGCCGGGGAACCTGCGGCGCGCGTCAGCCCAGCACCGCCGTCACGCGGCCCGTCGTGCCGGGCGCCAGCAGCGGCAGCCGTTCCACACGCACACCGTCCAGGTACAGCGCCTTTACGCCCTTGCACACATGGGCGGGGTTCCGCACCTCGATCTCATACACCGCGCCCCGGAACCGCCGCACGGCCGTAAAGCCGTCCCAACCGCCGGGGATGCACGGGTCGATGACAAGGCCGTCGAACTCCGGCCGGATGCCCAGCATATAGCGCGTCGCGGCCACATAGCTCCACCCGCCGGAGCCTGTCATGAACGGATGGTGCGCCTCGCCGAATTTCTTGTGGTCGCGCCCGGTGATGAACTGACAGTAGGAATAAGGCTCCGCTTTGCGCGTCTCTATTTTGTCGTTCTGCCAATAGGGACACAGCGCGTCGTAAAACTGCATGGCCCTGTCGCCCCGTCCCAGCACGCATTCCGCCGCCCACGCCCATGGGTTGGGATGGCTGAAAATGGATCCGTTTTCTTTCAGGCCCTTATACACCCGGGTGACAAAACCAATGTCGTCGTCGGGCTTCGAGTAAGCCGGCGCGTTGAGCATCAGGCCCCAGGGCGTGTAGAGGTATTCCTCCACGCTGTCCATGGCCCGCGCGCCCCGCTCCGGCCCTGCCGCGCCGGAGAGAACGGCCCAGGTGTTGCTCTCCAGATGCACCTTGCCCTCCGTATCCGCGTCCGTTCCGATGGGACGGCCGTTTTTTGTGAAGCCGCGCAGATACCATCTGCCGTCCCACAGCTCTTTTTCACACACGTCCGCCACGCTGCGCCGCACGGCCTCGTAATGCTCCGCGTCTGCCTTTCGGCCCAACCAGCGGGCCAGTGCGGCAAAGTTTCCCAGCGCCCAAACGTGCAGAAAGCTCACCATCGCGCTTTCGCCCCCGCCCAGGTTCAGGCAATCGTTCCAGTCCGCCCGCAGGCCCTGGCAGATCCCATGCGCACCCACCATGCGCTGGGAAAAATCCAGGATCGTCTTCAGGTGGCCGTAAACCGTGGCCGTCCCTTTATCCGCATAGGGCACCGGCATGTCAAGGAACGCGGCGTCCCCAGTCTCCCGTACATAGTCCGCCACGGTGGAAACAAGCCACAGCGCATCGTCGCTGCATGCGTCCGCCAGGCCGTGGATCATACTGCTTTTATCCGGCGTGGGCACAACGGTCGGGCTCTTGAAACTCTGCCGGGGCGTCTCCTCGAACCATTCCGGCTCGAACAGATGCAGGCCGTATCCCTCGCTGACAAGCCCTTTTAAAAGCTGCACGATGCGCTCTTTGCAGCGGGCGGGGTTCGAGTGCAGCACGGTCATCGCGTCCTGGGCGGTGTCGCGGTAGCCCAGCCCGGTGCGGCCGCCCACCTCGATGAAGCTGGCAAAGCGGGAAAACTGCACGTTTATCTCGCTCTGATACAGCGTCCAGATATTGATGAGCGTGTTCATGCCCTCATTGGGCGTGTCGATTTGCAGCGCCGCGCATTTTTCGTCCCAGTAGTCGCGCAGGGCCGCCAGGTGCCGCGTCCCGGGTCAGCGGGCGGCGCGATATTTTTTGCGGATGCGCACGCCTTCGG
>ENA-OQMY01000495-OQMY01000495.1-human-gut-metagenome-genome-assembly--contig:-NODE-495-length-10479-cov-2.578729_pt1 | contig 10479 bp, 14 predicted proteins | sample MGYA00242623_ERZ504868 | MGnify/ENA primary metagenome ERZ504868 (study PRJEB26092, sample SAMD00036386) | human gut metagenome | host: Homo sapiens | study: EMG produced TPA metagenomics assembly of...
CGGCAAGATGCGCCATTGCTTTATAGGCACTGCATCCTTGCATTCGCATCACAAGGTCGATGATGCTTCCACCTTGGTTTGTGCCGTAATCATGCCACAGGTTTTGCCGAAAGTCCACGTTTCAGGCTGGCATTGTGGTCTTCTCGGTAAGGTGCGTGATAAAGAGCATAGCCGTTGTACCGTTTGGCAGGTTCAATACCACAGGCGTGCAGGTAGTCGCCTATCGGTATCTCTTTGATATGTTGTAAATCGTAATATCTTGGTTTCATAAGTGGTTATTGAATAAATGGGATTTGAGTTATAAACGGTGAAAGGGAAAGGCTGTCGGATCACGGAGGACGCACCTTGTCGCACGCAAAACAAAAAGCCATTCCCTGCTTTTTTCCTTTCACCGTATATACCCTTTCACAGTGAAAGAAGAAAGTATCTATGGCATTTCTCGTTTGCTTGTTTCTTTTCATTGTTCGTACTTCTTCTGTTTGCTTGGTTTTGAACTTTCATCCGAAAACGGATGCTGAAACCAAGTTACAGAGGCGAACACAGAGTCCCAAGGCTGGTGTGTCTGTTGCTTCGAGGTACAGAGAAATGCTCCGAAAATGAGTAGTAAAAATGGGAGAAAACAGAACGAAAAGGCTCAAAAAGCAAAGAACAGAGAGGAGAAAGGCTCTGTAAACGACTTCATCGGATTGCTAATACCTGCACCCTTTTTCTTCGAGGGATATGCAAGCGAGAATTATCATTGGCGAGAGAACCCCCAAAAGATGCCGAGTAATCAAAGAAAAGATACCGAGCAATCTTACGGTCGCTCGGTATCTTTTTCCCGTTGTGTCGTGTGGACATTTCACATCATATCGAAGCCACAAGTACACACTTAGAGAAAAGGGGGTGAAACAGGCGGTTTGTGCTTGTACATTTGCCTGCGATTTCCTGCTGTTTCCCTTGATTTCATCGGTTCTTGGAACAAGGATTTCGCTCGCATACATTTGCACCGAAAAGAGAAAAACGACAATTAAAAACGATATTGATATGAGATTTACCGCCATCGACACCTCCGCGTGGGAGGAACTGAAAAAGAGCATTGAAGAGCTGGCTCTTTGTATGCGAGAACACTTCGGAATGAAGCCCGAACTCCCCGACCTGTTACACAACGGGGACGTGTGCCGAATACTGAACATCAGCAAGCGAACGCTCCAGCACTATCGGGATACGTCCGTGCTGCCCTTTATCCAAATCGGACACAAGTGCTATTACAAACGTGAGGATGTGGAAGCACTCCTCGCCAAGTCCAACCGCAAATAACCACGACTATGGAATACGAAACGATTAACAAAGAAACACCCGAGATGGAAGAACTCATTTCGGGCATTAAGGAAGTAAGTAAACGTATTCGGGAGATAGCCCAAACGCACTGTCCGCTCTTCGGGGGAGAAATATACCTTACGGGGCGGAGGTCTGCGAACACCTTTTCGTTAGTCCTCGCACTTTGCAGGACATCGGGACAGAGGCATTATTCCCTACACCCAAATCGCAGGGAAAATACTCTATCGACTCTCAGATATCAACAGATTACTGCAAGAGAATTATCGGGGATAGAGTTTCTGAAGTAGATGATTTTCTGGCCGTTTCATTCTTCTTTCTTGCTATGAATAAGTAACTTTGTGGCGGATTCAATTTTCAATAATGCACAACTTATGAGACAGAAATTCACTTTAATCACATTGGGAGTAAAAGACTTCCAAAAGGCCTTGGCTTTCTACGAGGGCTTAGGCTGGAAGAAATCGCAACAAAGTCAAGAAGCCTACGCATTGTTTCCTTTGGGTGGGATAGTTTTAGGATTATATCCACTGCAAGAATTGGAAAAAGACACAACGCTAAATTATCAGCAGGCATCCTTTTCGGGTATGACAATCAGCTATAATGCCACATCGGAGGAAGAAGTCGATACCGTGATGCAGGAAGCCGAACGGCTCGGAGCAACCGTTGTGAAGCCTGCACAGAAAGTGTTTTGGGGCGGTTACAGCGGCTATTTCAAAGATTTGGACGGCTATGTGTTCGAGGTAGCCTACAATCCTTTTTGGGAGATTGACAGCGAGGGAAGCCTCGTTATGTAATTTGTTTGGTGCAATGACCAAAGAGCAGACGATAAAAGAAAAGAATTTTATCAATAAGAAATATGGAATTACAGACCAAACGCTTGATTTTAAGACCGTGGCAGGAAAGCGATGCCGAAGCACTCTACAAATATGCCTGCAATCCGAATATCGGTCCCATCGCAGGTTGGCCGCCGCACACGAGTATTGGGAACAGCCGCGAAATCATCAAGGGCGTGTTATCTGCTCCGGAGACATACGCTGTTGTTCTGAAGGAGACAGGCGAAACAATCGGTAGCGTAGGAATCATGACAGCAAGGAGTGAGATTCGCTCCGCAAAGATGGCGGGCAGCGAATGTGAGATTGGCTATTGGATTAGCGAGCCATATTGGGGGCAAGGCCTGATTCCCGAAGCCGTCAGCGAATTGATTCGATATGCCTTTGAGGATTTGCAGATGACTACCGTTTGGTGCGGATATTTTGATGGCAACGAGAAATCAAAACGAGTGCAAGAGAAATGCGGATTCACTTACAGCCATACGGAATACAACAAGCCCGTCCCATTGATGAATGACGTTCGCACAGAACATTTCACCAAACTCACACTAGAAGAATGGAGAAAAAGAAAAGACAGATATGAGAATTGGCAGCATTGACATAGAAATGTTCGCTCCCTGTGGCATGAACTGTACGGTATGCTATAAGCATTGTCATACGAGGAAAATACAGAAGCCTTGCAGTGGATGTATGCAAGAAAACAAAAGTAAACCAGTGCATTGCCGAAAATGCAGGATAAAAGACTGCGTGCAGCTGAAAGAGATTACTTATTGCTATCAGTGTGGTGACTTCCCTTGTAGACTTATAAGAAACCTCGAAAAAAGTTATAACAGCCGTTACGAAGAAAGTCTGGTCGAAAATAGTGAGATTGTAAGGGAAGAAGGAATATGTAATTTCCTGAAAATACACTCCGCTCGATACACCTGCATGGAATGCGGAGGCATCGTCTCATTGCATGACAAGGTTTGCACTGAGTGCGGAAAAAGAACACGATAAGAATGAAGATTAAAAGAATATATGCCTGCTGGATTTATGTCAGCGATTTGCAGAGGTCTCAAGAATTCTATCGCAATATCGGATTTGATATAAAAGTTGTCGATGGCGACTGGATAGAGTTCGCTTTGGGTGAGACATCGTTTGCCATCCTGAAAAGACCGGAGAGCAAAGGTGAAGTCGTTGCGAGTAAAACAAGGATTATGTTTGAGGTGGAGGATATCGAACTTGCCAGAGATGAATTGAAAAGCAAAAATGTGAAGATCATCGGCAACATCAGAGAAGAGCCATACGGCAAGTTGCTGACTTTTGAAGACCCCGACGGGCATTGGCTGGAGTTTTATCAACTATATAATGAGTAATAAAGACTATGGCAAGAGCAACGACAAAAGCGGATTTGACAGCATCCGCCAACGGACAATTCGACAAGATGTGGAAACTCATCGACAGTATGAGCGAAGAACAGCAGAAAGCAGCCTTTGCCGAGGAAATGGCAACGGCCGGGAAAGAAACACATTGGAGCAGGGACAAAAACCTGCGAGATGTGCTTGTGCATCTGTATGAATGGCATCAGTTGTTACTAAATTGGGTAAAAGCCAACAGTAACGACGAACGCAAGCCTTTTTTACCAGAACCGTATAATTGGAAAACCTATCCGGCAATGAACGTTGGGTTTTGGAAGAAGCACCAAAATACGCCATTGGAGGAAGCTAAAGCAAAGTTAAGAGAGAGCCACAAAGATGTAATGGCACTGATAGAGCAATTCTCCAACGATGAACTCTTTGCCAAAGGAACACTCGCTTGGACAGGGACTTCCCCACTCGGAGCTTACTGCGTTTCGACAGCTGCCAGTCATTACGACTGGGCGATGAAGAAAATAAAATTGCATATCAAAACATCTAAGGGATAATGCAAAAGAAATCATTATAAATTATTTGCTATAAGAAAAGCTTGTTTCATTAACTGGAACAAGCTCTTTTCTATATTCAAGTTATCTGCTCTCTTTGTTACATCACCCTCTCCATATCTCTTGCAATCTTTTGGTCAGTGATTTGGGCGTAGATTTGCGTGCTGGCAATAGACGAATGCCCCATCATCTTGGCGATGCTCTCTATCGGAATGCCTGCCTCCAAAGTCAGCGTACCGAAGCTATGTCTTCCGACATGCCAAGTCAGCGGAGTGCGAATGCCACAAGCCCAACCAACGGCTTTGAGATGGGTTAGTAGTTTGCCCTTGCTCATCGTATCGGGGAAAATCTTATAATCCCCCTTGCTCTCCTCCTTAGTGTAAAGCGAAAGTATCTGCTCCGCTATCGGATGCAGAGGTATTAGGCTCTCCACCTCCGTCTTCTGTCTTGCCTTGCGGATATACCGCTTCCCCTCGTTGTTCTTTTCGATTTGCGAAACTCGCAGGCTCTGTAAGTCGGCAAATGCCAAACCCGTAAAGACGGAGAAAAGAAACATTCTTCGGCTTAGTTCCGCTCCTTCGTCTTGCAAGGGAAATGCCAAGAGTTTTGCTACGTCGCCTTTACTCAGAAACCGAGGTTTGCGCTCCACGGCTTCATACTTCGCTTCTTCAAACGGATTGAAGCGTATTGTCCCCTGACTGACGGCTCTATACATCAATCGGCTCAGCCAACAGAGATGCTTGTTTATCGTGGCAGGAGCATAGCCCTCTTTCTTCAAATGAAACCGATAATCATCAAAGAAATCCATCGTAAGAGCTGTTAAAAGAATATCCTCTTCGCCACGACTTCGCACAAAAGCATCAAGCTGTTTATCGGAAATTCGATTGTTGCTATACGTTCCCTCGCTCTTGCTTTCTTGTTGGGCTTTGAGTTCTTTCGCACTAAGGGCAAGAAGTGTCATTGGAGTTCTCCCGATGCCTTGTAAGTAGTTCTTCAGAAGTTCGGCACTCACCGCTCCATATTTGTAGAGCAAAGTATTGTACCCTTGTTCGATTTCCTCCCGAAAGGCTTGCAGGCGTTGGTTTATCTTCTTATCCGTTGTTTCCAGAAGGGTTGGAATATAAGTTTCCTTTCGATGCTTGCAGGCGTTGGTTTATCTTCTTATCCGTTGTTTCCCCTCGCTTCACACTTCAATCGTTAGGAGCAACGTTTTCGCCTGTGGTTATCACCACGTTCGCTCCGTCAATGGTGATACGACAAAGGATTGCTGTTGTTCCGTCTGCTTTGGTCTTGTTCTTATTGATATAGAATAAGATTTTGAATGTACTACGCATAGGTCTTACAAGGTTAAGGTTAGGTTTTCAGTGAAAGAGAGAAATCGCCCGAACTCATCAAAGAGTTTCTTCGGGGTAACGTGGGCGTATCGCTCGGTCGTTTGGATGTTGCTGTGTCCCAACATTCGACTGACCGTTTCGATGGGAACACCTCGTTCCAAAGTAATCAAGGTCGCAAAGGTGTGGCGACCGACGTGTGCCGAAAGGGGAATAGAGATACCAGCCCGAAGTTGCAGGGCTTTGAGCTGAACGAGATAAGCTGAATAAGTAATAGGCGCAAAAAGAGTGTTGCGCTCCTCGGACTGATACCGCTCTATCATACGAACCGCTTCGGATAGGAGCTTCACTCGGCAAAGGGTATTCGTCTTTTGCCTGCGAAACTTCAGCCACAACGCCCCTTCATCGTCCGTAAAAAGATGTTCCCTATTAAGGGCGACCATATCGCAATAGGCAACACCCGTGAAGCAACAAAATGTCAGGTAATCCCTTTTAGGAAGAACACCGCATCCAAAACATAACCCGTTGAGATATAGCGATATTTCATTATTCTACACATTGACTGAATAACCAAAAAAAGAAATATATTGAGACGGTTCCGCTACCAAGTCATTACCTGTTTCCGAGCGGGTAAGCTGGTGAAAACCATGGATTTTCTCTCCATACCGCAGTGTAGTATTAGTGAACTCCATTTTCCCTTGCAAGGGAAAACCACCAATCGGGTTCTTTTTCACCGTTTTGCCAGTCTTTTCATATCGGGAATCCTTGTAACAATTTATAATATTGCAATTTAAACAAGGAAAGGAATGAAGACAGAATTCAAGGTGCTGCTCTATCTTAAACGGAACGGGCAGGGAAAGGACGGGCTCTGCCCGCTGATGGGAAGGATCATGATAAAAGCTACGGGCAATTCGACCACACAGTTCGGGTGCAAGATAAGAGTGGACCCGAAACTGTGGAACGCCACCTCGCAACGGTGTACGGGAAAAAGCCGGATGGCCATTGCCACCAACAGGGCAATAGACAAGATGATGCTCCTGCTGCAAAGGAGATACAGCGAACTGGCGGAAATCAGCGATGACATCACCGCCACACAGATACGTGACGCTTTCCAGGGTATGGCGGAGAAACAGGTGACTCTCTTGGGACTGTTCCGTGAGCACAATGAGGAATACGCCTTGCGTGTCGGGGTGAACCGTGCCGCTAACACCCTTTACCTGTACTGGCATACATTCCACTTCGTGGAGGAGTTCATCAAGGTGAGATATAAGGTATCGGATATCCCTTTCAAGGCACTAGACGAATCGTTCGTCGAGGCTTTCGAGTTGTATCTTCGCATCGACAGAAAGTTTCAGGCAGGAACCTCCATAGGGCACATCCAGAGGCTAAAGCATATCGCCCGAATCGCCGTGAGCCGAGCCATCGTGCCTTTCAGCCCGTTCAAGGACTTCTCCCCCATGAAGCCAAAGCAGAAACAGAGGTTTCTTACCAGAGAAGAACTGGACAGGTTGATGGGCACCACTTTTGATACACCCAACCGTAACTTCACCAGGGACATGTTCCTATTTTCCGTCTTCACCGGCATCTGTTACTGTGACATGCGCAACCTGACGGAAAAGAATGTGGTGAGGGACCACGAGGGGAACTTATGGATAGAAACCAGAAGGCAGAAAACGGGAACCCCGGAAAACGTACGCCTACTGGACATCGCCATAGAAATCATGAAGAAGTACAGGGGGGTGGCACCAGACGGGAAGCTATTTCCCATGCTGACAAAGGAAAGCATGAACATTCACCTAAAAAAGATGGCCGCACAATGCGGCATCGATCGTAACTTGTCCTTCCACATGGCCCGCCACAGTTTCGCTTCCCAGATCTGTCTCTCACAGGGCGTACCCATCGAGACTGTCAGCAAAGCTATGGGGCACAGGAATATCAGCACCACGCAGCGCTATGCTAAAGTGACCGACGAGAAGGTGGACCGGGACGTGACGGTACTGGAGCATGAGATCACCGGCAAATACACACTGTCCGGCATTGACCAGCCTCCATCCACTATTCTGAAGGACATGAGTTTAAGAGAGATACGGAGAAGAGAAAGAAAAGAAATATTAAACCCAATGGAAGGAGTGTAAGAATGAGAAGCACATTCAAACTATTGTTTTATATCAACAGACAGAAAATCAAAAAAACGGAAAATGCCCCGTCATGGGACGTATCACCCTTGACGGGAAAGTAAGCCAGTATTCCACCGGAGAGGACGTGCAGCCGAAATTTTGGGATGCCAATAAGGGCCGTGCCGTCATACACGGACAGAATCCGGAAACCTCCATAGAGTTGAGAGGGCTGAATCGGAAACTGGAGGAACTGGAGGAGAAGGCACGAACCGCCTATAAGAAGAGCGTGGACTCAGCCGGGTACGTCTCGGCTGAGATCATAAAAAACGCAGTTACGGGGAAGGCTCAGCCCAAAGAACATCTTCTGGCCCTTTTTGACGAGCATAACGAGGAGTACGCCAAGCGTGTGGGGATCGACCGCACACACCATACCTATATCCGATATTTGACCACACGAAAACATCTGTACAACTTCCTGCAATACAAATATGGAGTGGAAGACGTGACACTTCGCTCGATAGACATGCAGTTCATCGAAAACTTCCATTTCTATCTTTCCACAATATTGAAGTTGAAAACCATATCACTGAACGACTACCTGATCCTGCTGTGCAAGATTGTCCGGCTCGCAGTCAAACGCAGGATACTGTCACGCTATCCGTTCACCGGTTACAAGCTTGAGATCCCCCCGACACTTCACCGACACCTGACAGGTGAGCAGCTTGCCAAAGTGATGGCAATCGATCTTCCCACCTACCGGCTGTGCCACACCAGGGATCTCTTTGTCTTCTCGACCTTCACCGGACTGGGAAGGGCCGAAATGGCCGAATTGTCCGAAAGACATATCGTCACGGCTCCAGACGGCTCCAAATGGATACACATCAACCGTCAGAAGACAAAGGTGGAATGCCGTATCAAACTGCTTGACATCCCATTAAAAATCATGGAAAAATATAAAGGCGAGGGAGAGAATGGGAGACTGTTCCGGGTTCCGGCCACTTGCAGCCTGTCCAGAAGCCTGAAAATCATCGGGGAAATGTGCGGGCTTGAGTGCCACTTGACCTATTACATGAGCCGACACACCTATGCGACTGAAATCTGCCTTTCCAACGGCATGCCAATTGAGACCATCAGTAAAATGATGGGGCATTCCAGCATACGTACTACACAGATTTATGCGGAAATAACCAACCAAAAGGTACGCAGGGATTTCGGAAAACTTTCGGAAGAAACCAAAGGCATGTATTCCCTGCCGGACGACAACATGCCGTCCAGGGTCTATCAATGCGGACGGTACAGCGGATGGAAAAAGGAATGCGACCAGGAAAAAAACCGAAAAGGTACCGTAATGTATGGTCGCAACAAGATAAAACAAGGGACAGAAACCGTCTTCACAGATTTCTGTCCCATTCATTTTGACCTCATTCCAGACTTCCCTTACAATGGCGATCGGGCTTTCCTGTATCCATCCCGCAACATTTTCTCTATGTCACTTTCTCTGTACAGAACCTTACCACCGAGCTGGATGTAAGGCAGTCTGCCTTCGTTCCGATATTCCTGCAAGGTTCTGCGGCTGATTTTCAACCTGCCGGAGAGTTCACGGTCGGTAAGATAATGTTCCCCGTCCAATACGGGACGGGGGCTTCGGGACAGGCTGCCAAGCCTGTCTGTCATATGATCAAGTTTCCGGAAAAGAGCAAGGATTCTCTCATGCTTTCCGGTCAGCAGCCCGTTCATATCTGGCCTCCCTTTCTCTTTTGAATGGCGGGAAGTATCTTTTGTATATCCTCCGGCCTATAATAGACCTTGTGGCTGATCCGGCTGTATGCCAGCGTGCCGTTCTCACGGAGGGTCTGCAATGTACGGGGGAGGCGTCCAGCAGAAGGCAGACCTCTTGGGTATCCAACCATTCCCCCATTCTCTTCTCACGGAGCTTCTCACAGAGTTCATCTGTAATCCGGGCTGCATTTTCCAGATACTCCAGCATACTTTCAAAGACTGTCGCTTCAATAGTGACGATTTCCATAAGCGTATTCAATTGGTTCGAAACAAATATAGCGGAACAACAATCTTTTCTCCAAACACCTGTCGTCAGATGTCATCAGATTTCATCAGATGGCAGGAACAAGATAAAACCCCAAAGATACAGTGCATGCGGAAAGGCAAAGAAGCCGAGATGCAGGCATAAAGATTATGCAGAGCAGAGAGAGCAGAAGTCCCTGTCTTCTCATGGAGCGGAATCTTTTCTCACAAGATATTGTCGGACCCATGTATTTCGCTATTCCACCTGCTTTTATGGAGATATAAAGGAGGCCTGCCTTTTTATCAATGACACGGTTATGCGTCGCGTCGGTCGCAGTGAGTCCCTATAATCCTTCCTGAAATCAAAATCATTGTCCGGGCGTTTGTTTCCATGGGTATTTTCCGCGACTTGTCGTAAGGAAAATACCCATGGAAAGCGAAGCCGCAACGCCCGAGACAATAAGATTTTGATTTACTTTTGATTATAGGAACTCACTGTGCCAATACTTTTCAAGACTGACTTGTGATTATAAACCGAAACGTATATATTGGTTGAATACAGCCTATAGCCCACCACGCCAACGTGGGATCGGGAGCTTCAACGAGGCATCCAAATTTCAGATGCGAGGGCATAGGAACCGAACGTTCTTAACAAATTCATGAACCAGCTAAAATTGGTCTTCGTCCACGCTTATATTAAAGTTGTAAATTATCTGATTATTAACCAACATACAATGTACGACTAATAAATAAGCAACAAACTTCATATACCGTTTACATTTTGTCCTCATCTTTACCGGATCGCTTTTTTCCTAGAGTTGTTCTATTGCAGGAATATGTGAGTAATAAAAGCAGGGAGGCTGGGATGACAGCCCGATCTTTTATTACCACAAAGCAAGATTCTTAAACCGCATCTATTTACTATTCTATCTTTTTGTTTAATTTTATATTCAATTTAAATT
>ENA-OQMY01000496-OQMY01000496.1-human-gut-metagenome-genome-assembly--contig:-NODE-496-length-10478-cov-2.482176_pt1 | contig 10478 bp, 10 predicted proteins | sample MGYA00242623_ERZ504868 | MGnify/ENA primary metagenome ERZ504868 (study PRJEB26092, sample SAMD00036386) | human gut metagenome | host: Homo sapiens | study: EMG produced TPA metagenomics assembly of...
GTAAAAAAAGCGGCGAGATGCGCAATGGAAAATAAAAAAGAGAAAAGGCAGGGAGCCGCTCCTGGATAAGATAAGGAAGGGGAAAGACTGGAAAAACAGATGTGCCCTCCGGCGGGCACGAAAATTGGAAAAGGCAAAAAAGAAGCGGGCTATAGCAGACGCGTTTCTGAAAACCCGGAAAAATTTGAAAGGAAGAACAGAAAATGAATGAGAAAAAAGAATACGGCTGGAAGCTGAAGGAAATCATCCTGGTGGCTATGATTTGCATCGTGTTCGGCGTGGTTTATCTGGGAGGCGTTTATCTGGCGTCCTTCCTCAGCACCCTGCTGACTCCCGTGGGACTGGCCCCTTTGGCAAATGAAATCGTGTTTGGCGTTTGGTTTATGGCGGCGATTCTGGCGGCCTATATTCTTCAAAAGCCTGGTGTATGCATCGTTGCCGAGGTGCTGGCGGCCTTGATCGAGGTCCTGCTGGGAAATATGTACGGCCCTATGGTCATCGTCGCTGGGATCGTCCAGGGCGCCGGCGGGGAGATTGTCTTTGCTTTGGGACGCTATCGCAAGTTCAATACAAAAATGATTTACTTGGCCGCCGCGGGCTGCTGCGTCACCAGCTTTTTGTGGAGCTTCGTCCGCTCCGGCTACGGCCAGCTGGCGGTTCCTCTGCTGATCATCATGTTCCTGATCCGCCTGGTCTAGCACCCTGATCTTCTCAGGACTGATCACCAAGGCCATCGGCGATGGGCTGGCACAGCTCGATGCCGCTCAGACCCCAGATGTGGGGCAGGGTGAGGATGAGCGGGATGAAGCAGACGCCCTGACGGCAGCAGGCGAGGAAGGTGGCCCGGCCCGACTTGCCGATGGACTGGAACATCATATTCGTCACGATGATGACGGGCTGCAAGAACATGGCGATGCACTGATACCGCAGGGCGGGCAGGGCCACGGCGGTGACCTCGGGGTCATCGCGGAAGAGGCGGATGAGGGGCTCGGCGTTGAACCAGCAGAGGGAGTTGAGCACTGCCATAAAGACGAAAGCCGTCGAGATGGTGAAGATGGCCGCTTTCCGCACCCGGGCAAAGCGGCGGGCGCCGTAGTTGAAGGCCGCCACAGGCTGCAGGCCCTGTCCGACGCCGATCGCCACCGACAGCACGAACTGGAAAATGCGGGACACGATGCTCATGCCGGCCACGGCAGCGTCGCCGTAGCTGCGGGCGGCGACGTTCAGCAGCATGCTGCCGATGCTGTTCAGGCCCTGACGGCCGAAGCTGGGCGCACCGTTGAAGAAGATCTGCCCGAAGTCCCGGGCGCTGCGGGTGATCTGGGTGATGCGGAATCGGCTGACGGTCTTGCCCCGCAGGAACATGGAAAGCAGGATGCAGAAGCTGATGCTCTGGCTCAGGGCGGTGGCCGTGCCTGCGCCGCCGGTCCCCATGCCGAGGCCGAAGATGAAGACGGGGTCCAGCACGATGTTGAGCACCGCGCCCAGCGCCACGGATTTCATGCCGTCGGTTGCGAAGCCCTGGCATACGATGAACTGGTTCAGGCCGGAGGCCAGCAGCGCAAAGGGCGTACCCAGCAGGTAAAGGGTGAAATAGGCCTCCGCATACGAGTAGGTGGCGTCGCTTGCGCCGAACAGCCGCAGCATCGGCTCACGAAAGGGCAGGATGGCGGCGGGCAGCGCCACCGAGAACACGCACAGCATCAAAAAGCAGTGGCCAGAATGCCCCGCGCAGCATCGTCGTCGCCCTCGCCGCGCTTGATGCTGAGCAGCGGCGCGCCGCCAACGCCCACAGAAACGCCACCGAGCCGACCATCGTCACCACCGGGCCGCATACGCCGGCGCCTGCCAGCGCCAGCCGCGCCCTCGCCGGGGATCTGGCCGATGAAAATGCGGTCCACGATGCTGTAAAGCACAGAGATGAACTGCGCCAGCATGCTGGGCAGCGCGATGCGTCCTACCAGCACGCCGATCCTTCCGCTGCCAAGGTCGTTTCCCGCTCTCATCGCTGCATCCTCCCGTCGCTTTGCGGCTCTGCGCCGTATACCGCACTCTATCATAGACGAGTTTTTTTCTCCGAGGAAAGAGGGTTTTTCAAAAAAGCCGCAAAAAACGGCCGCCGGAAAGGCCTTTCCGGCGGCCGTTTTGCATTGGAGCAAGGAAAAACACGCTCAGTCGTCCACGTCCAGCGCTTCCAGCCCCTTTTTGGCAACCGGCCTCGCATCACCGTGCCGCACGAACAGCATCGTGACAAAGCTGGCGAACACGAAGAAGGCGGCATAGGGAAACAGCGTGCGATAGCCCACATGCTCCATCAGAATATTGGAGAGGATGGGCGTAAAGATCTGCGCCGTCATGGACACAGTGTAATAATAGCCTGTGTACTTGCCCACGTCCGAGCCCTTGCTCAGCTCCACCACCATGGGGTAGCTGTTTACATTGATGAACGCCCAGCCCATGCCGGCCAGCGCGAAAAAGATGTACAGCAGCGGCGAGACGCTGTGGAAAAAGATGCCCGCAAAGAACGCAGTACCCAGCATCACGATGCCGATGAGGATCGTGCGCTTGCGGCCGATGCGCTGGGCGATCATGCCCACGGGCATATACGAGACGATGGCCGCGACGGTGCAGATCATCAGCACCAGGGCAAAGTTGCCCTGCAGCTCCTGTTCGGCGTAACGGCTGAAAGCCGAGGTGACGGCGTTGTAGCCGAAGAACCAGAAGAACACGCTGGCCAGGATGAACAGCAGGCTGCGGAACATGGGCCGCGGCATTTTGCCGCCCGCGTCCGTTACGCCTTCGTCCTCGTCGGAAGAGCCGGCGGCCCTGTCGGCGGCCTCGCGTTCAGCCACGCAGGCCGGTTCCCTGATCTGCCAGAACAGCACGGCCACACAGACGGCCATCACCAGCCCCAGCACAAGGAATACGGCGGAATAGCGGGGCGTATCCCCGGTGACGGGAAAGATCATCATCGTCAGCAGCATCAGCATGCCGCCCACGGCGCCCATCAGGTTGATGACGGCGTTGCCCTGGCTGCGCAGGGGCTTGGGTGTGACGTCCGGCATCAGGGCCACGGCGGGGCTGCGGTAGGTGGCCATGGCAATGAGCACCAGCCCCAGGCCGATGAAGAACAGCAGGGCGTTGTTCTGCTTCTGTGCTGCGGGCATGATGGCGAGGCACAGAAGCGCCAGGATGGTGCCGCCCAGTATGTACGGCATACGGCGGCCGATTTTCGTGCGGGTCTTGTCGCTCAGCTTGCCGAACAGCGGCAGCATGAACAGCGCCAGCACGTTGTCCATGGCCATCACGATGCCGATGTAGCTGTCGCGCACATGGAACGTGTCTTTCAGGATCAGGGGGATGACGTTGTCGTACACCTGCCAGAACGCGCAGATGGACATGAATGCAAGGCCCACGAAAAAGGTGCGTTTGTAATTCAGCTTCATCGGGAGAAGCCCCCTTTGTTGTTGTTGCTTTCATTGTAGCACGCCGGACGCCGTCCTGCCAAGGGAGCGCGCGCCCGGCTTTACAATTATTTTTAAAAAAGAAAAAGCCGGAAAGAGCCGGCTATGCCTCACGCTTCGCCGGGATACCGCACGCCCCACAGCGCCCGCAGCGCGTCCGCCGCGCGCAGCACGCGCAGCGTTTCGGCAGCGGGCAGGGCCGGGCATTCGGTGCGGCCGGCCGCCAGCGCCGCCGCCACGGCCCGCACCTCCGGCTCAAAGCCCGTGCCTGTGTTGTCAAAGCGGATGGTTTCCCGCGGCGCGTCCGTTCCCGTTCCGCCATACACCGTCATGGCCGTGGGGCTCCAAAGCGGGCCGTCGATCTCTATGCGTCCTCCGCCGCAGCAAACGGCGGCGCGGTGGGGCGCCGCACACCGGGCGCTCACGGCCAGCGAGGCGCACGCTCCGCCGGAAAAACGCAGAGAAATACTCTCCTCAATGTCCGCGCCCAGCCCGTTTTGAACGCACACGCCCCCAACCCGCTCCACGTCTCCCTCCAGTGCCAGGCATGCCAGCGTAAGCGCGTAAACGCCTATGTCCAGCAGCGCGCCGCCGCCCAGCGCGGGCTGCGCGATGCGGGGGATATCCGCCATGGCCTCACCCAGCACAGCCGTCACCAGGCGCGGCGCGCCCAGCCGCCCGTCCGCCAGCGTTTTGCGCAGAGCCTGCGCAAAAGGCAGCGTACGCGTCCACATGGCTTCCGCCAGCAGCAGGCCGCGCTCCCGCGCCAGGGCAAACAGGCTTTGCGCCTGGGCCGCGTTCAGCGTCAGGGGCTTTTCGCACAGCACATGTTTGCCCGCAAGCAGCGCCGCGCGGATGTGCTGTGCGTGCAGAGGATGGATGCTGCCGATGTAAACGACGTCCACGGCCGGGTCGGCCAGCAGCGCCTCATATCCGGCAAAACTTTTTGCAAAGCCGTACCGCCCGGCCAGGGCTTGGGCCCGCGCGCTGTCCCGGGCCGCAATGGCGTAAGGCTGCACCTCATCCCGCAGGCTGTCCAGCGTGCGCGCCATGCGCCCGGCAATGTTTCCCGCCGAAAGGATCGCGAAATTCAGCATTGCTCCCCACCGTCCTTTGTGCCGCGCAGTATTTTTTCCATGGGCCTGCCCTTGGCCAACTCGTCGATGAGCTTATCCAGATAACGGATCTTTTGCATCAAAGGGTCTTCAATGTCCTCCACCCGCACGCCGCACACCACGCCTTTGATCTCTGCGCCGGCTGGGTTGAACCGCGGCGCCTGCCCGAAAAAGGACGCCATATCCGTTCGCTGCGCAAGCTGCCGGGCAAGGCCGCCGGGCGTGTAGCCCGTCAGCCAGAGAATGACGGCGTCTACTTCATCCTGCGTGCGGCCCTTGCGCAACGCCTTCTGTACGTAGAGCGGGTAGATATCGGAAAAACGGGCTTTGAAAATGCGGTGCTCCGCCATAACGGCACGCTCCGTTTTTTGCGCGGCCCGGGACAGGGCCGGCGCGTTCTTTCCTTATGGTAACACGCGGGCACGGCTGTGGCAAGCCGTCCGGCGGCTTGAACCACACCCCCGCCCGTGCTATAATACATTAAATACGGAACGGACCGTATGATTTTGAGCGCGGGGAGAGTTCTATCATGCCGAAAACCGTCATTCCCGCCGGGTACAGGCCGGCGCTGGGGCTTTATGACACACAGAAGGCCATCGGCCTTATCAAGCAGATCTTCCTGGAAAAGCTGTGCGGCGCGCTGCATCTGAAGCGCGTGACGGCGCCGCTGTTCGTGGACCCGGCCACGGGCCTGAACGATGATTTGAACGGCGTGGAGCGCCCCGTCACCTTCGACGTGCCCGCGCTGGGGGCAAACGCTGAGGTGGTGCATTCGCTGGCGAAGTGGAAGCGCATGGCTCTGGCTCAGTATGATTTCCATGTGGGCAACGGTTTGGTCACAGACATGAACGCCATCCGCCGGGACGAGGAGATGGACAACCTTCACTCCATTTATGTGGACCAGTGGGACTGGGAAAAGGTCATCACCCGGGAGGAGCGAACCACCGAATATCTGAAGCAGACTGTGCAGAAGATCGTGGATGCGGTGTGCGGCACGCTGGATGAGCTGAAATGGCAGTTCCCCGCGCTGGAGCGCGTGCGGCTGTGCCGGGAAACGGCGTTTGCCACCGCGCAGGAGCTGGAGGACCAATGGCCCGCGCTCACACCAAAGGAAAGGGAAAATGCTTTTGCAAAGGCGCACGGCACGGTGTTCATCATCGGCATCGGCGGGGCGCTGCGTTCCGGCAGGCCTCACGACGGCCGCGCGCCGGACTATGACGACTGGACGCTGAACGGCGACCTGCTGTTCTGGAACGAAACCCTGGGCTGTGCGCTGGAGCTGTCCAGCATGGGCATCCGCGTGGACGCGGACGCGCTGGCACGCCAGCTCAGCATCGCGGGATGCAGGGAACGCGCGGCGCTGCCGTTCCACAAAATGCTGTTAACGGATGAGCTGCCGCTGACCATCGGCGGCGGCATCGGCCAAAGCCGCCTGTGCATGCTGCTGTTGGGCAAAGCCCACGTTGGCGAGGTGCAGGTGTCGCTGTGGGACGGTGAAACGCGCGCCGCGTGCGCCGCAGCCGGTGTGCAGCTTCTTTGACAGCCCCGCAAAGGTGTTTGCCCGGAAAGGGTTATCTATGATGCAGCAAAACCACACAAACGGACGCCTGACGGACAGAGAGCGCACGCCGGTACGCCTGATCGTGCTGCGGGTGCTGTTCACGCTGTTTGCGGCGGGCACTGTCGTATTTATTTTTTCCAATTCCATGCAGAGCGGCGCGGCCTCGGGCCTGCGCAGCGCCGCCGTCACCGAATGGCTCAACGGAGGGCTGGCCCGCGTGGGGGTCGGCTGGCGCTTTTCCGAGCGTCTGGTGCGCAAGCTGGGCCATTTCAGCGAATACGCGCTGCTGGGCTTCTGGCTGATGCTGTCCCTGCGGGTGTATACCCGGCGCATCCTCTCGTATATTTCGTGGCCTCTGTTTTTCGGCCTGCTGGCAGGCGTGCTGGACGAGGGGATCCAGATGTTTGCGGATGGGCGCGGCAGCGACGTGCGGGATGTGGTGATCGATTTTTCCGGCGTCGTGTTTGGGCTGCTGGCAGCCCTGTTCCTGCTGCTGCTCGTGCGCATGTTCCATGTTCTGCGGGAAAGCAAAACGCCGCTTTAGGCGTGCTGACGCAAGAAAACCGATGTTTTCTGTGTCAACGCGCCCGTGACGCGGCATTTTTTATTTGCAAGCGTAAAAACGGTGAAAGAGGGGGGGCGCGGCCGATGAAGGCGGTGCTGTTTGCACTCAATGCGAAATACATTCATTCGTCGCTGGCGCCTTGGTGCCTGCTGGCGGGTGTGGAGGCCGCAGGCCCTGCGGGTGTTTGTGCCGAGGTGCGGGAGGGCACCGTCAATGAGCCGGAGCGGGACGTGCTGGCCCGCATTTTGGACGGGGAGCCGGATGCGGTGCTGTTTTCGTGCTATTTGTGGAACATTCGGGAAACGCTGCGTCTTGCCGCCGCTGTAAAGGCTGCTCGGCCGGGCGCATATGTAGTGCTGGGCGGACCCGGAGGTGAGCTACAACGCGGGGGACGGTTTTGGCGGAAAACCCGCAGGTGGATTAGTATCCGTCTCCGGCGAGGGCGAACGCAGCGTGCCCATGCTGTTGGCGTCGCTGGGCCGCCGGGCGGAAGCCGGAGGAGGAAGCGCCGCCCATCCCGGGGCTGTGCGCCCGGGGCTTTCTCTCCGCGCCCTGCGTGGAGGAGGGCGCGCCGCCCAGCCCGTATGCGCCGGCGTATCTGGAGAACCTGCGCGGGCGCATTGCGTATCTGGAGACCAGCCGGGGCTGCCCGTATGCCTGCGCGTTCTGCCTTTCTGGGCGGTGCGGCAAGCCCCGCTGGTTCCCGTTGGAGCAGGCAAAACGGAACATCCTGACGCTGGCGCGCTCCGGCGCGCACACCGTGAAATTCATTGATCGGACATTCAATGCAAAACCCGCCCACGCAAATGCCATTTTGGCGTTTATCCTGAAGCATTACGGGCGGGACATTCCGGCGGGCGTGTGCTTTCATTTCGAGCTTGCGGGCGACATCCTGCGGGAAGAGACCTTCGCGCTGCTGGAGCAGGCGCCGCCGGGCGCGTTTCAGCTGGAGATCGGCATGCAGTCGTTTTGCGAAAAAACGCTGGCCGCCGTGCGGCGCAAAACAGATACGGGCGTTTTAAAGCAGAACATCCGGCGTTTGGTTGCAATGGGGAATATGCACGTGCACATCGACCTGATCGCGGGCCTGCCCCATGAGGATCTGCGGACATTCGGTGAAAGCTTCAACACCGGCTATGCGCTGGGCGCACAGATGCTGCAGCTGGGTTTTCTGAAGCTGCTGCACGGCGCGGCCATGCGGGAGGAGCCGGAGGAATTCCCCTGTGTTTTTTCGGAAGACCCGCCGTATGAAGTACAGAAAACGCCCTGGCTTTCGCCGGAGGAGCTGGACGTGCTGCGCGCCGCCGAAGACGCGCTGGAGCGCTGCTACAACAGCGGGCGTTTTTTGGAAACGGCGGCTTACGCGATGGCGGCGGCAGGGCTTTCCCCGTTCGTTTTTTACTGCCGTTTGGGCGCGGCAGGCGCGCGGCACGGCACGGCGAATATTCCGCTGGATGATTACACCGCTTTTTTGTACAACTGGTGCGCGGCGCTGCCGGGCATAGACAAAGCCTGCCTGCGGGACGCGATGGTGTGCGACCGCCTTGCCACAAATTCCACAGGGCGCTTGCCGCAATGCCTGCATGTAACGGACGCTTTGCTGGGCCGCGCGGTGAAGCGGCTGGCACAAAACCCTGCCACTGCGCCCCTGCCCGGCGTGCGGCGCGGCGTGGCGCTTTTGTACGGCACGCGGCAGGTGGTGTTTGTGGATTACACACAGAAAAACCCCGTTACAGGGCGCTATCTTCTGCATACCCGTTCAATTGACAATCTCTTTACAGAATGATAGAATAAATAGAAATGATTGGGAACGGGGGAACGCATGCATGCCGGGGCTGAACGTGGGTTTTCGCATCGTGCAGGGCGCTTTGTTTTCTTTTCCCGCCGTTCTATTCCCGGCTTTTTAAACTTTTCCCGTTTTGGGAAAAGTTTTTTTTTGCCGTTTTGCTGTATTTGAGGAACAGAAAGGAGAATGGCTTATGCTGATTTGCAATGCCGTGCTCACGGATGCGGACGGTGCGCGTCCGGGCGATGTGCGCATTGAAAACGGCGTCATCACGGCCGTGGGCGAGGGCCTTTCCACCGGCGGGGATACGGTGCTGGATGCAGGCGGCCGCACGCTGCTGCCTGCTTTCATTGACCTGCACTGCCACTTCCGCACGCCGGGCTTTGAGTATAAGGAGGATATCGACTCCGGCAGCCGGGCGGCTGCCCGGGGCGGTTACACGTTCGTCAACTGCATGGCGAACACAAGGCCTGTGTGTTCTTCCGCGGCCATTGCCCAGAGCATCATGGACGACGCCAGGCGCATCGGCCTGTGCGACGTGAACCAGTGTGTGTCCATCACGAAAGACTTCGACGGCAAGACCACCGGCCATCTGCGGGCGCTGCCGCGGAACATCCGCTTCATCAGCGAGGACGGCAAAGGCGTGCGCGAGAGCAGGGTAATGTATGAGGCCATGCGGATCGCCGCCGAAAAAGGCCTGACGGTGATGAGCCACGCCGAGGATATGGACCTTTCCGCGCTGGATTACCGTCTGGCGGAAAACCTGGAGACGGCTCGCAACCTGTATCTGGCCCAGTCTACGGGCGCACGGCTGCACATGTGCCACGTTTCCACCAAAGAGGCGCTGGCCGATATCCTTGCCGCCAAGGCCCGGGGTGTGCGCGTCACCTGCGAGGTGACGCCCCACCACATCTGGTTTTGGGACAGCGATTTCCGCGTGAACCCGCCCATTCGGGCAAAAGAGGATGTGGAAGCGCTCATCGCGGCCATGCTGCGGGGCGAGGTGGAAGCCATCGCGACCGACCATGCCCCGCACACCGAGGAGGATAAGCGCGGCGGCGCGCCGGGCATGGTGGGGCTGGAGACAGCGTTCAGCGTCTGCTACACCAAATTGTGCCGGGAATACGGGATGCCGCTGGCAGACCTGAGCCGTTTGATGAGCCGCGGCCCGGCTGAGATACTGGGCCTGAACAAGGGGCTGATTGCCGAAGGATACGACGGCGACGTGGTGCTGGTGGAGCTGGGCGAGCCTTACACCGTGCGCCGGGAGGATTTTGCGGGCAAGAGCAAAAACACCCCATACGACGGCCTTTCGCTGTACGGCCGCGTGGCGTGCACCGTGAAGGCGGGCCGCGTCACCTATGGGACAATGGAAGCAATAGGATAAACACACAACAGGAGGACGTTATGCTGCAAGTAGACCGTTTGTATGAGGCCGTGGCCGAAAAAAGCCCCGTTTGCGTGGGGCTGGACACCGATTTTTCCTACATCCCCGCGGAGTGTGTGGACAAGACTCTCTCCAAGGGCGAGAACATCTTCCGCTTCAACCGGGATATCATCGAAGCCACGCGGAGCGTGGCGGGCTGCTTCAAGGTGCAGATCGCCTATTACGAGGCGCTGGGCCTGGACGGCATGCTGGCCTATAAATCCACGCTGGAATACCTGCGCCGGGAGGGCCTTGTGGCCATCGCGGACATCAAGCGCGGCGACATTGCCAAAACGGCCGAGATGTATGCCAAGGCCCATCTGGACGGCGAGTTCGAGGCGGACTTCGTTACGCTGGCGCCCTATATGGGGCTGGATTCCATCACGCCGTACACGAAATACATGACGGAAAAGGGCAAGGGCGTGTTCGTGCTGTGCCGCACCTCCAACCCCGGCGCGAAAGATTATGAATACGAAAAGCTGGCCGACGGCCGCCACGTTTATGACCTGGTGGGCGACAAGCTCAGCGCAATGGGCAAGGACTACATGGGCGCGCACGGCT
>ENA-OQMY01000498-OQMY01000498.1-human-gut-metagenome-genome-assembly--contig:-NODE-498-length-10472-cov-2.157371_pt1 | contig 10472 bp, 8 predicted proteins | sample MGYA00242623_ERZ504868 | MGnify/ENA primary metagenome ERZ504868 (study PRJEB26092, sample SAMD00036386) | human gut metagenome | host: Homo sapiens | study: EMG produced TPA metagenomics assembly of...
ACTCCGTATAATGAAATCTTCACCGACGATGGCGAAAATAGCGGCGGTTCTATCTTCGAACTGCAATGTACCGCTACTGCCGCCCTTCCTCAAAGCGATATTATCGGCAGCCAATTCTGCGAAGTGCAAGGTGTGCGCGGAGCGGATCAATGGGACTTGGGCTGGGGTTGGCACATGGCAACCGAACTTATGGCGCAAGCCTACGAACCGGGCGACCCGCGCAAGAACGCCACCCTGCTTTACTTCCGCAGATCGGACAGCGAACCGATTACTCCGGAAAATACCAATGAGCCTTACGGCGAATCTCCCGTCTCTCCGGCAATAGGTGCTTACTTCAACAAGAAAGCCTATACCAATCCGGCATTGCGCCAGGAGTTTACCAATAAAGGCTTTTGGGTGAATATCCGGCTGATCCGCTACTCGGATGTCGTTTTAATGGCAGCGGAGTCAGCAAACGAGTTAGGTAATACTTCGGAAGCGCAAAAGGATTTGGAGATGGTGCGTGCCCGTGCGCGTGGCGGTAATCCGGATATACTACCTGAAATTACTTCTTTAGGACCAATCGGTATTGCGTGAAGCAATCCGACACGAGCGTAGGGTGGAATTAGGACTGGAATTCGACCGTTTCTATGATTTGGTACGTTGGGGAATCGCCGAGCAAGTTCTTCATGCGGCAGGTAAGTTGAATTATCAACCGAAGAATGCACTTTTGCCTATACCGCAGGATGAAATAGACAAGTCGAAAGGAGTGCTGAAACAGAATCCTGATTATTTATAATTATTCAATATGTCAATAGGCTTATGAGTACATTGACACATTAGCACATTATTTAAGATGATGAATAGAATATTTCAAAGAATGAAGCAAGTGGCTCCCATGCTGCTATTTGCCACCCTGAGTGTGCATGCGCAGAAATCACCTCAGGATATGAATCGTTTCATTGATAATTTGATGAAAAAGATGACCTTGGAAGAAAAGATAGGCCAGTTGAACTTGCCCGTTACCGGTGAAATCACTACGGGACAGGCAAAGAGCAGCGATATCTCAGCCCGTATAAAACGGGGTGAAGTAGGAGGACTGTTTAACTTGAAAGGAGTTGCCCGTATCAAGGATGTGCAGGAACTGGCTGTGAAAGAGAGCCGTCTGGGGATACCTCTACTGTTTGGTATGGATGTGATTCATGGTTATGAAACGATTTTCCCCATCCCTTTAGGCTTGTCATGTACCTGGGATATGAAAGCCATTGAGGAATCGGCCCGTATTGCGGCCGTTGAGGCCAGTGCGGATGGTATCTCCTGGACTTTCAGTCCGATGGTAGATGTTAGCCGGGATCCTCGTTGGGGACGTGTTTCGGAAGGGAGTGGGGAAGACCCGTTCCTGGGTGCTGAGATAGCTAAAGCCATGGTGCGTGGCTATCAAGGCGGCCAGATGAAACGCAATGATGAGATAATGGCTTGTGTCAAGCATTTCGCCTTGTATGGAGCTTCCGAGGCCGGACGCGATTATAACACGGTGGATATGAGCCGTCAACGCATGTTCAATGAGTACATGCTCCCCTATCAGGCAGCTGTTGATGCCGGAGTGGGTAGTGTGATGGCTTCCTTTAATGAAGTGGATGGCATTCCGGCTACAGCCAGTAAATGGTTGATGACTGATGTGCTGCGTAACCAGTGGGGCTTTCAGGGCTTTGTGGTGACGGACTATACCGGAATCTATGAAATGATAGACCATGGAATCGGTGATTTGCAAACCGTAGCTGCCCGTGCTGTCAATGCCGGAGTAGATATGGACATGGTGAGCGATGCTTTTGTAGGAACATTGAAACAGTCGGTGCAGGAAGGAAAGGTATCCATGCAGACCATTGATACTGCCTGTCGTCTTATTCTGGAGGCAAAGTATAAATTAGGGTTATTTGCCAATCCTTATAAATATTGTGATCTGAAACGTCCCGCACGTGATATCTTCACTCCGGAACACCGTGCCGTAGCCCGCCGTATTGCCGGAGAAAGCTTTGTCTTGCTGAAAAACGAACCTTCTACCGATAGGGCAGGATCGAATCCGTCCGGAAGCACAGTGCAACCTGTACTTCCTTTGAAGATGCAGGGTAATATTGCCGTAATAGGCCCGTTGGCAGATACTCGTACCAATATGCCCGGAACTTGGAGCGTGGCCGCTATACTGGATAAATCCCCTTCACTGATAGAAGGTTTGAAAGAGATGACTGCCGGAAAAGCTACCATCTTATACGCTAAAGGCAGCAATCTGACCAGTGATGCCGCCTATGAAGAACGGGCGACTCTCTTCGGGCGCAGCCTTCATCGGGATGCCCGTACCGATGCCCAACTGTTGCAAGAAGCATTGACGGTAGCTCAGAAAGCCGATGTCATAGTAGCTGCTTTGGGCGAATCTTCAGAAATGAGCGGTGAAAGCAGCAGCCGTACTTCACTGGATATCCCCGATGTACAACGTACTTTGTTGAAGGAACTGCTAAAAACTGGAAAACCTGTAGTCTTGGTACTTTTCACCGGACGTCCGCTGACGTTGGAGTGGGAACAGGCTCATGTTCCTGCGATTCTGAACGTATGGTTTGGAGGTAGCGAAGCTGCTTATGCTATTGGTGACGTACTTTTTGGCGCTATTAATCCAAGTGGAAAACTGACTATGACTTTCCCGAAGAATGTGGGGCAGATTCCTTTGTACTACGCCCACAAGAATACCGGACGTCCGCTGCACGAAGGGAAATGGTTTGAGAAATTCCGTAGCAACTATCTGGATGTGGACAACGAACCGCTTTATCCATTCGGTTATGGGCTTTCATACACTACTTTCAACTATGGAGATATTACGTTGGACCGTACTTCAATGCCTATGGACGGAAGTCTGACAGCTAAAGTGATACTGACAAATACAGGAAGCAGGGATGGTGCGGAAGTAGTGCAGTTGTATATCCGTGACAAAGTAGCTGAAAGTACCCGTCCTGTAAAAGAACTGAAAGGTTTCCAAAAGGTATTCCTGAAAGCAGGTGAATCCCGTGAGATAACCTTCAAGATTACTCCCGATTTATTGAAATATTATAATTACGAGTTACAATACGTGGCCGAACCCGGAGCTTTCGATTTGATGATTGGTACGGACAGCCAGCATGTGAAAACAGCAACATTTGTGCTGCACTAACCTAAACCTGTGAAAAAATGAAAAGAATTCCCTTATGTGCAGCGGTGTTGCTGCTTTTCTCATTGCTGGCTTGTAAAAACAAGCCGGCAGCTTCTTCTGACAAGCGTCCGGCATCGGCGTCCGACACGCTTTCCGATGATGCTTTGATGGATACTGTCCAGCGTCGTACTTTCCAATATTTCTGGGAGGGGGGGCGAACCTTATAGCGGTATGGCTCGTGAGCGTTATCATATAGATAATGTATATCCCGCAGGAGGACCCGAGGTGGTAACCTCGGGAGGAAGTGGTTTTGGCATCATGGCTATTCTGTCCGGTATAGACCGGGGCTATGTGAGCCGGCAGGAAGGGCTCGAAAGAATGGTACGAAGATTGTGACTTTACCGTTGAGAAAGCCGACCGTTTTCATGGGGCTTATCCTCACTGGTTGGAATGGTGAGACAGGCAAAGTATTGCCTTTCGGTTCCAAAGATAATGGCGGTGACTTGGTAGGAAACTGCTTTTTAGATGCAAGGCTTGCTGGCTGTGCATCAATATTATGTAAATGGCACTTCGGATGAAAAAGGAGTTGGCGGCACGTATTGATAAATTGTGGCGTGAGGTAGACTGGAACTTTTACCGCAGAACGGGCAAAATGTGCTTTATTGGCATTGGAGCCCCACAGAGGGCTGGGCCATGAACTTTCCGGTGCATGGATACAATGAATGTATGATTATGTATATTCTGGCTGCTGCTTCTCCTATCATGGGATACCTGCCACGGTTTATAATGAGGGCTGGGCACAGAATGGACAGATTGTTTCTCCTCATACGGTAGAGGGGATTAAATTACATCTTCGTTATCAGGGTACGGAAGCAGGACCGTTGTTCTGGGCGCAATATTCTTTTCTGGGCATGAATCCCAATGGTTTGCAGGATAAATATTGTCCCAGTTATTTCAATGAAATGCGTAATCTTACCTTGGTCAACCGTGCCTACTGCATCCGTAATCCCAAGCATTATACCGGCTTTGGCCCGGATTGTTGGGGATTGACTGCCAGTTATTCGGTAAACGGTTATGCGGCACACGCTCCTAATGAGAAAGAAGATTTGGGAGTGATTTCTCCGACTGCCGCTTTATCCTCTATTGTCTATACTCCTGAATATTCTTTGCAGGTAATGCGTCATCTGTATGGAATGGGTGAGAAAGTATTCGGCCCGTATGGCTTTTATGATGCTTTCAGTGAAACGGATAACTGGTATCCGAAACGTTATCTGGCTATTGACCAGGGCCCTATAGCAGTGATGATAGAGAATTATCGTTCGGGATTGTTATGGAAACTGTTTATGAGCCATCCCGATGTACAGAATGGGTTGAATAAACTGGGATTTACATATACTAAGTAAATAACTCAAGGTATTTGGCCTTATCAGTCAAATACCTTGAACTCATAGCCTTGTTCCAGCAGCCATTCTATGGCCCGGGGCAAGGCATATTTCATGTTTTTCTCTGCCTTGATGGAATCATGGAAAGTAATGATGGAACCATTCCGCACATAATGTTTTACTTTCCTCAGTACCTGCTTCCCATTCAGCTTGTTGCTATAGTCACGGGTTACTAAGTCCCACATCACTATTTGATACTTATGGCGCAGCACCATGTACTGCATCCAGCGCATGTGGCCATGTGGCGGACGGAACAGGTTGGTATGGATCAGTTCGTTTGCTTTGTCCGTATTGGCCAGATAATTCTTGCTTCGGTATTCGAATCCCCGGATATGGTTAAAAGTATGATTTCCTAAACGATGTCCTCGTTCTACAATCATCTGGAATTCCTTGGGATGCTTGCGCACATTGTCGCCCACCAAAAAGAAGGTAGCCTTAATATTGTACTTGTCTAATAAATCGAGTACCCACGGTGTGATCTCGGGAATCGGCCCGTCATCGAAAGTCAGATAGACCGCTTTTTCATTCTTGTCCATTCGCCAGAAGGCGCGTGGATAAAGCCAGCGGAGTATCAGCGGGGGTTGTTCTATAAACATGAATGTGTGTGCTTTTGTTGGTTATACAAATATAAAGGTGTGGATTCACCGCAGAATCCACACCTTTTATTTACTTTCTGCCTGCTCCGCCGCCTACACGTTTGTTGAACACCTCATAGAGCTCTTCAAACTTCTTGGCATAGTGGCTTGCCATATCCGATTTATTCTGTTGTTCGCCTTCACTTTGTACACCGCCGGCAGCATTTGCGCGGGCAAGGCTCTTGTTGATTTCATCCAGAATATAGAAATTGCGCAGACAGTCCTCGTATGAACCTTGCAGACGTTGGTCATTCAGACTCAGGTACCAGGTGATGTATTCCACCGATTTGTTTGCCAAATCATTCAGAATAGCCTCACCTTTCTCTTTTTCACCTAACGCCAGATAATCATCGGCCATTTCTTTGGAACTGCTCATGATGTAATCGTGGGGCACGGTAGTGCTTGGGATTACTTCCGAACAGTAGTCAAGGGCTTTCAACGCCTTATCTTTCTTGCCTTCTTTTATCAACTGAGTAGCCAGCTGTATAAACATACGGCGGTGAGTCTGGCACATACGCATCACAGTTTCGTCAATGTAGATATCCGGGTTGTCAATTCCTCCGAACTTGAACTTGTTCATCAGGTTGTCGTACATTTTCTCGCTGTCGATGCGTGCGTTCAGCTGGGTGGTGTTGAACGGAGTGATGCGGTAGGCAAGACCTTCCTGCATGAAGTTGTTGCCTAAATTCAGATGATTGTCGCTACCCACCGTAATAGCCATGTACAACGGACGTTCCCAGTTGGTATTTGCCAGCATCTCAAGCATCATCAGCTCGCTCTTGTACAGCATACGTTTGCCTTTCAGGGAGATACTCATATAATCGGGGATTTCACCATGCAGGGAGTCGGGAATCATCATGCCCGAGCGTTTCACAGCCTCCTTGTCCAGCTTGATGACGATGCTGTCCGTCGGTATCAGCTGTAAACCTTCTTTGGGTGAGCGTACCCAGTATTTCAGAATATTTTTCAATTCATACGGGTTGTCTCCGAATTCCTTGGCGGCTTCTTCCGGATTCTGCTTGTAGAAGTTATTGATGCTTTCCATCACTTCCGGTCGTACAGCCACTCCTTCATTATGCCCCTGTACATATTCCAGACGGCTCCATTCGATAGGTACTGCCGGAGAGTCGTATGCCTGACGCTTCATTTGGTCGATGTACCAGTCCGTTTGCAGGTAACTCAGGTTACATACACGTACATCGGTGCGGAAACCTTCCGTTTCCTGGTTGTACCACAAGGGGAAAGTATCGTTGTCACCATTAGTAAAGATAATCGGGTTACCTTCTTCTTGTACGGTGCTCAGGTAGTTTTGTCCAAAGTCGCGTGCCACATAACGGTTGCTGCGGTCGTGGTCGTCCCAGGTCTGGCTCACCATCTGGATGGGTACGAACAGACAAACTACAGTTGCAATGACGGAAGCTGGTTTCTCACCCAGTTTGCCTTGCAGCCATTGGGCAATACCCGCCACACCCATGCCTATCCAGATGGCAAATGCATAGAATGAACCTGCGTATGCATAGTCACGTTCGCGGGGCTGCATCGGTGTCTGGTTCAAATAAAGTACGATGGCCAGACCAGTCATGAAGAATAGGAAGAATACGATCCAGAATTGCTGGATACCTACTGGTTCTTCTATTTCTTCCCCGATCGGGAGTCGTGATACGTCTTGTCTTGTAAGCCTGCCAGAACAGACCGATAAGTCCCAGAATCAACGGCAGGCAATAGAATACATTGTGTCCTTTGTTGTTTTTACAGGTCGGAGGGGTAGCAGGCTTTGGTCGCCCACCAGGAACTTGTCCACAAACGGTATTCCGGTAATCCAGTTGCCATGTTCTATTTCACCTTGTCCCTGTATGTCATTCTGGCGTCCGGCAAAATTCCACATGAAATATCTCCAGTACATGTAGTTCAACTGGTAGATAAAGAAGAACTTGATGTTATCCCATTGGGTCGGGACTTTCACCATCACCATCTGTCCGCACTGGTCGTAAGGAACCTGCACGCCTTTGATGCCGCCCAGCCAGTCTTCGTAGGCCTGTGCGTGTGCGTCGCTGTACATGCGTGGGAAGAGCATATTTTGTGCATATTTGTAATCGGTCTTATGACGCACTATTTCGTAGCTGTCTTTTTCATCGGGAGTCGCTTTCTCCTTCCGTTGATACACGGGAGCGCCTTCCGTCACATCATATACGCATCCTCCGTCCACTTCTTTCAGTGCCGGTTTGGAGGCGTATGTCTGTCCGTAGAACAAAGGACGGGTTCCATATTGCTCACGGCCCAAGTATTCGCCTAAAGTGAAAATGTCTTCCGGAGAATTCTGGTCCATCGGAGTATTGGCGGTAGAACGAATCACAATCAATGCGTACGAGGAGTATCCTACCATAATCATCATGATGCACAGCAAAGAGGTATTTAAAGTACGTGCACTAATCTGATATTTCTTGTTCAAATCAGCAAACAGATAAACGCCCAAGATTCCTAGTATGATAATGCCTATCAAGGCGCTGCTCCATCCGTAGCCATAGAAGGGGATGCCCAGCATGGCGATAGTTACCATGAAGGAGATATTCATGCGTTTGCGGCTCTTTTCCGTATAGCTTTCGTAAACACCCCAGATAATGGATGCGGCGAGTAGAATGATATATACAATCAGACCGCTGTTGAAAGGCATACCGAAACTGTTGACGAACAGCAGTTCGAACCATCCTCCCACTTTTACTACGCCCGGCACGATACCGTACAGCACTGCTGCAACCAACACCATGGAGCCTGTAAGTGCCAACAGACTGCCTTTGAGGTTAGCATCGGGATTCTTTTTATAATAGTACACCAGTACAATGGCCGGAATACACAATAAGTTCAGCAAGTGCACACCGATGGAAAGTCCGGTCAGGTAAGCAATCAAAACCAGCCAGCGGTCGCTGTGAGGCTCATTGGCAACGGATTCCCATTTTAGAATCAACCAAAAGACTACTGCGGTGAAAAGACTGGAGTAAGCATATACCTCACCTTCTACGGCACTGAACCAGAAGGTGTCGCTCCATGTATAAGCCAAGGCTCCTACCAGTCCTGACCCCATAATGGTGATGAGTTTGCCTAAGGTCATCTCCTTGTCATCGGGGCATATCAGTTTTTTCACCAGATGGGTTATACTCCAGAAAAGGAATAGGATACAAGCCGCACTCATCAGAGCGCTCATGGTATTGACCATTCTGGCTACTTGACTGGGGTCGCTTGTAAATTGGCTGAATAAGTTGGCGGTAAGCATAAAGAAAGGTGCGCCGGGCGGGTGACCTACCTCTAATTTATATCCGGTAGTGATAAATTCCGGGCAATCCCAGAAACTGGCTGTCGGTTCTATAGTCATACAGTAAGTAAAAGCTGCGATGACAAAAGCGAACCAACCACCAGGTTGTTGACTAATTTGTACTGTTTCATGAATATATTATTGTTTCGTTAACGTTCAATGGGCGCAAAGATACGAAAGAAAGTTGGAATAGGGGTACAATGGTCTGTTATTTAGTGTTATCCTTCGGGGATGCGGCAGAAAATGTTTCTTTCAGTCCTTAACGGAATTTCTATGTTTTATTGCTGGTTTGTATGCTGTGTTCTGAAATTTCAGTTTGTGCAGATGGAGGGAATCGTTGGATTCCTAACCTTTTTCTACTCTATGATTAAGCTTGATTAATGGCTAGGTTAAGGTCTTTTATACGGTAAACTAGTATAGACCGCTACAGTGGACTGTACAGTCTGCTATAGTGGTCCGTACGGTCTGTTGCAATGGACTGTACGGAGCACTGCCGGCGACTGTAGAAGTCTGCCGTAAGAAAATGCTTAATGATAAGGTGGATAGGGCTTAACCTGTCGCATGAAAAGACTTAGGTCACGATAATCGGATTTATCGTCGTGATGATGGCATTTCAAGATGCGGTGAGGGAAGTTTCCATGTCCTAACAGTTCGATGGGGCATCCGAAATGCTCTTCCAGCCATTCGGTGGGTACTTCCGTATCGGGATGATAATCCAGCGTTTCGTTGACGCACGCTATGGTTTTTACATTTTGCAGCACAGTGCCTATATCATGGCTTACCAGGATGATGGCCCGTTCCTTGTTGATTTCTTCCAGCAGGGAGTAGAGTTTGGCTTCAAACCGTTTGTCAATGTAGGTATTGGGTTCGTCCAGAATGACAACCTCAGGATTTGAAACCAAGGCGCGTCCCAAGAGCGCGCGTTGCAGTTGTCCTCCGCTCAGTTCGCCGATGGCACGGCTTTCCAAACCTTCCAATCCCATGCGGGCAATAATCCGGTTCACTAGTTCGTGCTGTTCGGGAGTGTAGCGGTGGAACAGGGATTTCTGCTTGTTGAGCCCTGATAATACCACCTCGTACACCGAAATGGGGAATTTCTTGTCAATACTGTTGTATTGTGGTAAGTATCCCATGGCTATCTCGGGTATTTCTTTTCCATTTTTATAGAAACGGTATTGTGCCTGAAATAGGCTTTAGTAATCCTAGTATGATTTTAATTAATGTGGTTTTTCCACCACCATTGGGACCTATTACACCTAGGAAGTCATGCTCATATACGGTGAGGTTGATATGGCTTAGCACTGTTTTCTCATCGTAAGAAGCGGAAATGTCTGTAAGTTGTATAATGGGATTCGTCATAAGGCTGTATTATTTGGCAAGTGCTTTTGCTACATTAATCATCTCTTCCTGCCATTCGTAACTTAGCGGATTGATGGGAACAACGGTAATCCCCAATTCATCTGCTATCAGTCTGGCATTGCGCGTATCGAATTCCTGCTGGACAAAAATAACCCGGGCATTGTCCCGGCGGCAGGTTTCTATCAATTCTTTCAGATGGGCGGGCGAGGGTTCTTTTCCTCTTTCTTCAATGCTGATTTGCTTCAATCCATAGTCCCGGGCAAAATAACTGAGTGCCGGATGATAGATGAGGAAAGTGGTGTCGGCATTCTGTAGTCGGTCACGAACTTCCGTGTCTGTCTGTGCGATAATTTGTTGCAGACTGTCCAAACGATGTTTGTAATAGGGCTCGTTTGCACTGTCCAGTTCGCTCAGGGCGGCGTAGATATTACGGGCGATTACTGAGGCATTGCGTGCGGAGTTCCATATATGAGGCTCTATCCCCCCTTCGTGATGATGGTCACCGTGGTTGTATCCTGCTTCCTGTATGACATCTATCCCTTTTGAAGTATCGAATATTTTCAGATGAGGGGCAT
>ENA-OQMY01000499-OQMY01000499.1-human-gut-metagenome-genome-assembly--contig:-NODE-499-length-10465-cov-3.591991_pt1 | contig 10465 bp, 12 predicted proteins | sample MGYA00242623_ERZ504868 | MGnify/ENA primary metagenome ERZ504868 (study PRJEB26092, sample SAMD00036386) | human gut metagenome | host: Homo sapiens | study: EMG produced TPA metagenomics assembly of...
AGGCTTTTCGTCAGTTCCATGACAGCCTTCATATAGCAGGCATGATCCTCTCTTAACCGGCCATACCTTCCGCAGCGTTCCGCGCAGACGGTACATCATATTTTTCAGTGCTCCGTACGGATTTTCACTCTTCTCATCCGTCCAGAGTGCTTCGGTTAACTGTTCCAGTGTTACGATATGGTTTTTGTTGCAGATCATATAAACCAGCAGCTTTGTGATCATCGGGGAATGAATCGCTTCCTCGTTGAGGCAGCGTGTTTCATCGTACATGCGGAATCTTCCAGGCAGCTGTACGCGAATCATAAAACATCGTCTCCTTCTAAGAACTCAAGCTCTTTTTCGGTCTGAATTGCCGGCAGTGCACTGTATTTCAGATTCTTTGCCCAGCCTTTTTTCTCCTCGGAGAAGCGCTCGCTGATTCTCTTGTAGACGAGTTCGCATCCTCTCTGGCTGCCGCCCTGCAGCAGAATCACATACTGGGACGGGCTGTATTTTGCAAAGAAATCGGAATGACGCAGGCTGCGTTTCATTACCTCAAGCAGCTTTTCGGACATACGGTCAAGGCGCGGACCGCCTTTTGCCGGGTAACCTTTTCCGTCTGTAATGGTGCACAGCATCAGCCACGGCATCTGTCCGTTCAGCTCGGACATACGGTAAACAAGTCGGTAGCAGTCACGGAATCCGGCGAGGGAACAGAAGAATGCTCCGCCCTTTTCTCCCGGGCTCTCCTGAAGATCTGCCTGTACCTCTTCGATCACGCGGTGTCTGCTGCCCATGCGGCTTCCCAGATAGCGGTACTGCTCCACCAGTTTCTCGCTCGGTGTAACGCCAAGCTCTTCAAAGTAATGTTTCGAGGTCTGCTCGTACAGTTTCATGGCCTCTTTGTATCTCTCCAGGCCGATCAGCGCCTGCATCTGGACTGCCTGCCACTCGTCGAACGGATACAGTTCGGAAGCAACAGAAGTCAGTTTCTGCAGCTCATCGAACTCCTCGTTTTTCAGAAGATACTCACTTACTTCTTTCAGTGCATCGGAATATACTTTTTTCAGCTGCGCGCGCTCCGCCTGTACCCACTCTTCCTCGCCGAAATCTGCAAGGAACTCTCCGGTGTACAGCTCCAGTGCTTCGATCATCTGATCCATGCGCGCTTTCTCGTCCGTCTCTTTTCCTGCTTCCAGGATCTTATTTTTGATATCAATCGCATCTACCTCGACCGGCATCGGGCTGGTCCAGTGGTAAACGCCTTTCTGTGTATAAATGTACTCAAACTGCGGAAGTCCTGCCTCGACAAGGCTTCTTTTCAGGCGATGTACGCCGACACGCAGGCTGTTTGCCGCGTCCGCCACATCTTCTCTTCCGTATGTGCTCTCCAACAGTCTTCCTCTGGAAATTCCATTGTCCTTGTTATAGAGGAAAATCTGCAGAAGTCTCATCGATTTTGTTGCCATTGTTTTCCGGAAGGAAATCGGCTGGTCGCCGTACTCCAGGAAAAAACTTCCCATCATGTGTACTTTTAAAAGCGGTAACTGTTCTGTTTGGTTTTTCATTTCTTCGTTCATACTAACTCCTGTATTGCCTGTTGTGCTCTAATCTCTGTGGTCGGTTGCGCTGCGCTCCGCAATCGGCTGCGGTAACGGGCCGGCGGTTCCCTGTTCGTTCATTTCAAAAACAATTACGGACGCCGGATTTCTGTTTTCTATTTTACATCATTTTAATCAAAAATCCTACTATAAAATGTATAAAATATTAACTTTAACACCGAAAAATTCCTGCTTTTTACTTCTTTTGTCTTGTTATCTTTTTGTCAATCCCATCTCATCCGTAAATTGCCCGCATGATTTTAGCCATCAGCCGCCCTGCAGGCGCCGAGAGCACCAGTACTACAGCAAGAGATACCATGCCGCACCCGAGCAGTGCGCGGTTCACAAGTCCCCGTGCTGAGCAGAATCCGAGGCAGAATCCCTTCTTCCAGGGCCAGAACAGCTTTTCCGGTTTCCGGTTGAAAAATCGAGCACCAGATGGGACAGAAAGCCCACGGCAAAATAAGCGGACGCATCCGGGTAGATGATGTCCACGCACGCCGTCAGCAATGCCAGCGCCGCAAATGAATGCATGAAGGAGCGGTGCGGCTGCTGTTTCCCATAGGCGCAGATCAGCAAAAATGCTGCCGTTCCGGTGAGGAGACGCAGCACGCTGCTGTCGCTTGTGAGGCGGCGGTAAATTCCAAGATTCAGTTTATACTCCGCAAGAATTGTGAGCACCGCAACTGCAACTGTTGCCGTAATAATCTTATCGGCATCGCGGTGCGCCTGTGAAGTGCCGACATCAATGTCACTGATCAAACCGCCGATCGCGGCAGCCCCGGCACCGGCCACAAGCGCGGGAACCGTCTGCGGCTGTAAAACAGCAAGTGCCGCTGCTGTTCCAATAAAAAAAATGTGTTCTTCCAAGCATTTGTCTGTTTTTCCTTTCGTAAAATTTCCTTTATCATAGCACATTCCCGCCCTTTTATGCAACCATTTGTTCGATTCTTTTACGACCGTATGGTCCTATCAGGATCAAAAAAGAACCTCCTGCGACCGTTTATCGCCGCAGGAGGTTCTCCTCTGTTTCTGCCTTTATTCCATACTATTTCCAGGTTATCTTATTTCACGTTTTTCCCTTCATTGTATGAATTTTCATTTGACATTTATCGCTCATTTGAGTTATATCTTTATGCTTCATATACCAGTTCACCAGCAAGATACGTCCGGCACACCGGAATGTCTTTGATCGTGCTCTCATCCACCTCAAACGGATTCTGACCCAGTACGACGAAGTCTGCCATCATGCCTTCTGCGATCTGGCCTTTCACGTTCTCCTCGAAACTTGCCTCGGCACTGCGGATCGTGTAACTGTCGAGTGCTTCCTGTACGGTGAATTTCTGATCCGGCAGGTACGGGCCGACATGGTCGCGCAGCGTTGTTCTTGTGACAGCGCACTGCATGCAGGCGAGGGCATCCGGCAGCTCTACCGGGCAGTCAGTTCCGTTGCTGACGGAGACGCCGTTATTCATCAGCGTCTTCCAGCTGTAGCTTGTGCTCGCAAGCTCTTTGCCGACGCGCTCCTCTACGATATGGTTATCGTAATCGAGGAAGATGCTCTGTGCGTAAACGTGAAGATGCATTTTCGCGATTTTTTCAAGCTGATCGGCTCTTGTGATCTGGCAGTGCACGATGCCGTGGCGGTGATCTTCTCTCGGGTTTTCAGCAAGGGCTTTTTCATAGGCACTTAACACGCGGTCGAGGCACGCATCACCGATCGTGTGAACTGCAGCCTGCATGCCGTGTGCATTGGCGTAGCCGATCATCTCATCCATGGTTTCCTGGGTGAATACCGGGATTCCGCAGGTGGACGGGTCGTCTGCGTATGGGCGACTGAGGAATGCTGTTCTCGCACCGAGTGCGCCGTCGCCGAGCATTTTCAGCGGTCCGATTTTAAAGCGGTCTGTGCCGATGCCGGTCACATTTCCAGCCTCAACGAAACCTTTTAAGGATTCCAGATCGGTAAAGTTGCTCTGCTCGTAAACGCGGACGGTCAGCTCGCCGGAATCCTCGAGTTCTTTGTATGCTTCGTTGACGGTCTGCCACGGAACGGCGCGGTAAACGCAGTAATCATCACTCTGGCTGCTGGTGACGCCGTAGCTGTTCAGGGCTTTGCAGGCGCTGCGGATCATATCTTTGATTTCCTCTTTGCTCGGCACCGGAATGCTGTCGTAAACCGGTTCCATTGCATTGTCGAAGAATCTTCCGTCCGGCTCACCGTTTTCCATACCGATCTCTCCGCCCTCCGGCTGCGGGGTATCTGCGGTGACGCCGAGGAGTTCCAGTGCTTTGCTGTTGACTACGAGGCAGTGGCCGCACGCTCTCGTCGCGCAGATCGGAACTTCAGTTGATACGCGGTCAAGATCGTAGCGGTTCGGCATGCGGTCCACGTCCGTGAAGTAATCCTGATTCCAGCCGCGGCCCATCAGCCATGCGCCGTCTTTTCGCGGATGCTCTTTCTGGAAGGTGTCGAGGCAGGCGAGCATATCTTCCAGGCTTTCGGTATGTGCGGCAAGCTGCGCTTTCAGCAGGGAGCTTCCGTAATTTAAAAGGTGCATATGGCTGTCGTTAAAACCGCTGCAGACGAATTTTCCGCCGAGGTCTACAACTTTGTCGCCGGCTGCTGCAAGGGCATCTGCCTCTGCGCTGCTTCCGGCGAAAACAAATTTGCCGTCTTCTACTGCAAACGCTTCGACAAGCGGCAGTTTTCCGGTGTAGACAGCTCCGTTTTTGTAAATTGTTTTCATATCATTATCCTCCTACTGTCATCTAAATTTGATTCTATTCTTTTCTGCCCATTTGCGCAATATACAAATTCAGACACGCTATTCTCTTGCGTGTCTGGATTCGCTTTTGAATATTTTTTATTTCGTTTTCTCTTCGTAGAACAGGCAGGCGTTCTTGTCTACCGTGCCCTGGCCGAAGTTTCTTGCTTTGTAGTCTTTCAGCAGTTTGAAATACTGGTTCGAGAGAATCAGGATCACTGCTACGTTGACGAAGGTCGGGATCGCAGATGTGATATCAACGACAGTCCAGATAAAGCCCTGGTTGTTGGTCTTTACCAGATAGATCGTCCACAGTACGCCCGGCAGAGCGCGGACTGCGTAGAAGATTTTCATGACGATATCTTTCATCTTGCCTTCTTTTTTATACAGATGCTCCAGAATTGCCAGATAGTAGGTGAACCATCCGCCGGAAGTCGTTACAGTGAAAATGACCATGATGACTGCCAGAAGGATGCTTCCAAATTTGCCGAATCCGCTTGCAAATGCACTTAAAGCAAGTGTTCCGCCGTTCGTTCCGTCGGTCCAGTTTCCGCTTAAGATAACGGAAAGTGCGGTGATCGTACAGATAACCATGGTATCAAAGAATACCTCGAAAGATCCCCACAGACCCTGCTCTACCGGATGCGGTGTTTTTGCGGAAGCATGGATCATTGGAGAAGTACCCCATCCAGCCTCATTGGAGTATACGGAACGCGCCATACCCACACGGATAATCTCGCTGACTGCGCAGCCGGCAAAACCGCCGATCGCTGCTGTTCCGGTAAATGCGTTTGTTACGATGGCTGCAAATACGCCAGGAACGCGGTTGATGTTGATGATGATCATGCCAATTCCCATCAAGATATAAAGAACGCTCATAAATGGAACGAGCTTGCTGAACAGACTTGCGATTTTCTTCGTACCGCCGCTTGTAACGACATAGGTCAGAATGCAGAGCAGAACGCCCATCACGATAACGCCTTCTACTTTGAAGCTTCCAAGATTGATATTCTCAATACCGAACGCACCGGCTACGACCTGAGATGCGGTCAGGTTGGAAGAGGTTACGAAGAAGGTGGAGAAAATACCGATGCCGAAGATGAGCGCCGGGATCAGCCACAGCTTGCCCCAGTGGCGCTCCTCGCCAAGTCCGCACTCCATGTAGTAAGTCGGACCGCCGTAGTACTCACCTTTTTCGTTGGTGTGACGGTAGTAGCAGCCGAGGGTAACCTCAACCTGTTTTAATATCATACCAAGCAGAGACGAAAGCCACATCCACATAATGGCTCCCGGGCCGCCTGCTGCAACTGCAGTTGCAACACCGGCGATATTACCGAATCCTACGGTACCGCCGATAGCGGTCGAAATCGCCTCAAACGAGGAAAGCATACCCTTTCCTTCACTTGCTTTGTCTTCTTTCTGGAACAGTTTTCCGCCGGTTCTCTTCATAATCCAGCCAAAGTGACGGAACTGGAAAAATCCAGAACGAACGGTAAAGTACAGACCGGTCAGAATCATCAGCGCGATCAGCGGCACGCCCCAAAGGACACCGTCCAGCCAGTTAAGAAATGCTATCATGTCAAAATCCTCCCTTTTTCTTTTCCGGCAACAGTTTTCTTCAGACGTATCCTGTAACACCCGTTTCGTCTTTCGTTCTCCAACCAAACAGATTTCCACCCCTGGAACCTTTTGTCACGGTTCCAACTGCAGTACAATAAAAAGAGCAGCGGTCTTCACCACTGCTCCATTAAATCTACGTTCATGAAGCAATAGCTCCTCCACCAGTACGGTGAGAGTGCACAGCCTGTTCGACTGTACCCCAACGCAGACAGTTTTTCGGGAACTGCCCCGTTTCGGCGAATGCTCCTTTCCCTGCCCGTCCCAGACCCCGTTGTCTCAGGACAGCTACTCTTAGCCTTCGCGCCTCTATTGCCGAATATGTATATTGACAGGTATTATCATATGTTTCTTTTCGCTACTTGTCAATCGTTTTTTCGACATTATTTTACAAAAATTTTATATTTTCGAAATTTGTCCTGATTTATTTGACTTTCTTGTCTCCCTCTGACGGCTTCAGCTGGTTGAACTTCCACAGACGCTCCATATAGCCGGACTGCTCTTTGGCCAGCTCTTCCACATTCGGGTTGTAAATGATTCCTTTTACCATTCATTCTCTGTCTGTCATACTGTCCTCCTGTCTGCTGTAGGATCTAAATAAGTATCCCTTCCAGATGATCCATCTCATGCTGGCAGATCTGGGCTAGCCAGCCGGTGAATTTCTGGCGTTGTTTTTTCCAGTTCCAGTCGTAGTATTCGATTTCGATGTTCTGGTACCGCTTTGTTTTCCGCACGCCTGGCAGGGAAAGGCAGCCTTCTTCTGTTTCGTAGGGGCCGCTTTTGCGGACGATCACCGGGTTGAACATGATGATGTCGCGGAATCCGGCGTTTACGATGATGATGCGTTTTTTCACGCCGATCATATTTGCCGCCATGCCGACGCATGCCTCGCGGTTTGCTGCCAGTGTGTCCTGCAGATCTCTTCCCACCTGCAGATCTTCCTCTGTCGCCGGGATGGATTTCTGTCCGAGGAAGAGAACGTCTCTCATAATTGGTTTTACCATTTGTGTTTCCTTTCTCTTTCGGCCTTAAAGGCCGAAATCGTTTAATTTTCTATTTGAATCCGCATATCGCACGATGTGCATCCGATCACGGTTTTTCCGCCTTCCTGCTCCAGTCGTTCTACTGTTCCGCTGCAGAACGGACAGATCCAGTCAATCTGTTTTCCGGCTTTGACGGCCTGCATCATGTTGACGAATTTTGTCGTATCTACATTTTTCGAATTGCAATTCTGCGTCCAATCACCGGAGAGTACTTTTCGCAATTCGCCGTTTTCATTCAGAATAACGGTGTCGCCCTCCTCGATGTTCCAGTCATACAGCATCTGATCCTCCTGGCGGATGCGCGATTCTGTTCCGTTTTCATCTTTCAAAACAACAACTGCCATGACAGGCTCGTCGGCACCGCGCTCCTCACAGCCGAAATCAAGGTCTTCCTCAATTCGCATTACCTGATATTTCATAAAAACGCCCTTTCTTCAAATATAATTCATGCTTTTTTGTATTCCACACGGTTTTTGCTGTTACAAAACTTTTTATTCCTGAATCGTAAAAATCACAACCCGCTCCCGGCTGTCCCCGCCCGGAAACAGATCCATACAGTCGATCTCATCGAGAAATTCCAGTTCCGGCACCGTCATCAGATACGAGATATAAGCATCCGACGGGTAATAGAAAAACAACTGGATCTCCCGCGGATTTTCGTAGTACGATTCCAGCAGTCTTGTCATCGCTTTTCTTAAGATTTCAAGCGAAAACGGGTTAAAAAATACACCCGGTCCACTTCCGCAGGAACGGGAAAATTTTCGGCGCTCTCCAGCACAAACTCTGTCCGCGCGCCGGAGACCGCCGCTTTTTTATTTTCCACCGCCTTCGCATAAATCCGGTCATCATACTCCACACCGATGGACCGGCACCGGGTCTGCGCCGATAAGAAGAAATCCACGCGGCCCTTTCCGCATCCGTAATCGAGCAGCGTATTTCCCTTTCGGATCATCCCTGTGTTTGCCATCCGTTCCAGCACGCAGTATGGGGTCGGCTCATACGGATACCGGTACAGATCCGACCGGCTGTCGTCCCGCCCCATTGTGTGGATCTGAAGCAATCTGTCCCAGCGGTTCTCGTTTTTATCTTCTCTCATCGCCCGTCTCCCGATACTGATACTGTTCAAATAATTCCAGATATTCTTTCTCCACTGCATCAAACGGCCGCACCGCGTAGTCCAGCGTGATGTGAAGCTTCGGTGCATCCCCCTCCTGCGGCTCCTCCAGCAGATTCGTCAAATCGTACCACAGCAGATCATTGTCGATCTGTTTCATCATCCGCTGCTCCTCCGCCCTCAGATCACTGCCAAGATATTTCTCATAAATCACCGAAAGCAGATGGTCCTCAATCTCGCGGTACCGCGGCATCTCCTGCTTTAATGGCCGCGGCACGTCCGACATGTAGCACTCGCTTGCGTCATGCAGAAGACACGCCAGCACCAGCCGCCGGGAATAGCCGCGCGCGGCAGCCTCTTTCGCACAGCAGATGCAGTGCTCTCCCACTGACCAAAACGTCGTCACATGGCCGTTTCCGCGGCAGATCATCGGCAGCGCATGCGCAAAATCTTCCACACAGAGCAGCCCCGGATCAGGATGTACGGGATCGAAGTGTTTTCTTGTATACGTCGTTATCGTACTCATTCTTTAACCTCGCTGTACGGCTTTACTGCCGGCTGTCCCGCGTGCGGCTCGCCGATGATTTTTTCCATCCAGACCATATCGTACCAGCGGTCGAATTTGTAGCCGCAGTTGTGGAAGGTTCCCACGAGTTCGAATCCGAGATGCGCATGGAACTCGGCGCTGTTTTTCGTCAGATATTCATCCTCGACCTGCGGATAGCCGATGCAGGCGTAGAGGTTCAGAATGCCCATTTTTTTCAGGCGGTCCGCCAGCTCTTCATACAGTCTCCGGCCAAGACCTCCTTTTCTTGCATTGGGATCGAGATAAATGGTCAGCTCGCTCGACCAGTCGTATGCGGCGCGGCCGACAAAGGCATGTGCGTATGCATAACCTTCGATTTTTCCATCCTGCTCGATGACGAGGTATGGATATTTTTTCATGATATCACGCATGCGGTTCTCAAATTCTTCCAGAGACGGCACGTCCCACTCGAAAGAAATGACGGTGTATTCTACATAATAAGCATAAATCTCCAGAATGCGTGCGGCATCCTCTATTTTTGCATCTCTGACAGTAATTGTACTCATAATAAACTCCTCCTCTGACCGTACTGCTTGCGTTTTCTGAACTTTATCTTATCACTCCGCTGAAAAATGGACAACATGATTTCCAGATTTCCTTTTTTACTAAATTTTTCTGTGCTCTTTGCTTTCTTTCCTGTATAATAAAAGAAACAAGACGGATCACTATTTTTCTTCTTAATGAAAGAAAGGAACGTGCCTATGAAAATTTTAAATCTCGAAAACGAAAACCGGAAATTCACCAAATCCATCGAAAATTTCCACGTCATGGAATATCTCCAGGATTCCAGCGTCTCGCCGATGACTGCCATGGAGGAGTATTACATGAGCAAAATGAATGTGCGCCGCCGCCAGGTTGTCATTGAACTGGACAAGGAGCACTCCGCGATTATCCAGTCCGGTGCGATGCAGTGGATGGGCGGCCATGTACAGGCGACCGCCGGAATCAAAGGGATCGGCGACCTGTTCGGAAAGGCCATCAAAGGCGCCATGACAAAGGAATCTGCCGTAAAAACCGGAGTACGTTGGCGACGGATATCTCGTGCTGGAACCGACCTACAAATACATCATTCTTGTGGATGTCGAGAAATGGGGCTCCTCCGGAATGACGATTGAGGACGGCATATTCCTCGCCTGCGACGGGCAGAGTCAAAAACAAACCGTGACCGCCCGCAAGAGTATTTCCTCCGCTGTCCTCGGCGGTGAAGGCTTCTTCAATCTGAGCCTCGTCGGCAGAGGCGCCGTTGCCCTCGAAAGCAACGTACCTGAGGGCGAGCTGATCGAAGTCGAACTCGAAAACGACGAACTGAAAATCGATGGAAACCTCGCCGTCTGCTGGTCCTCCAACCTTGATTTCACCGTAGAGCGCTCCACCAAAACCCTCGTCGGCTCCGCCGTCAGCGGCGAAGGCCTCGTCAACGTCTACCGCGGAACCGGCCGCGTCCTCATGAGCCCGGTCGCCCCGACAGATTCCCTGCTGACTGCAACCAACACGACCCAGGCGAACCCCGCTGCGAAGAACAACCTTCCGCCGGAAAATTAAATTCGAATCCTCTCCGCCCCTATGCCTAACTACGCATAGAAAAAGTACAATTAAACCTCGTTTTGTATGACACTTTCTTCAAAACTATAATGAGCAAATATCGAATTTTGCACAAACTTATCCCACAAACTTAAAAGCTTCTTCGAATGAGGCGCTGCTTTTTATGAGGCGGTACAGGTTTGCAAACTGTTCCTGCTTTAGCTGCTGCTTCAAGG
>ENA-OQMY01000501-OQMY01000501.1-human-gut-metagenome-genome-assembly--contig:-NODE-501-length-10412-cov-3.064852_pt1 | contig 10412 bp, 11 predicted proteins | sample MGYA00242623_ERZ504868 | MGnify/ENA primary metagenome ERZ504868 (study PRJEB26092, sample SAMD00036386) | human gut metagenome | host: Homo sapiens | study: EMG produced TPA metagenomics assembly of...
TTAAAAAGCACATCGCAGTCCTGTAACTGATGTTCTTCTATGTACTGCTTCATTCCCCAGAATGCCTTTACCGGTGTACGTCGGATCCAGCGGAAGGCCGTTCCGGCAGAACTCTTCCCGGATCACCTGTAAAATCCGCTCATCGTACTGGCCGTATCCGCCCTGGCGGTATCCCATTTCCAGATGAAGTTCACTCTCCCATCCTTCCGGCAGCACGAGATGATTCTTCGCAAAATAATCGGAAATGCCGCTCTCCATGATGCGGATGGCGCGGTCGTACTCGCGGGATGAAATCGAAAGGCCGGTGATCTGCTCCGTTCCCTGCTCGAGCAGTTTTCCGCTTACCAGGCCGCACTGGGTCGAGCCGGTTCCGGATGCCGCAAAGATATGAGAAAAAGAAATGTTCTGTTCTTTCTCCCACGCAAGAATCTCGCGGTAGCCGTCCACGTAGGCCTGTACCGGTGTGCCTTCATTGCCCGTTCCGAATTTATCCCCAAAAATATAATATGGGTGATATCCCTCTTCTGTCAAACGGTTCATCGTCTGCTCAACGGTCTGTGCAATCTCTGTTTTTCTGCACGGAATGACTTCGGCTCCGAGCCATTTCATCAGACGGCTGTTGTTTGTTTCGATCGGTTGTTCCTCGTTTTCTTCGGAAGAACAGATCATATAACATGGAATTTTCTCGGCACAGCACAGATTGGCCAGCACGCGGCAGAGGTTGGATCTGCTGTTTCCGTAGATGATCATGCAGTCTTTGTTTTTCTCCTGCATATCCTGGAAAAAGGCGCGTCCGATCCGCACTTTATTTCCGCCCAGGGAAAACGGGAGAAGATCCTCTCTCTTGCAGTACAGTCGGACATTTCTGTCGTTTGGAAATTCCAGTTTCTGAATTGGTGTATGTATCATTGTTTCTCCTCTTTTATTCTTGTTTCAACTCACAGTCGGTATTTTCACGGAGTCTGACATGTCGAAAATAGTTCGACTGTGACTTGCCTCATGTCAGTGGAGGATACCGATTTCTCTCCGCCCGCCACTGCCGTTATGTTTCTTTTAACAATTCATCCCACCGCTTTAGAAGCGGGGGACTTCTTGTCTACTGGTGTTAAAATCCGGCATGCACCGGAAGCTTTTCCCTATTATAGACTATTTTTCTCTGCGTGGCAAGCCGTGCCGGAAACAGGAAAAGCCCGCCGGTTTTTGTTTTCACATCTGCCGGCGGGCTTTGGGGATTTTTTACGTATTCTGTTTTTTCGTCCGGGACCTGTTCAGGCTTCCTGCGGTGCGGCAAGATTGGCCACAATCCGCGCCACCTGGGCTATCTCCGGGATTTTTGTGTACTCGGCGCAGCTGTGTACCTGATTCATCGAGGTTGCGATGACAAGCCCTTCGATGCCGTGCTGTGCAAAGACGTTGTTGTCGCTGCCGCCGAAAGTTTTTTCGAATGCAGCGGTCAGGCCTTCTTCTGCAACGGCGCTCTCGTAATGCCTTGCGGCATCGCTTGTCAGCGGCGTCTCATACGCATGGATATTCAGTTTTTCTTCCCAGACCAGCTTCGCACCAATCTTCCCTGCTTCCTGCTGGAAGATTCTGTGATATGTTTCCAGAAGCTCCATGGCCGTCTCGTGGTTCAGGCTTCGAATTTCGCCTTCGATCACGCAGCTTTCCGAAACGATGTTGGTACCGGAGCCGCCGCCGATTTTTCCGATGTTGGCAGTGGTGCTTTCATCCACGTGGCCCTGCGGAAGCTGTGCGATTGCGCGGGCGGCCGCCTGGATGCTGTTGATGCCGTCCTCCGGGTGGAAACCGGCGTGGGCGGCTTTTCCCTGGATTTTCGCCGCGAAGGAAACGAGTGTTGGTGCCGCGTAGGCGGCTGCACCGATCGCGCCGCTTAAATCCAGAACGTATGCTTCTTTTGCCTGCACCTGGCTGTAGTCGAAGGCATTTGCGCCTTTGCAGTACAGCTCCTCACCAGTCGAGATCAGAATTTCGATCGGGCGGTGCGGTGTTTTGGTCTTGATGAGGTGGCGGACAGCTTCATAGATGGCTGTCACACCGGCGAGGTCGTCGGCGCCAAGAACTGTCGTGCCGTCGCTCGTTACGGTTCCATCCTCATGGGAGACGGCTTTTTTGCCTTTTGCAGGCTCAACAGTGTCCATGTGGGCCGCAAAGAGAACCGGGGCTCCTGCAAGGCTGCCCGGAATGCGCGCGGACAGATTGCCCGCATTGGAGCCGGTCTGCTCCTGCGTATGATCTTCTGTAAGCGTAACCCCGATTTCGGCGAATTTTATTTTAAGGTGTCCGCCATCTCGCGCTCCTCTAAGGACGGCGAATCGATAGATACCAGCTCCGCAAAAAAATCAGCAATTCTTTCTCATCTATCATAATCTTTTCTCCTACTCTTTGGCTGTGTCCGCAATTTAAATAACATACTCAGGCTGCGCCATAATATGCATCTTGCTGAAGAACTCCCGTGTTCTCTGATTCTGCGGATGCTCGAATACTTCTTTCGGTGTTCCGTCTTCTACTACGTGTCCTTTATCAAGGAAGATCACACGGTTCGACACATGGCGGATAAAGTTCATCTCATGGGAAACCAGAAGCATTGTATATCCCTGTGCCGCAACTTTTTTAATAACATCCAGAACCTCTCCAACCAGCTCCGGGTCAAGGGCTGAAGTCGGCTCGTCGAGCAGCAGAATCTGCGGTTTCATGGCGAGGGCTCTTGCGAGCGCCACCCTCTGCTGCTGTCCGCCGGACATATGCTTCGGATAGTGGTTTGCCCATTTCTCCATGCCGACCAGTTTCAGTTCTTCTAATGCAATGGCTCTGGCCTCGTCTTTTTTCATCTTCTTGACAACAATCAGGCCTTCCATCACATTTTCCAGTGCGGTTTTCTTCTCAAACAGATTGAACCGCTGGAACACCATTCCTGTGTTCTGTCTTAAATACAGAAGCTCTTTCGGTTTCCGCTCGGAAAGGCCGATCACCTTGTCCCCGATCGTCACCGTTCCCTTCTCCGGTGTCTCAAGGCGGTTGACGCAGCGCAGAAGCGTTGATTTTCCGGTTCCGGAAGGACCGATGATTCCCACAACATCTCCCTGTTTGATCTCGAGGCTGATGTCGTCGAGCACCACGTTGTCGTTATATTTTTTTGATAAATGATCAATTTTTATCATTTTTCTTACCCTCCCCGTTTGCGGACGCCAGCTCTACCTGGTCCGGAATCCGGATTTTATTTTCAATTACGCGGATGATCTGCTCGATCACCAGTGTTACCAGCCAGTAAATGATGGCCAGTGAAACGTAAACTTCAAAGTAGCGATACGTTCTTCCTCCAATAATCTGGCCCTGTGCGGTAATCTCGACAACGGCGCAGGTAAAGGCAAGAGACGTTCCTTTGATGATACTGATAAAAGAGTTTCCAAGGGTCGGAAGCGCAACCTCAAAGGCCTCCGGCAGAATGATGCGGCGCAGTGTCTGCGGATACGTCATGCCAAGTGCATGTGCTGCTTCGATCTGGCCCGGGTCAACGGACTGCAGGGCCGAACGGATAATCTCAGCCATAAAGCCCGACTGGTTCAGTCCCAGAGCGATCATCGCATAGACGAAACCGGAAATATTGGCAACCGCCAGATTCGTTCCGAACTGCTGGTTGATTGCCTTGAACATCATGGGAATACCAAAGAACGCAACATACAGCTGTACGATGACCGGCGTGCCGCGGAGCAGTGAAATCAGAAGATTCGTAATCTGCGTCAGCACTCTGATTTTTTTCATTTTGATGATCGCCATCACAAGTCCCAGTCCCAGTCCGATCAGCATAGAAACCACGGCCAGTTCCAGCGTGATCGGCAGCTTTGTCAGCAATTCTGGTATGGATGAAAATACCAGTGAAACGTCAAATAATTTTCCCATGATTTTCGTCCTCTCTTACACGTATTTTTCTACCAGTACACAGGTAAAGCCAAGATTTTTCTTCGGCTTTTTCGGCTCTTCGTCTTTCTTCAGTGCATGGTGGTCGTATACCGACAGGTCAGCGTCCGGATTCAGTTTGTAGCCTAATTTCTCATAAAAGCCTGCGGCGCGGTCCTGGCTTGTGATGACGATGTGATCAACACCGTATTCTTTCAGCCATTTCTCAGCGGCTTCGACCAGTACGCGGCCGTATCCGCTTTTCTGTTTTTCTCTGACCACACAGACACGCTCGATTTTTCCTGTCTTTTCCGCCGGAAATGCGATGCGGCAGCCGGCTACCGGCTTGTGATCTTCTGTCAGCAGAATCGCCTGCAGATCATCTTTGCTCTCGTCCTGTCCGAATTCCAGTTCAATCGGAATGTTCTGTCCGCAGCAGAACGCATCGGTTCTGACGTAATCATATGCTTTGTATTTCCACTCTTCGCTTCCCTTTTCTACCCGGTAAATTTCTGCCATGTTTTTCGCTCCTTTTAGAATCGGGAAACGGATGTTCTCGATCCGCTTCCCGTCTGTTTTGTAATCTCTTCTGTTTTTATTTCGAAAACGATATTCTAGTTTGGTGTCTCATCAAAGTATTTCTCGTCCGGGCTGGTGTCCACGCCGAGATACTCGGTTGTGATCTTGGAAAGAGTTCCGTCTTCTTTCATCTCTTTTAAGGCTTTGTCAACATCCTCGCGGAGTGCTGCGCCCTCTTCGTTCTTTCCAAACAGGAAGTAGGTATTGTTCTGCGGGAACAGGAAATCTTCGGTCTCCTCGTCGATCTCGTTTGCTTCCAGCTGACCTTCCAGTCCGAACTGCGGAAGCAGGTTGTCGATGATCGGTCCGTCGTCGATTGCCACATCAGCGGTTCCATCTACGATATGCTGGTAGCGGACCTGGAAGTTTGCATTGGAATATACGATATTGATCTGGTGATCCGGGTTGTCTGTATTCCATTTTTCCAGTGCATTTGCGGTAAGGCTTCCTGCACTCAGCTCAATTTTGTATCCGCGGTCTGCCAGATCGGTAAGAGAAGTCAGCGGCTCATCGCCGGTTCTCTGAATGTATTCGTTGAAGCTGGTTTTATATGGTAAAGAGAAGTAGTAGGATTCTGCTCTCTCATCGGTATATCCATAGTTGTTGACTGCGATGTCGTACTGACCGCTCAGCACACCCTGCAGTGCATCTGCCTGCTCAATTTTCAGTTCATACTGCGGAAGGCGGTTGAACACTTCTTTTACGATATCGATATCGACACCGGTCAGCTCGTTGTCATCATTTACGTAAAAGTACGGTGCCAGTGTGCCGCTTGTTACAGCTTTGATCACTTTTTTCTCACCGGAATCCGATGCGGAGCTGCCTTCTGCGGAAGATGATGCTGCGGAAGATGATGCTGCGGAACCGCTGCTGCTTCCTGCATTTGCTGATGCATTGCTTCCGCATCCTGCAAAGCTTGCTGCCAAAAGGCCCGCCGCTGCCAATACTGCCCAGAATTTCTTTGTCTTTTTCATAATAAAATCCTCCTCATTTTCTCGTTCTTTTCAGTTCCGGCCGCACCCCGGCTGCCTGAGAGTGTTCCACCAGAGCGCTCCGGATTCTTCTGTCTTATCTCTTTATAAAAGTCCTTTCAGCGGATTAATCGATGCATCCACGGAAAGTACGCCGTTCTTCGGGTTTCTGTCTTCCCATTTCGGGCTGTTCCAGATGGTTTTTGAGATTTCTCCTGCGTAATCCTCGTAGGTCTCTCCCTCCGGATGGCGAAGGAATACTTCATCCGGTGTTTTGCTGAGTGTTCTTCTCGATCCATCGTCTGCCATCAGCTTCTCGAAATCTACTTTTGCAAGGATTCGTTCGTTGTATCCGCGGAAGAGAACCTCGCCTAATTTCTTTCCAGGTCTCGAAAGTGCCAGCACCTGCGGATCGCTTCCGTGACGGAAGGCCGGGATCGCATACAGCTCTTTTAAGTAGCCCCAGATATTTTTGTAATCACGAATCGGTTTCTTCACCGGTCCTACGTTGTGGAAGTAGCTGACATCCCAACGGATCAGAGTGACGTAAGCGCGGACATCGCTGTCGGTGATGTAGTCGCCGAACAGGAAACGGTTCGTCTCCAGCCGTTTGTCCAGCTTATCGAGGGATTCATAGAAATCTTCGTATGCCTCATCGTATGCTTCCGGTGACTGGCAGAATGCCATGCGGTAATGGCCGTTGTTGATATGCGGGAAGAGCCAGTCGTTAAACTCATCGATCTCTTTCCGGAATTTTTTCGGGTACAGGTCCGGCGCATCTTTTTGGCTGGAATGGACGGAACTGCACTTCGAGATAGTTCGTAAGGCGGTGATAATCGTTGTTCACAGCCTTTTTCTCTTTGACATCCACCAGGGTCGGTGTCGTTGCTCTTCCTTTGAAGTCCGGGTTTGCTCTTTTATAGAACTCACTTAAGAAGTAAGCGCCTGTCGCCGGATCCTTGAAATCCGGATACTGTCCGAATGCATGTCCGTAACGGTTTGTCTCGCCGGATGGAGAAACTCTCGTCTCCGAGATCACATCCTGCAGTCCTAAAAGCTCCCGCACGATGATCGGACGGTTGGACCAGTTGCATCCGGTTGCCCAGTAGATCCCGAAGCGGTTTGCTTCTGCTTTCAGGCCGCCTTCTTTATCGCCGAATGGCTGGATAAATGCATTTGGCTGACGGATGAAAGCGCCGCGCTCATCGATCTCTACAAGGGTTTCATTTGGTCTTGGGTCTACTCCGACTTCTGCTGCAAACTGTTCTGCCAGTGCATCTGTGTATTTGATTTCTTCGGTTTCTTTATTTTCAACTGGGGTGAAGCTGCATCCGCATCCGCTCATGTTTTTGTCCTCCGTTTTCTATGTCTGTTTATTATCTATTCTTATGTTGTTTATTCTCATTTCTTTTAAAAAAGGTTAAAAACATTTCCGTCAGCGCCTTCTTGACCAGCTCCTTCGTGTGGGGCAGATCGAAGCCCACCTCCGGGTGGCGGTGGAGCGTCCGACGCCACTGCTGCAGCTGCGGCTCCAGTGCGCGGGCCTCCTTCAAAAGCTCTTCCGATGTGATATTCATACTCATCCGCTCCTTCTTTTTTAGGAAGCCGTTTTCATAAGCATTGCATCCCGCTTACGAAAACTGCTTCTCGATTTAGAAAAAGCCCTCCCGAGGGAGAGCTTTTTGCTGTGTTATGTTCAGCCCTCGGTGTGGCTTCCTTCGGGGTGGTACTTGGCGCAGGTACACTTTTTCCACTTCAGGCCGCTGCCGCAGGGGCAGGGGTCGTTGCGGCCGATCTTGATGACGCGGACAGGCTGGCCCTTGGGTGCGCCCTTTGCGCCGGGTGCGCCGTTGCCAGGCACATAGCCCTCGCCGGTGGGTTTGGCCACCTGCTCACGCTTGGGGGCCTTGCCCGCCTCGCGCACCTCGATGGTCAGCAGCATCTTGACGCTGGACTCCCGGATCGGAATCGACCATTTCGGTCGAACATGTCAAAGCCCTCGATACGGTACTCGACGACGGGGTCCTTCTGGCCGTAGCCGCGCAGAACGATGCCCTGACGCAGCTGGTCCATGTTATCAATATGGTCCATCCACTGGCGGTCTACACACTTGAGCAGGCAGATACGCTCCAGCTCACGCATCAGGGGTGCGCCGTAGCGCTGCTCCTTGTCGTTCAGGACGTCCATGCCGCGCTGATACAGCATATCCGCGATGCTCTCCTGAGAGATGCTGTCGTAGTCAGCGACAGTGTAGTGGAAGTCGGCGTCGGTGGTCAGCCAGCCCAGATAGTGGCGGCGGAGCGCACCGAAGTCCCACTCGTCCTTCACATCCCCTGCGAGGAACTGCTTGCAGCTGGACTCGATGTTCTCCTTCAGCATATTGTGCATCTCGGCGCTGATGTCCTCACCGTCCAGGACCTTGCGGCGCTGACCATAGATGATCTCGCGCTGCTGGTTCATGACGTCGTCGTATTTCAGGACGTTCTTGCGGATCTCGAAGTTGCGGCCCTCGAGCTTCTTCTGGGCAGACTCGATGGTGCTGGTGATCATCCGGTTCTCGATGGGGGTGTCCTCGTCGATGCCCAGCGTACCCATCAGGCTCTGCACGCGGTCGCCGCCGAACAGACGCATCAAATCGTCCTCGAGGCTCAGATAGAAGCGGGATGCACCGGGGTCGCCCTGACGGCCGGCACGGCCGCGCAGCTGGTTGTCGATACGGCGGCTCTCGTGGCGCTCAGTACCGATGATGAACAGACCGCCGGCAGCGCGCACCTCTTCAGCCTCTGCTTCGGTCAGGGGCTTGTACTGCGCATACAGCTCATCGAACCGCTTGCGGACAGCCAGAATGTTGGCGTCGGCAGTCTCACCATGGCCGTCGGCCTCGATGAGCAGCAGCTCCACGGCTGCAGGCAGAGCCTCCTCGGGCTTTTCAGGGTTCAGCAGCTTCTCGCAGAAGTGCTCCTTGCGCATCTGGGCCTTTGCCATATACTCGGCGTTGCCGCCCAGCATAATATCGGTACCACGGCCAGCCATGTTGGTGGCGATGGTGATGGCCCCCTTCTTACCGGCCTGTGCGACGATCTCTGCCTCATGCTCGTGGTTCTTGGCGTTCAGCACGTTGAAGTCGCGGGTGTACTTCTGCAGCATCTTGGCGAGAGTCTCGCTCTTCTCGACGCTGACAGTACCCACCAGGACCGGCTGGCCGTTCTTGTGGCACTCCATGACCTGCTTGATGACGGTCATTGTATTTGCCGTTGATGGTCTTGTAGATGGCATCCGGGTAATCCTTGCGGATGACAGGGTCGGTTGGTGGGGACGGTAACGATGTTCAGACCGTAGATCTCGGTGAACTCGGTGGCCTCCGTCTTTGCCGTACCGGTCATACCGGACAGCTTCTTGTACATACGGAAGTAGTTCTGGAAGGTGATGGTCGCCAGCGTCTTGCTCTCGGCGGCGATCTTCACGCCCTCCTTGGCTTCGATGGCTTGGTGGAGGCCCTCGTTGTAACGGCGGCCGATCATCAGGCGACCGGTAAACTCATCGACGATGAGCACTTCGCCGTCCTTCACGACGTAATCAATGTCGCGCTGCATCACACCGTAGGCTTTGATGGCCTGGTCGATGTGGTGGGCGAGGGTCATATTCTCCGCGGCAGCGAGGTTCTCGATCTTGAAATATTCCTCGGCCTTCTTGATGCCCTTAGCCGTCAGGGTGCAGGTCTTGTGCTTTTCGTCCACGATGTAATCGCCGTCAGCCTGCTCGTCGGTCTCCACCTTGTCTTCCAGCTCGACCACGACGCTCTTGCGCAGAGTGCGGACAAATTGGTCCACCTGGGTATACAGGCTGGAAGAGTCCTCTCCGCGGCCAGAGATGATAAGCGGCGTACGGGCCTCGTCGATGAGGATGGAGTCCACCTCATCGACAACGGCGTAGGCATGGCCGCGCTGTACCATGTTGTCTTTATAAGTCACCATGTTGTCGCGCAGATAGTCGAAGCCGAACTCGTTGTTGGTGCCGTAGGTAATGTCGGCATTATAAGCTTCCCGGCGGGCATCGCCATCCATGCCCTGCACGATCAGGCCCACCGACAGGCCCAGCCAGCGGTAAAGCTTGCCCATCCACTCGCTGTCGCGCTTGGCAAGGTAATCGTTGACGGTGACGATGTGGACACCCTCCCCGGTCAATGCATTCAGATAGGCAGGCAGCGTTGCCACAAGGGTCTTGCCTTCACCGGTCTGCATCTCGGCGATGTCACCCCGGTGCAGGGCGATGCCGCCGGTGACCTGCACCGGGAAATGCTTCATGCCCAGCACACGCCATGCGGCCTCGCGGCAGACAGCGAAGGCATCGGGCAGAATATCATCCAGCGTTTTGCCGTCGGCCAGCTTCTGCTTCAGTGCAGGAGTCTGGGCCTGCAGCTCGGCATCCGGCATCGCCTGATACTTGCCTTCCAGAGCCAGCACCTGTTTGGTGAGGGGGTTGATCTTTTTCAGTTCCCGGTCAGAGAAGCTGCCAAAGAGTTTTTCAGCTAAGGACATTGGTCACACCTCATGATTCTTCAAAATAGCAAACGTCCGGGCCATTTGATTGCCCCAAAACGAATATTCACACATAAATATATGATACACCAAAAGCCCCATCCCGTCAAACCAGATGGTGAATTTTAGCCGGTTATTGAATGAATTTTCTGTAAATTCCTTCGACCTTTCCCACCATGGTCCGGTATCATCCCTTTTCCATGGAATAACAGACAAGGTCTGTGGGCCCAGCACTGCATGGCAAAAAGAAAACGCTCCAAGATCTCTCTTAGAGCGTTTCGTTCAAGTCGGCGGCTACCTATTTTCACAAGCCGTTTCCAGCTAACTATCTTGGGCACGAGTGAGCTTAACTGCTGTGTTCGGAATGGGAACAGGTGGAACCTCACCGTCATCGTCACCGACCATATGA
>ENA-OQMY01000503-OQMY01000503.1-human-gut-metagenome-genome-assembly--contig:-NODE-503-length-10399-cov-2.526577_pt1 | contig 10399 bp, 12 predicted proteins | sample MGYA00242623_ERZ504868 | MGnify/ENA primary metagenome ERZ504868 (study PRJEB26092, sample SAMD00036386) | human gut metagenome | host: Homo sapiens | study: EMG produced TPA metagenomics assembly of...
GCAAAGCTCTCCATCTCTACGGCAAGCAGCCCTTTCGTCCCGCAGCTTTTCCAATAATCCGGCTCGGCGTCGCGGTAAAACACGTCGCTGGAATGCACCGCGCCCTCAATGAGCGGCATGCCCAGCCGCGCCGCGCTTTTGCGCAGTGCGCCGCACAGCGCCTCGGAGGGATAGGTCACGTCCTTGTCATAGCCGTTCTGCGTTTTGGCATAACTGCTTTCGCTGTATGCGCTGGTGGCCAGCACCACGTCGAACACCTTGGCCTGCGGGCTGTACGAGCCCGCCGAACCGATGCGGATGATGTTTTCCACGCCATATTGGGTGAACAGCTCCCAGGAATAAATGCCGATAGACGGCATGCCCATACCGCTTCCCATCACGGATACCGGCACACCCTTATACGTGCCGGTGTAGCCCAGCATGCCGCGCACCGAGGTAACAAGCCCCGGGCTTTCCAAAAAGGTCTCGGCAATGAATTTTGCGCGCAGCGGGTCTCCGGGCATGAGCACGGTTTTTGCAAAATCGCCCGCGGCGGCCGCATTGTGTGGGGTAGACATAGTTTTTTCTCCTTTACTGTCGGGTGATGCGCGGCCTCATACAAGGTAACGCGCGCGGATGTCCTCAAGCTCTGCCGCGCCGATTTCAAACTCGGCCCGCAGATATTCTTCAAAAGACGGATATTTTTCTTCAATGGCGTCCAGCGCACTTTCAATGCTCTCCCGCCGTACGCCTGTGGCGATTTCCGTCACCTGCTGCGCCTGCGCTGCGGGCAGTCCCGCCCGCTCCAGCATTCCGCGGAACTGGTCCCGCCCCGTGGTGCGGCAGGCATTGGTCAATAGATAATCCTCCACGATATCCTCCCGGGAAACGCCCAGCGCCTTGAGGATGAGCGCCGCCGCCACGCCCGTGCGGTCCTTGCCGGCGGTGCAGTGGAACAAAATGGGCGTTTGCCCGGCGCGGATGGCGCCGAACAGCGCCCGGTACGCCGGGTTGCCAAAGGGCATCCGTGCGTAGCTCTCATGCACGCCTTCTGTCAGCATCCGGATGCCGTCTTCACTGCGAAGCAGCTTTTCCAGGTCGAAATCCATCTCGCTGCCGTCCTCAGCCAGCATGGCGCTGGCCGGAATGGTTCACCACGCCGGGGAAAAGCCGGGTCCGGCGCGAGCGTCCGCTCTTTTTCCGAACGGAAATCGAACACGGTACGCACGCCCAGCTCCTCGAAACGGGCGCGGTCCGCCGGAGTTTTAATATTGGCAAGCGCGGGGCTGCGGTAGAACGCGCCGTATTTGACATGCCTGCCGCCGCAGCCTGTACTATCCGCCCAGCTCCCGAAAATTTTCGCACGCTTCAAACGGCAGCGGCGCGCCGGGTCTCTCTTGCTGCATGGGGTTCAGCCTCCTGTGTTTTTATGGCAGACGCATGCCTTGCATCACGCCTGCTCTTTCACGCTGCCGTCCGCGTACGCGGCCAACAGCGTTTTTAAGGTCCGCGATCTGGTCCTTCAGCCGCGCGCCCTCGTCTGTATCTTCTACATAGACGCGTTTGCCGCTGGGCTCGAACACGTCCTTGGTAGACAGGATGTCCAAATTGTCCAGAATCGCCTTCTGGGTGCTTTCAAACGGGCCGTGGCTGCGCAGGGAAAGCCCGCGGGATGAAGAAACCAGCGTGTATCCCGCGATGCCCGTGCGCTGATGGTACGCTTTACAGAAGCCGCCGTCTATGACAATGAGCTTTCCGCCCGCCTTCACAGGCTGCTCGCCGCTGGCCGCGCGCACCGGAATGTGTCCGTTCACGATATGGCCCGTTTCAAAATCCAGCCCAAACTCCGCAAAAATGCGCCGCGCGGTGCCGCGCGCCACAGCCTCATCCTCGTTTTCGATGTATGCATAATAAGGGTTTTTCCGTTCGGGAAATTCGCCGTCCACGAACAGATGTTCAAAAGACGCCATGCGGTCCCGCCCGAAAATGGGCGACAGCGGGCCGCACCACAGATAGTACAGAAAATCCCGTCCGCGGCGGCGCGCATCGCTGCCCACGGGCGCGAAATAGCCCTGGCGCGCCATGCGTTCGCATTTGTCCATCCACGCACGTCCCGAAAACGTCTCCCCGCCGTATTCCACCCGGGCGAACTCCCCGTTTTCATCCAGCGGCACGGCTCCGTGAAACAGCAGGTTGTTGTTTTCAATGCGGTACAAGCTTCCCTTGGCATACAGAAAGCGAACATGCCGCTCCAGTTTTTACGCTCTGCATGAAGCTCTGGCACAGCTTATCCAGCACGTCGCGCTCGCCGGGCGTCAGCGCGGCGGGACGTGCGGGGTCCACCGTGGGAAAATCGCAGTCTTTCATGTGGTATTCCACGCCGTCGATCACGATGGTCTGAGACACGTAATCCACCTGTTCCAGCAGGGCGCGGCCCTGCATGCCGAAATCCGGGTTGCGGCCGATCAGCGCACATTCCAGCTTGAACAGCATTACGGCGATGGCCTTGTGCATCCGTGCGGTGCGTGCAAGGTCAGCCGGGGTATACTCGCCCTCCTCTACCAGCTTGGGCCAAAAGCCGGAAACGTCCGTGTCCCGGTACACCTCCTCGGCATATTGGGAAAGCGGCCTCAGGCTGATGCCGTAGCCGTCCTCCAGCGTCTCCAGATTGTTGTAGCTGAGCGTCACATGGATGACGCTGGCAACGCACACCGTGCTGCCGGCCGCCGCGCCCATCCACTGCACGTCGTGGTTACCCCACTGTACATCCACGGAATGGTGGCGCATCAGCTCATCCAAAATGATGTCCGGCCTGGGGCCGCGGTCGAAGATATCACCCACGATGTGCAGGCGGTACACAGCCAGCCGCTGGATGAGCTGCGCCAGAGCGGTGATAAAGTCATCCGCACGGCCAATGTCAATGATGGAATCCAGAATACGCCCGTAGTAAAATTCCTTATCGTGGTCCTCAAAGTGGGCGTGCAGCAGCTCGTCCAGGATATATGCAAAATCCCCGGGCAGGCGCTTGCGCACAAAACTGCGGGTGTATTTGGAGGACATCATGCGGCACACGTCGATCAGCCGGTACAGCGTCTTTCGGTACCATGCGCCCAGGTCGCTCTGCCGCGGCTTCAGCTGGGCCAGCTTCTGTGCGGGATAATAGATCAGCGTTGCAAACTCCGCGCGCTCGGCGTCGGACATCTCGCCGGCCAGCACACGGTCCACCTTTTCCTTGATCACGCCGGAGGCATTTCCAAGTATATGCGTAAAGGCGTCGGATTCACCGTGCAGGTCGCTCATAAAGTGCTCCGTGGGCTTCGGCAGCCGCAGGATGGCCTGAAGGTTGATGATCTCACTGGAGGCCGCAGCCACGGTGGGATACTCCTTTGCAAGCTGCACCAGAAACTTTTCTTCTGCCGTATGAAGCTATTTTTTGCATGAACAGCCCCCTTTCCGGGATTTCTTCTTAAGGAATATTGTACCACAAATGCAGAAAATATGGTACACTATCCCTTGAGAAAATCGGGACGGGGGAGGATAAGGCATGGAGACGCCCACCCACTGTACGTTGTGTCCTCGCCGCTGCGGGGCGGACCGCACGCGGACGCATGGCCTTTGCGGCGGCGGCGGTATGGTGAAAATCGCGCGCGCGGCGCTGCATTTCTGGGAGGAGCCCTGCATCTCCGGCACACAGGGCAGCGGCACGGTGTTCTTTTCGGGCTGCCCGCTGCAATGCTGCTACTGCCAGAATCACGGCATCAGCGCCGGAAATTTCGGGCGGGAGATATCCACCCGGCGCCTGGCGGATATTTTTCTGGAGCTTCAGGAGCAAGGCGCACACAACATCAACCTTGTCACGGCGGGGCATTACCTGCCCTGGGTATGCGAGGCACTCGATATGGCCCGGCCCGGGCTGCATATCCCGGTGGTATACAATACCGGCGGCTATGAAACGCCCGAGGCCGTGGCCGCCCTGCGCGGCTATGTGGACATCTGGCTGGCGGACGTCAAATACCGCTCGCCGGAGCTTTCCGCTGAATATTCAAACGCGCCGGACTATTTCGAGGCTGCCCGCACCGCCGTAAAGGCGATGATCGCGCAGGCCCGGGCCGCCTGTTCTGGACGGTCAGGGACTGATGCGCAGCGGCGTTATCCTGCGGCATCTGGCACTGCCGGGCGCCGCGGCGGATACCCGCGCCGTGCTTCGCTTTATGGCCAAAGAACTTCCGCCGGGAAGCTTTTTGACGAGCCTGATGAGCCAGTACACGCCGTTCTACAAGGCGAAGGAGCACAAGGCCCTGGGGCGGCGCATTTCGACGTATGAATACCGAAAGGCTGTGGACTATGCGGTAGAGCTTGGCCTGACGGAAGGCTTCATGCAGGAAAAAAGCAGTGCAAAGGAGGAATACACTCCCGCTTTCAATTTGGAAGGCGTGTGAGGGAGCTGGTATGGAGGAAAAGGATTCTCTTGCGGTTTATTACGGAAAAAATTTCTGGACGGCGCCCCAGGGCGCACCGGCGCAGGCCGTGCCCGTGGACTGGCAGTTCACCTGGGCCGGGCATTTGTGCCGCATCCCGGCGCTGTATGTTTCAGACGCCGGGCTTACGCTTGATGTGCTTCTGTTTCTGGACAGCGGCGCGGTGCGCACTTTCTGCAAAAAATATGCGGGGGTGGACGGCGAGCGCCTCACGCCCTTGGAAGAGCGGATGTTGGAGGGAGAACGGCCCATCCCGGAGGCTTCCTTTTCCCCGCGCCTGATCAACGGCCTGCCTGTGGAGCCGTGCGCATCCAGCAGCTTCACCTGGGTTCCCTTTGTGCGGCGCGAACGGCCCGACGCCGCCGTAGACGCCGTGCGCGCCGCTTACGCTTCCCTGTGCCTGCCGGGCGACTGCTATGTGTGCCACCGTGTGCACGCCCCCTGGCCCCGCGGGATGCAGACCGCTGTAAAAAGCCTGTCACTGGAGGTCGCCGCCGGGCCGCGGTGGATGCCCGTCGGCCGCGAATTCGCCGTCAACGAAGTGAGCGCTGCCGCCTGTGCGGTTCCTTTCGCACACCCGGTTACAGGCGCAAAGCACACGCTTTATGTAAATGAACTTGCTTTCCTTCACCGCGGCCCCACACCGCGCCTGCCGCAGTTGGAGGAGGGCTGGCTGCCGGTGATCGCCTACGAGATCGTGCCGCCCCTGCCCGCCGGCGAGGAACCGGAGCTGATGGAAACGGGCCTGCCGCCCATCGAATGCACCGGACCGGTTGGCGTAGCGCTGAGCGACAGCGGCCCCGGCCCGCACGGCACAAAGCCACGCGCAGCCTGCGGCTGGCTGCGCGGCGCGCAGGGCGGCGCGGTACATATGGCGCTGGCAGGCATCCATGCTCAGCGTGGAAGTTCTCTGCGCTATTCCTTCGAGGTGTAAGCATCTTCAGGAAACAGCCCGGCTTTCCCGCCGGGCACGCTGAGCTTTCTCTCCTTCTTTTCGGAAACAAAAAGCGTCCCGTCTGCATCTTGCCGCAGGCGGGACGCTTTTTATTGTACACATCCGGGTATTTCGCGCCGGACCGCGCTCATTTCAAAAGCAGCGGCAGAAGCGGAAGAACAACGCCGAAAACGAGGAACAGTGCGCCCCCGAAACGGACGCCGAACCTGTATAACTCCGACGGCTCATCGGCGCGGTACGATTTCCACTGCTCGGTCCATTTCCAAACCAGCGCCGGACGAAGCAGGCACAGCAGCCCCAGCGCAATACAAACCGCCGAAAGGATCATACAATATACCATTCTCCGACTCTCTCTCCATTCCGTGGCGTTTCTTTCCCTGCCTCAGTAGTAAAAAGCCGGGGACGCCACCGCCATTATCAAAAACAGCACGAACGTCAATACAAAAAACACAGCCCATGCGATGACACGCGCAGCCAGAAAGCCCCGCGCAAAGTTGCGGCGGTTGGGGCGGCCCGGGCTGTCCAGCGCCCAGACGAGCAGGAACACCAGCCCGATCACCGGCACCATTCCCAAAAGGGACATTCCGAGATAGGAGCCCATGGATATCGGTTCGGGCAGTTCCGGCTGTCCGTAGCTTTGCATGCCGGGCGTATAATAGGCAGGCCGCTGCGCATAAGCGGGCGGCGGAACACCCGGACCGGGTGTTCCCTCAGGCCGCGACGGCATATAGATGGGCCGCGGCGCAGCCCCCACAGGGCTGCCGCCCTGCGGCGGATACGGATACGCCTCCTCCTGCCCGTGGATGGGAGGCACGGGCGCACCCGGTCCGGGCTGCGTCGGGATTTCCCCGCGGGGACCGTCACAGGCGGCTCATCCAGCCGTCCGGCCTGCCGTGGTTCACCCGCTCCCGCCTCCCGCACGGGGGACTCCGGCAAGTCGGCTGCGGGCGCGCCTCCGCTTTCCTGCCCGGACTGCCCTGCATCGCGGGTGCCGTCCTGCGCTTGAGCCTGCGGCGGCTCCGCCATCCGGTCCGGCTCATCGGGTTCGATCCTACGCCCGCAGTTCGGGCATGCGTCCAGGCCCGGCACAAGCGCCGTGCCGCAGATAGGACAAAAGTTTTTTGCCATTGCAAAACGCTCCTTTCCGCGCACCCCATGGGGCCTGCGGTCAAAAATACATATATACCTGGCAGGGGATCATACCATTGTACAGCTTGCGGCGGCGTTTGGCCTTTTTGCCGAAATGCTGCTCAAAATCCGCGTCCGCCGTAATAATGTATGCGCTGCGCACGGGGTTTTCCTCCAGCCGACGGCCCAGCATGCGCTCCAGCTCCGCGGCGGCGGCAAGGTCGCCCAGGCGCTCGCCATAAGGCGGATTGGTGAACACCATTGCGCCGGGGGCAGGGGAAAAATCCTTCACATCCGCCGTAAAGAACCTGCAGTGCTTTTCCACTCCCGCCAGCTTTGCATTGGCCGCAGCCAACGCCACCGCCGCAGGGTCAATGTCAAAGCCTACGCCTTGGAATTCCACGCCCCGCCGGATCTCCGAAAGGGCTTTCTCCCGCTGCTCTTTCCAGACGGCGGCAGGCAGAAACGCATAGTGCTCCGCCGTAAAGCGGCGCCGCAGGCCGGGGGCCATGTTCATGGCCTTCATCGCGGCCTCGATCATCAGCGTACCGCTGCCGCAGAACGGGTCCTGCGCCAGTGTGTCGGGATAGATGCGGCCCAGGTCAATGATGGCCGCGGCCAGCGTCTCCTTGATGGGCGCCTCCATACTGTTTTTGCGGTAACCGCGCTTGTGCAGGCCGTCGCCGGAGGTATCCAGCATTACCTCCACCATATTTTTGCGGATGGAAAAACGTACTTTGTACAGCGCGCCGTCCTCTGGCAGAACCTGCACCCGGTGCCCGCGCTTGAGCCGCTCCACCACAGCCTTTTTCACGATGCTTTGACAGGCCGGAACGCTGGAAACGCGTACTGGACAGACTGCTGCCCTTCACCGGGAACTCCGCGTCCGCGGGCAGCAGCTCTTCCCAGGGAATGGCCGATCGCCGTCAAACAGCTCGTCAAAGGTAACGGCCTTGTAGGTCTTAAGCAGGATGAGCACGCGCTCGGCACAGCGGCTCCACAGATTGGCGGCTGCGATGATGTCCGGCCCGCCGCGGAACGCCACGCGTCCATCTGTGACAGCGACATCCTCTGCGCCGATGCGCTTAAAGTCGAACGCCGCGGCGCTCTCTGTGCCAAAATAGCAGGGTGCGATCAAATCATATTTCAAAATTGTTTTCCTCGTCTTTTTAAAATCGTGTCAGGGCAGCGCCCCGGCATTCCACAGGCCGGGACCGCCGTGACGGCTTGGGGGCGATAAAGCCCGTACCAGCCGTACAACGTGTGTTATCGGTTTAAGTATAGCACAAGCCCGGCCGCATCACAAGCGGCGGCTGTTTTCTGAATGAAATGATCCGGCGGTGCGGCGCCCGGCACCTGTCCCCCTTCCCTTACCGAGCCGACGGCCGGACGGAACATGAACTGCAACACCTCCCGGTTCGGGAGCAAAGTAATTCACAGAACAGCTTTTGGTACCGATGTCTCCATCCGGTCGCGCCGTACCTTAAAGGCACCCTGCAAATACGCCGCATTGTTCTTTCATATATGGTATAATAACCTCAAACCCGCCGCTTGCGCGGCTGCGCGCACTTCATGCGCTGATGCGCTTATCGCGCATTGCTTTGAGAACATTGAACCATGCAAAACCGCAATGGATGCGGTTTTGTTGTGGCCGCTTCGCGGCGCCATGGTATAATATGTCCGGTTGGCGAATGTAAGCCGCAGGCGAAGCATGCGCTTAGCGGCATAGATACCATGTTTCTTAGTGAACACGAGCGGTACCCGAAGTGCGAGCTTAGAAAATGGTATATTGTCCGTGAAACAACAGGAAGCCGCCGTTTGGGGCGAAAAGGCAAATGGCAGATAGCTGCAGCGACTGTGAAAGAATCGAGTTGATCAAAAAGCAGAAGGCCCCATATTTTGTCAGAGAATCAAAAACCGGTTACGTCGTTATCGGTGACAATCAGCGCATAAAAAGACATTCTCTTTTTCTATGCAAGCAATGCGTCTCTGAGCTGCATCTTTTAGCACCTGAATTCAGATATGGCTTTCTGACAGAAATGTCTATCGCAGCTGAAGCCGTTTATAAAAGCGTTTAAGCCGGAAAAGCTGAATTATGAACTGCTGCGCGTAGGCGGCGTCCATATGCACGGCATATATTTTCCAGAAGAAACGGCGATACGCCCCGGCCCTGTTTGGCAGTTGGGGAAGGGATTGTCGTCGGAGAAATATCGTCCCTCCTCAGAAGAATTGGCAGCTTTAAAGACACAGTTGAACATAGAATTGGACAAGCTCTTGTTATAGACCGCCTGCTTGACCATCATACATCACCTGCGGAAGGCCCTGTTCCCGGCGCCGGCCGCACAAAAACATCCTGCCCGGAATTTATACGGGCAGGATGTTTTGCTCCTTCACGCTGTCGGCCACGCTGTCGGCGCTTCAATGAAAAGAACCGCTTTATCCCAGAACATTTTATCCGTTCGGTTCCGCCTTACTCTCTCTCCAAGCGCTTGAGCAGCAGCATGCAGAGAACGGACGACATTGCCATCACCAGAGCCAGCGGCCACAGGTTCCCAGCGGAAAATCCGCCGTCCTTCATCAGGCAAAAGCCCCATGACGCAGGAAATATCCGTCCCGCCGCACCAAGAACGCCGGGCAGCAGCTCCGACGGGAACATAATGCCCGACAGAAGAATGGAGGGAAGAAAAACGAGCTGGGAAAACATGGTCAGCTTCGCCTGATCCCTTACTGCCACCCCAAGCACGCCGCCCACGCTCAGCGACGCGGCAGTAAAAACCGCCAGGGCACCGAAATACGCTGCCGGGTCGGCAGGCGCCGCCGCGCCGAATGCAGGCGGCGCAGTCAAATAGATCACCGCGCTCATCAGCATCAGATGCAGAAAATGTGGACAAGAGACGCCGGGATGAGACCGAAGTACAGCGGCACACCGTTGGCTTTGTACAGTTTTTTTTGATATCGCTGCCGTAAATCTCCACCAGCGAGGGCGGCAGGCCGATCAGCGCCCCCATGGAGACACCCATCACCGTCATGGACGGAACCAGCGTTTCCCGCGCGGACGGGTTGACCGATGTAAAAATCCCTCCCATCATTGCAAAAAAACAAAAGCGGCACCACATAGCAGGTAATGAGCAGCGTCCTGCTGCGGATGTCCAGCCGCCATTGCAGCGCCGTGCCATACAAAAACGCCCCCATCATACATCCTCCTTCGCAATATCCATAAAATGCTGCTCCAGTGTTCCCCGTCCTACTGTAACATCCAGAACCGCAACGCCGCACCGTTTGTAAGCTTCCAGCAACGGCAGCAGGGCCTCCCCTACGTCGTCAGCCTCAAAACGCTCCTCACCCTGCGCTGTCCGGACGCACACAAGGTATCGGCTACCGATATGCGCGGTCAGTTCCGTCACAGTGCCCAGAAAAACCAACTCTCCGCGGTTCAGGATGCCGATGCGGCTGCACAGGCTTTCCACCTCCGCCATATCATGGCTGGCCAGGACGATGGTTTTCCCCTGCGCCTGCAGTGCGCGGATCTGCGCGTGGAGCGCCACCCGCCCCTCCACGTCCAGCCCGGCTGTGGGTTCATCCAGAAATACCACGTCCGGCCTTCCGGTGAGCGCAAGTGCAAGATGCAGCCGCCGCTTTTGTCCGGTGGACAGCGCGCCGTACTGCGTTTTTTTCATCCCACCGATGCCCAGTGCGTCCAGCATGGCCGCATCCGGCTTCGTTCCGTTCCATTTTCGCAAACAGCGCCACGGCCTCCGATGGGCCGGATGTGCGCCGGCAGAGAGGCGGACTGAAGCTGTACTCCGGCCTTGCCCCACGACCACAGCACTGCCGCCACTCCTGCCGCCGCAGGCCCTCG
>ENA-OQMY01000504-OQMY01000504.1-human-gut-metagenome-genome-assembly--contig:-NODE-504-length-10391-cov-3.269193_pt1 | contig 10391 bp, 13 predicted proteins | sample MGYA00242623_ERZ504868 | MGnify/ENA primary metagenome ERZ504868 (study PRJEB26092, sample SAMD00036386) | human gut metagenome | host: Homo sapiens | study: EMG produced TPA metagenomics assembly of...
CTTGCGGCACCTGCGCTGGCGTGTGCCCGGTTTCTGCGATTTCCGAGGGCGACGGCAAGTATGTCATCGACGCGGACGCCTGCCTGGATTGCGGCACCTGCGCCGGCGAATGACCCGGTTTTCCGCTATTTCCGAGGGTTGATTTCCCGGGAAAAGCAGAGCAAAGCAACAAAGAGGCGGGCACCGTGCGTGCCCGCCTTGCTTTTTCCTTATTCAGGCGATTTCGGCCTCTGCATCCGCGAGGGGCCTGAATTTTTGATTTGAGCGGCCTCCTCTACTTGGGCGTGCCGCTGAAACCGATTCGAAAGGAGCCTCCGCCTTTGCAGCAGGAACACCTTGCCAACGGCACACCCGTTTTCATCACGCAAAGCCACCGTTTTGGCCAGGATGCACTGCTGCTGGCTCACTTTTGCCGCGTGCGCCGCGCCGAGGCTGTGTGCGATCTGGGCACCGGCTGCGGGGTCATTCCCCTGCGCTGGCACGACAGAGGGCACCGCGGCCCATGCCTTGCGCTGGATATCGCGCCCGGCGCCGTAGCGCAGCTGCACGCGGCGGTGCAGGCTGCGGAGGCCTGGCATATCACGCCGGTCACAGCAGATCTGCGGGACCTTGCAGGCCTGCACCCATATGCCCAGAGCCGCGATGTCGTGGCCTGCAACCCGCCCTATTTTACAGGTGGCGCGTCAGTCCGGACGCGGCGCGGGCGGGTGCGCGCCATGAGCTTTCCTGCACGATGCCCGATGTATGCGCGGCTGCGGGTCTGCTGCTGAAAGACGGCGGCAGGCTGTGTGTGTGCCAGCGTCCGGAACGCCTGGCGGACGTGCTGTGCGCAATGCGCGGCGCGCGCATTGAACCCAAGCGTCTGCAATTTGTTATGGCCCGGCCTGAAAAAGCGCCCTGGCTGGTGCTGGTGGAAGGCCAGAAAAACCGCGCGCCGGGCCTGCGCGTGCCGGCCCCGCTCGTTACCGCGCGGGCAGACGGCCGCCCCAGCGCGGCCATGCTGGAAATTTACGGAACAGAACCGAAAAAGGAGGCCCCATGAGCGGCACTTTGTATATCGTGGCAACGCCCATCGGCAATTTGGGCGACCTTACCCCACGCGCGGCGGAAACCTTTGCAAAAGCGGATTTTATTGCCGCCGAAGACACCTGTGTGACGCTGAAGCTGCTGAACCACCTGGGCCTGAAAAAGCCGATGGTGAGCTATTATGAGCACAATCTGAAAGAGCGGGGCGGCTATATTCTGGACCGCATCGAGGCCGGGGAATCCTGCGCGCTGTGCAGCGACGCGGGTATGCCCGCCGTTTCCGACCCCGGGGAGGTCATCGTGCGGGACGCACACGCCCGGGGCATTCCCGTGGTGCCCGTGCCCGCGGCCAGCGCCGCTGTCACGGCGCTGTGCGTTTCCGGGCAGCCGACGGGTCGGTTTGTGTTCGAAGGTTTTCTGCCTACCAACCGCCGTCAGAAAAAGGAGCGGCTGGCCGCACTGCAAAACGAGGAGCGCACCGTGATTTTTTACGAGGCACCGCATAAACTGCCCACGACTTTACAAGACTTGGAGCAGGCGTTCGGACCGGAGCGGAGCCTGACCATCTGCCGGGAGCTGACAAAGCTGCACGAGGAGATCCGTGTCACCACCGTGGGGGATGCCAGCGCTTACTATAAAGAAAACCCGCCCAGGGGCGAGTTTGTGCTGGTGATGGCCGGCGCACAGCCATGCCCTGCGCAGGAACTGACGCTGGACGACGCCGTCGGCCTGGCGCGAAAACAGATGGCCGCGGGCCAGAGCGCCACGTCGGCGGCAAAATATGCCGCTGCGCACAGTGCATTTTCCAAGAGCGAAATTTACCGCCGCTGCCTGGAGTAAGGCGCGGCCTGAAAGGCGGAAAGCATATGAAGCTGCTGGTCGTTTCCGACGTCCACGGAGATTTGGACGCGCTGGAACGCGCGGTGGATGCCGAAGCGGATACAGACGCCGTTATTTTTTTGGGAGACGGTCTGCGGGAAGCGGAGAACCTGCAGGATATGCGCCCGGAGCTGAAGATTTACAGCGTGCGGGGCAACTGCGATTATGCCTCCTTTGCCCCGCCGGACGGGCTGGCCGCTTTCGGCGGTGTGTTATTTTATTATACACATGGTAATTTATATAATGTAAAAAACGAACTGGATACACTTGCTGATGCGGCACGTGCACGCGGTGCGGACGCAGCGCTTTATGGACATACCCACTGTGCTGGCTGCGAGGAGCGGAGCGGTGTGGTGCTTTTCAACCCCGGCGCGCTTTCCCGGGTGCAGGGGCGCGGCAGCTATGGTGTGGTCATGGTGGAAAACGGCGCGCCGCGTTTTGAGCACAGACGGGTTTGATACGCGCCCGTCCCGAGATAAAGGAGAGCGGCAACTGTAAAAACCGCCGCCCGCGCAGCCCTCATAAGAGGGAATCCGCGGCGCGGTTTTTGATTGTTCCGTAATGCTTACCCGGTTGGACGCGGGACGGCATGCAAGGCCTGAAAAAACGACCTCGATGACCGTGGCGGGATGTACGATCAGAGCAGATAGCGAAAAATTTCATCCCGCTGCTCGTATTCACACAGCACAGAAAGGCCGAAGCAGAATACACGCTGTGCTTCCGACAACGGGCTTGGCAGCGGCGCGTCCTCCAATGCACAGCGCGCCAGCGCATCCTGCTGGGCCGGGGTGAGCAGAGCTTCCGCTTCCTCAAACGTCATAGCCATATATGCTCATCCTTTCCGGCAGCGTTCAGTCGGCGAACAGCGGCGTGGAAAGATAGCGGTCGCCGGTGTCGGGCAGCAGTGCCACGATGGTCTTGCCCGCGTTTTCCGGCCGTTTGGCCAGCTGAATGGCGGTCCAGACAGCCGCGCCCGAGGAGATGCCCACCAGCACGCCCTCCAGACGGCCCCCCAGACGGCCTGCGGAAAAGGCGTCCTCATTCTCCACGGGTATGACCTCGTCATAAATATGAGTGTCCAGAACTTCGGGCACAAAACCTGCGCCGATGCCCTGGATCTTGTGCGGCCCGGCTGTGCCCTTGCTCAGCACCGGAGAGGCCGCAGGCTCCACGGCTATTACGCGGATGGCAGGGTTCTGCGCCTTGAGATAAGCGCCCACGCCGGTGACGGTGCCGCCCGTGCCCACGCCTGCGATAAAGATATCGACCTTGCCGTCGGTATCGGCCCAAATTTCCGGCCCCGTGGTGGCTTTGTGTACAGCGGGGTTGGCCGGGTTGACGAACTGCCCGGGGATAAAACTGTCCGGAATCTCTTTGGCCAGCTCTTCCGCCTTGGCGATGGCACCTTTCATGCCCAACGCACCCTCGGTGAGCACCAGCTCTGCACCGTAAGCCTTCATCAGCTGGCGGCGCTCAACGCTCATGGTGTCAGGCATGACGATGATGATTCGGTAACCCCGCGCGGCTGCCACAGAGGCAAGGCCGATGCCGGTGTTGCCGGAGGTGGGTTCGATAATGACGGAACTGGGCTTCAGCAGGCCGCGGGCTTCCCCGTCGTCGATCATGGCTTTGGCGATGCGGTCCTTCACGGAACCGGCCGGGTTAAAATATTCCAGCTTGGCAAGGATGCGGGCCTTCAGCCTGTGTTCCCGTTCAATGTGGGACAGCTCCAACAGCGGTGTTGCCCCGATCAGCTGGTCAGCGGATGTATAGATACGGCTCATAAAAATTTCCTCCCTGAATGATGTGCTTGTATGTTCCGGCAAAGCCGGGCGGAAAGGGCTGTCAGCAACAGCGCCAGCACAGGCACAGCCGCCCTGGCGGCTGTGTGCGGAAAGGATCTGAGGTGTGAGGCTTCATAAATACCAACCTTTCAGATAGGTTTATAGGGATTATAACCCGAACCGGTCCGCTTGTCAAGGAGAAAGCAGGAAGTTTTTGCCGAGGTCTGCAGTTGAATTCCTATTAACCCAACAGTATAATAGGTTTATATGTGGAAATCTAAAAAATAGCTTTTGGTGGGTCTTGGACTATATGGGCAGTCCTCGGCCATTGAGATAAGTTTTTTATTGCAGAGAAATAAAAAAACAGGGTTTGAACTTTTGCTATCGAAAAGCTTTAAAACATAAATACCCTTGCAAATACTGGTTTTTGTGTATCAAGACACTTAAAATTACAATGACTTTGGCACTTTGGCGTCCCCGGAGTTGCCCGAATTTCTTAGGGCAATAAAAGGCACCAACTTTAAATTTATCGAGGAGGCGAACAATGATTAAAGTAATAAAAAAAGCGTTTGTTGTCATTGGGAAAGAGGGTTCAACGCTAGACGGCGCGGGCTTTATTCAGAAATTGTGGGATGATGCAAACGGTCACTTCAGTGAAGTAGCACATCTGGCGAAGAAAGATACAAACGGAAATATTGTGGGAATATGGGGAGCCATGTCCGATAGTTCTCACGCATTTAATGCCTGGGAAGATGGCTTTAGCAGAGGCTTGTATCTGGCGGGAGTGGAATGTGTTGATAATGCAGAAGCACCGGCTGGATGGACAAAATGGATAATACCAGGTTATGAGTATATAGTTGTTGAAAACCATAATGGAGCGTTTGAAGATACCATTAAACAAATGAATGAGGAAGGTATGTCGCTGGTCGGAGCAGTTCACGACTATACCGATCCAGCAACGGGAAAGGGTTATATGTATTTTCCGATAAGAGAAATTTAATAAATTTGTATTTGTATACTGTCATAGATGAAAACGAGTGATTTTTACGGGAAGGGTGCCCCTTTCCACTGCTTGCTACGGGATTTTTCGCAAAGGAACAGAAAGGAAATGATAATCTCAAGGCAGGGTCTTTTCTTTGATATATTGCGCAGCTAAATGGCGTTTTCAGGGGGACATGTATAAGCATTTTACCCCATCGGTTTTATTGCCGGTACTGTTTTTATGGCAAGGTTTTTGAACTTCGAATGCGTAACCATAATGGTGTACAAAGTTATCCTAAATTGCCTTTGCAGGCGTGATTGCATCCCTGTGCCTGTTCTGTATCATCTTAGCTGTAGTGTTAAAATGGTATCCAACTCTACAAAACCAACCTATACGGCGATGTGAGAAGGTACAAGCGGAAATGGGAAAACGGTTGAAAATGCAGGCAGTTTCCGCACCTCAATAAAACTCGCAAGATGTTATAAGACAATTTCCGTCTATACAATCCATAAAAAATAGCCGCAGGCTGTTTTTAGGCTTTGCGGGACGTCCCCGGCCCGCGGTCAGTAAGATAAGCTTTTTATTGCGGAGCAATAAAAAGGCCGTGGGAAAGGGCCCGCGGCAGAGGAAACAAAAAGAAACGGAGGAACGGCTGTATGATGGTGTCCACCAAGGGGCGCTATGCGCTGCGTGTTATGATTGACCTGGCCGAGCACCAGGCAGAGGGATATATCCCTCTCAAAGCTATTGCCCGGCGTCAGGATATCTCGGAAAAATATCTGGAGAGCATTCTCAAAAGTCTGGTGCAGAGCCAGTTTCTGACAGGCGTGCGCGGAAAGGGCGGGGGCTACCGGCTGACAAGGCCGCCCGAGCAGTATACCGTGGGAAGCATTCTGCGGCTTACGGAGGGCAGCCTGGCCCCCGTGGCCTGCCTGGAACAGGAGCCGGTGGAATGTCCGCGCAGGGCCGAATGCCGCACGCTGCCCATGTGGCGGAAGCTGAACGCGCTGGTGCAGGATTATCTGGACGGCGTCACGCTGGCAGATTTGACAGCCGAGGCCCAGTCCGCCGACCATTATGTGATTTGACCCGGCTCCGTTCAGGCATAGCGGTATTTTCCCCTTTTTCGCCACAGAAACCAGGCGCTCACCGCCAGAGCCAGAAGTTCGGCCACAACGATGGCGAGCCAGATGCCGTCCGTCCCCATGAGAGCGGGCAGCACCAGAACCACGGCTGTCTGGAACACCAGCGTGCGCAGGAACGAGATAACGGCGGAAACAAAGCCGTCGTTCAGCGCTGTAAAGAAGCCGGAGCTGAAAATGTTGAAGCCTGTGAGCAGGAACGAAAGCGAATACAAACGAAAGCCGCGGCAGGTCATCGCCAGCAGCGCCGCATCATAGCCCACGAATATCTTTGTCAGCGGAAGAGCCAGTGCCTCGGCGGCTACAGTCAGTGCCACTCCGGCCGCGCCCACCAGCAGCAGGCTTTTGCGGAACAGGCTTTTCAGCTCCGTGCTGTTCCCCGCTCCATGATGGTATCCCACCACGGGCGCGCTGCCGATGGAATAACCGATGAAAATGGCAATGAAAATAAAGTTGACGTACATGATGACGCCATAGGCGGCAATGCCGTCCTCCCCCGCCAGCTGCATGAGCTGAAAATTGTACAGCACTGTCACCAGTGAAGAAGAGAGGTTGGTCATCAGCTCCGACGAGCCATTGGTGCAGGCTTTCAGCAATGCACGGCTGTCCAGCTTCGTTTTTCCAAGCCGCAAAAGGCTGCGGTTGGGCCGGGCAAAATACAGCAGCGGTACGCCGCCGCCCACAAACTGGCTGGCGGCCGTGGCAATGGCAGCGCCCGCCACGCCCCAGCGGAACACGGCGATGAACAAAAAGTCCAGTATGATATTGGTAAGCCCCGCGGCCACGGTAACGCCCAGGCCAAAATGGGGCTTTTCTGCTGTGATGAGAAAGCTCTGGAACACATTTTGCAGCATGAACATCGTCTGGCCCGCCAGCAGGATTCCGCCGTAAACGACGCAGTCCTCCAGCATGGCACCCTGTGCGCCCAAAAGCACGGCGATGGGGCGCAGGAACAGCAGCCCCAGCACGGAAAAAACGATGCCTCCACCGATGGTCACATAGACAAGCATGGAAAAGTAACGCTGGGCCCGGCCGCTGTCCCCTTCACCAAGGGTACGGGCCACAAGAGCGCTGCCGCCGGTGCCGATCATGAAGCCAAGCGCGCCCAGGATCATCAGCAGAGGGAAAATCAGGTTCACGGCCGCAAAAGCCGTTTTGCCCACAAAATTGCTCACAAACAGGCCGTCCACAACGCCGTAAACGGAGGTAAAGATCATCATGACGATGGACGGCGCCACAAAGCGCAGCAGCTTTCCCGTGGTGAAGTGGTCGGATAATTGGATCTTCATAGTATGCTACTCCTTGAAACGGTTGGGATAAATGTGCCGCGCGCATGTCCGCGCGGCAGAAAAATTGCGCCCGGATTTCCAAAACCGAGCGCACTCGTCATCTTCTCCGGCTGTATGGCTGCGGCCATACGCCCTCCGATGGGATATGGAAATTTACAGGATGCGTCCGGCCTCTGCCCGCAGGCGGGCAAGATAGGCGTGCGTCAGACGCAGAAGGGCCTGCTGGTCCTCCTGCGGCATGCCGGAAAACGCGCGTTCCTCCATGGCGGCCACAGGGGCGGCCTTTTCTTCCACCAGCCTGCGGCCCTCCGGCGTCAGGCAGATGTGCATGTCTCTGCCCCGTCCGGGCTGAAGATACAGATAGCCATCCTGTTCCAGCCTGCGGATGGAGGAATTGATGGTCTGCTTGCTGATGTAGGACAGATCGCAGATATCCCGCTGCAGGCAGCCGTCGCCCAGAAGATAAAGCGCATACAGAATGATGGAGGCGCTGTCGGAAAGCCCCTGCCGCAGTGCAAGATTGTGGTAAAGATCGTCCAGCTCTTTGTAAAGCCGGTTGAATTCCCGTATTCCGGGGCCCTGTCCCATATGCATGCCTCCATATCCGATTTCGGACTCAATGCGTTTATTATAGTCCGATTTCATACTTAAGTCAAGGCTCTCAAGCAAAAAAGGATAAAAACAGTCGGCGCAGCTACTATTTTTTACGCGCATCCGGGCACTTTGTGCCCGGGCGCCTGAGATCTTAAGGCCGTGGGACGGAGGGCCCACATGGCCGCTTTTTATAGCTTGCTGTGCAAAGCTATAAAAAAGCAGCCGGCCGGAAGATCCGGCCGGCTGTTCTGGCGCAGCGGGAGGGATTCGAACCCTCGTGCGATTGCTCGCAAACTGATTTCGAGGGTCGTGAAACAGCCAAAACCGCCTTGTATTTCCGCATATCTTCTTATAGGTTATCTGCGAAAAGCCTTGTAAACAAAGGCTTTTCTTGTATCTTGTGATTGTGGCGGTTTTTCTTTTTGCAACCTTGTTTTTCACGTCCGGGCACCATTTGGGCACCATGCGACCAGCAACAGAAGGAGTGATATTATATTATGTGGGTCATGGGTTCTCATATGTTTAGAAAAGACATTGGGCATCATTTGAGCATAAAAATGATAAAAAATATGCGAAAGGGCTACCAAAAGATCGCTCAACATGATATAATAAAAGTGAGTAAGTATGATCTGAAATCGAAGGGAGGGGCATGATTTGACAGAAAATAATCTTATCCTAAATCGGCTCTTTACCCAGAATGTCTTTTTTGACATGATAGATACTAATGATAATACCACATACGGAGCAGTAATTCAACGATTCGTGAATGACTATGAGAACAAAGACAACGGAGCTTTAATAAGCGAAGTGTATAGGTTTATGTCAAAGTCATACCGCAATGAATACTTTTATCAAAATACTTTGCTTAATAAACTGTTGCTCGGAAAGCACAGTATAAACACCACAACAGCATTAACCCAGATTCCTATCAGTAAGTCAAAAGCTGACTTTATTCTTATTAACGGAAAAGCTGTTGTATACGAGATAAAGACCGAACTAGACACGTTTGAGCGCCTTGATACTCAGCTACGAGATTATTTTAAGGCTTTTAATCATGTATGCGTAGTAACATCAGATAGCCAGTATGATCGTGCAGCAAGCCTTCTTCAAAATACTCCTGTTGGTATTTATGCGCTTACTCCGCAGAATACAATAAGTTCTAAACTGCGAAAAGAGCCGCAGGAAGATAATTCGCGCCTTGACTACACCGCAATTTTCAAAGTGCTACACAAAAAAGAATACGAAAACATATTGCTGCAATACTTTGGTGAGTTGCCTGTTGCTTCACAGGCGTTTTATTACGGCGAATGCCTAAAACACTTTTCTCAAATCCCAATTCTTGAAGCCTACACAATGGCTCTAAAGCAGTTAAAAAAGCGAAATAGGATTGAAATAAGTGAGTTCGAGAAAATACCTTATGAGTTGAAGTCCCTTATATATTTTTCTCACCCGTCAACATCAGACTGGCACGCTATCAACGTTTTTCTAAATCAAAAATATGGAGGATGAAGCTATGTACTTCCCATATGTTCGCGGTCGTCAATACGAATTACTTGCGCTGCGTGAATTGGCAACTAACAACCTCTTGGGGGATTATGTTACCCCGATTATTGAGCCTGTTAAGCTCTCACCTACCCTTGTAAATGTGATGGCGGAGTTTATTAAGGTCAAGCATCCTATATCAATTATCAGAAATCCCGCAGTAGGGACATTCATGTCTGATTGGCAGGATGTTCAGGAGCAATCTAAAGAAGCAGGGTATAAGCAGCGTTTTTCAGCCCAATATGAGGATTCGACCATAATTAAATCGCTCATAATGCAAAGAAATGCAAAGTCTTTGCTTGAGTTCTGGGATAAGCACGGTGTAAATAAAGCCGATTTGCTTGTCATCAATACTGATCGAGATTATTTAGACCTATACGAAAATGCGTTTGGGACAACAGTTCCCCGCTACGCTTTGATGCCAGATGAGAGTGTATTTAGGCGCAAAGTGCGTCACCATAAAGTATTACTTGATGACAAGTTTGAAAAGCAGGATAGGAACGCAGATTATCAAGAAACCGAAGATGAGTTCTTTTCTGACGATCATTTGTATTATACTGAAGATGGATTTATCGGCTTTTCTGACTATTCGGTAGTTGGCAATGAATACCTTGAGGCAGGCTTTGCTCCATATGCGGTAGCTATTCATATTGTATATTTTGCAGAGGACAAGACTCTGCGTGTAAGACACTTTGTTTCAGACTCAAACGAGGACATTACTAACCCTGCCATGAAGTTTTATGAAGCAGTATCAAAGCTGGCTGCATGGTATAATGCGGATCCCCATCCTGTTGAAATGACTTTGGGTCTCCAAACTTTTCTGCAACATTACGAACAACAGTCTTATCCAGGGCTCGGTACGGTTAAAAAGTTATCACTTATGCACCACCTCGAATTGATGGGTAAATATCTTAGTGGGGTATAATACATATGTTTTGTTGCAGTAATTGTTTCGCTGATGCTGAGATTAAAGCAATCATTGACGGGAACAAAACGACCGGGAATTGCGATTTCTGCGGTAGCCATGATGCTCATGTATATGACATTGGAAAAGATCAGACAATAACAGAACTATTTGATGGCTTATTAGATATTTATACTCCCATATCAAATTTGCCCGCTGATTTCCCTCGTGAGCAGACAGACCTAATAA
>ENA-OQMY01000506-OQMY01000506.1-human-gut-metagenome-genome-assembly--contig:-NODE-506-length-10352-cov-3.053888_pt1 | contig 10352 bp, 7 predicted proteins | sample MGYA00242623_ERZ504868 | MGnify/ENA primary metagenome ERZ504868 (study PRJEB26092, sample SAMD00036386) | human gut metagenome | host: Homo sapiens | study: EMG produced TPA metagenomics assembly of...
TTAAAAGATAAAATCACGTAAAAAATAGACTGTTTTATGAAATACTCTTGACGGTCAAAATTTATGAATCTATAATAAAAGAATAAGAGGGGAAGGTGCGCCTCCGACCGTCCGGGACACGCGGAAAATCCGGGAACATTCCCGGAGAAATGCCCGGCGGCCGCAGGGCGCATGTGAAATGGGGGGATGCTGGTGGACCAGGAGCTTGACATGCTGAAGGATGAAAACACCCGTCTGCGCGTGCTGGCGGAGCACGACTGGCTCACCGGCCTGTACAACCGCCGTGCTGCGGAAGCGCATGTGGATGAAGCGCTGCTGAAAAACGGCGGCGGGATGCTTTTGGTTTTGGATATCGACCATTTCAAACAAGTGAACGACCGCTACGGCCATCTCATCGGCGACGCTCTTTTGTGCGAGGCGGCGCGCACGCTGCGGGATATCTTTTTTTCCGCGGGATATCATCGGCCGCGTGGGCGGCGATGAGTTCATCATCTACATTCTGGGCGGATGCTCTCAGGAGGCGGTGGACGGCCGTGCGGCGCAATTGGCCGAGCGCCTGCGAAAGGCGGGCCGGCGTTACGGCATGCAGTGGAACCTTTCCTTTACGCTGGGCCTTGCGGAAAAGCAGGCGGGGGACGATTATATTTCCCTGTTTGACCGTGCCGACCAGATGCTCCTGGCCCGCAAAAAAGCCCGCCGCGCCCGCCGTGCAGACAGTGCGGATGCCGGAGGAGAACGCAGCATCTGCACAGACATGGCGCTCATCCGGCGTGAGCTGCGGGAAAAAGACCCGCCCAAAGGCGCGTTCTGTCAGGATTACGAGACCTTCAAACAGATCTACCGTTTTGTGGAGCGCGGCCTCAAGCGCAGCGGGCAGAGCGCATATATTATCCTGATGACCCTTACGGACGCACAGGGGCAGTTTGTGCCGCTGGCCGCGCGCGAGGAGTATATGAGCCGCCTCAGCGACGACCTGCAGGCCAGCCTGCGCAGCGGCGACCTGTTCGCGCCGTACAGCGGCTGCCAATATCTGCTGATGGTGCTGGGCGCGTCCAGCGAGAACGCGGCCGTCATCGCCGGGCGCATCCACACGCGGTTTATGTCGCGCGTTGCGCCCGATGCGGGGCTGCTGCTGCGGTATGACGTTTACCCCATGGGGGAGCTTCCCCTGCAGCCGAAGGGGTGAAAAAGCCATGGTTTTACGCGGTGAAGGGCTGCTGCTTAAAATATTTTCAAAAAAAGTCAGCAAAAAATCGTTTTGTGACCAAGTTGTGACCGGCGACCGTTATACTGAGTATGTAAGATACATTTCCCGCCCCAAGTGGACGATCAACACGCATTCCAAAAGGAGGAAAAACGCATGAAAAACACATCCAACGCTCTGCGTCGCGTCATGAGTGTGGTTCTGGTGTTCGCGATGATGTTCACCAGCATGCCCACAGGCGCGCTCGCTGAGGATGTTGTCGACCCGGCCCCGTCTACGACGGCGGCCGAGCCGGCTGCGTCTGAAACGACAGAGCCAACCACACCGGAGCCTGCAAGCTCGGAGGCGGCGCCTGCCGCGAACAGCGCCGTGCTCCCGGCAAATGACGGGGACCCGGCGCCTGTGACGTTCACCGTCACGTTCGTGGCCAACGGCGAGACGCTTGTCACCCAGACCATTCAACAGGGTGGCAGTGCCGTGGCGCCGGACGCGCCGCTGGTATCCGGCCAGCGCTTTGTACGCTGGGATACGGATTTTACCAACGTGCAGAGCGATTTGACGGTGACGGCCGTTTACGAGGCCATTACCGCCAAAAACATGACGGTGGAGTACCGGTACAGCGACGGCACGCAGGCGGCCCCCTCCCATGTGGAGCAGGCCGTTGTGGGCGAACCGTTCCATAAGACGGTTCCGTCTCCGGCGCTCGACGGCTTTACGCCGGACAAGGCGGAGGTCGTATTTGCGGTCGAGTCGGTCACCGAAGACCTAACGGTCGTTGTTACTTACAGCGGCGCCGCCCGGAATTACACGGTAAAGCACCTGTTCCAGAACGTGGAAGGCACCGCTTATGCGGAAGACGAAGCGCTGCGTGAAACGCTGGAGGGCACCACGGGCCTGGACACCGCCGCACAAGCGAAAACGGTGGAGGGCTTTACGGCTCTGCCCATCACCCAGGTGAAGGTGGCGTCCAGCGGCGAAACGGTCGTGGAAGTAAAATACGACCGCAACAGCTACCTGCTCACGTGGAACACCGACGGCGGCAGCTATATTGAGCCGCAGATGCTGAAATACGGCGCTGCGGTGTCGGCTCCGGCTGACCCCACGAAGGTGGGCTATACGTTCGCCGGGTGGGATCTTGTTCCCGAAACGATGCCTGCCGCCGCCACGACGGTGACGGCGCAGTGGGCGAACGCCACGCAGGCGTCCTACCAGGTCGTATACTGGGGCGAGAACCTGACGGGCGGTTACGACTACCTCTATGCGGACAAAGCGACCGGCGCTGTGGGCGGCAATATCCCATACAGCACGTCCCTGACCGCCAGCCATATGCCTCAGGGCCTGGAAGCGGCCGGGTTTGAGCTCGACAGCGCCAAATCTGCGGGAAATGTGGAAATCACCGCAGACGGCAGCGCGGTCAAGAATGTTTATTTCAGCCGCAAGACGTTTACGATTTCGTTCTATCGGCAAAGTTGGGTTGGATGGCCTGATTTTGAGTACAAATGGGTCGAGGATACCAGCCTGCGCATCACGGCGAAGTACGGCGAGGATGTTTCTGCCCGCTGGGAAGCTGCATGTGAGGATGACGGCTGGGGTCCCAATAAAAATGATAATATACAGTATACGCTGATTGCGAATATGCCGGCCGAGAACCTGACGATGTATGAAAAAAGTTCCGGCACGGGAAAGAAGATCGAATATCGGGTTCAAAAGGTGTCGGGGACGGGTTACGACGTCTACGCAACTTTTAATGCGAGCCGCGGCGTTTCTCTGACGGTGGAAGACCAGATGCCGATCACAGGCTTTACATACGACAGCTGGAAAAAAAGCGGCGACTCTCCATTGTGGCTGTATTATACCCGCAACAGCTATAATCTCGTATTTGAGAATTGTACTGGCGTTTCGAATGCTTCGCTGAAATTTGAAGCAAGACTTTCCAGCGCAAAGCCTGCTGATAGCAGCGTGGGCCGGCCGGCCGGTATGGACAGCGACTATGTGTTCATGGGCTGGTATCTGGACGAGGCGTTCCAGACTCCGGTGGACTGGAGCAGCACGATGCCCGCACGGAACCTGCAGGTCTATGCCAAGTGGGCGAAGCCGGATTATACGGTTTCCTTCAACACGCATGGTGCGGATACGGAGACTCCGGCGCCCATCGGCGTGGCGAAATACGACACGATTGAGGACCAGATGCCCGCAGACCCCACCCGTGAGGGCTACGTGTTCGCGGGCTGGTATACGGACGAGGCGTACACCGTTCCGTTCGTGGCCACGCAGCAGATCGTCCGCAACCTGACGCTCCATGCGAAATGGACGCGCACGGACAGCTGCACCTATGTCATCGTGGCGAAGGACACGGAGGGCAATGAGCTCAAACGCGTCGATGGCTCCGAAGTGGAAGTGGGCGCGTCCGTCACTGTAAATGCGCCTGTCATTGACGGTTATCAGGCGCAGCAGAGCAGCCAGAACGTCAAAATTCTGGATGACGGGCAGGAAGTAGTGTTCGTCTATGACAAGCTGCAGAACTGGACGGCCACGGTGCATCATTATATTGAGGGCACCACGGAAAAGGTTGCCGAGGATGTTATCCGCAGCGACCTGACGGTCAACAGCCTGCTGGTATATTCCGCGACGGTCAGCGGTTATGAGTTGGCCGAGGGTACCAGCTATGTTCAGACGGCCACCCGCGAAAACAGCGAGATTACGTTCTATTATAAGAAAATCGCGGATTCGGCGTATACGGTCAACCACTATTACGGCAGCAATGCTTCGCTTACGGAAACTGTTACGGGCACGGCCAAGGCCGGAAGCCTGGTGACGGCGGACGTCATAAACAAAGCCGGGTACACCTGCGTTACATCCGGGGCTGCGCTTTCCGCGTATGTTGCGAAAGACGGCTCCACGGTGATCAACGTGTATTACGCGGCCAACGACCAGACGTACAGCGTTTACTATTATCTGGAAGGCACAGAGACGCCTGTACCCGGCACGACGGCGAAAGAAAACGTGTCCGCGAAGTTTGACGAGACGGTGACGGAAACGGCGCTCGCAGTCACGGGTTATACTGTGGCGGGAGACAGCACCAGGTCCATCACGGTCGGTGCGGACAATGCAGCCAACAAAATCGTTTTCTACTACACGGTGAACAGCTATCCGCTGAATATCACCTACAAATATGCCGATGACGTGCCCGACGCAGCACTGCGGGGCCAGAAGGCGGCGGAGCCTGTATCCAGGGATATCGCGTTCGGTGCGCCTTACAGCGTTGCCAGCCCGTTGATTCCGGGTTATACGGCCAGCGTTGCAGCGGTAGCAGGCACAATGGCGGAGAACGGTGTGACCGTGGAGGTCGTTTACCGCGCCGCTACGGACACGGCGTATACCGTCAAGCACATGCTGCAGGATGTGACAGGTGACGGTTATACTGAAGATGCGGCGGCCCGGCAGACCCTGCGCGGACACGAACGCTGCGGCGAAGAGCTATGAAGGCTTTACGGCGCAGGCGGTCGTTCAGCAGGCCATCGCCGCGGACGGCAGCACGGTGGTTGAGATCAAATACGACCGCAACAGCTATGAAGTGACCTATGCTTATGTGGGCACGGCGCCCGCAGGCGCGAGCGCGCTGCCGGAAAAGGCGACCGTGAAATACGGCGCGCCTGTAACGGTGGCAGAGGCCGCCACGGCCCCGGGCTATACGTTCAGCGGCTGGAGCCGGAATGACTTCACGATGCCGGCCGAAAACGTGACCATTACCGGTTCGTTCACGGCCAACAGCAACACCGAATACACGGTGCGGCACCACTTCCAGAACATTTTGGACGATGCGTACGATGCCGACACGGCCATGCTCAGCGAAACGCTGAGCGGCACGACGGATACGCTCACGGCGGCTGCTGCGAAGACCGTTGCGGGCTTTACGGCTCAGAGCTTCCAGCAGAAGAACATCGCGGGCGACGGCAGCACGGTGGTTGATATCTATTACAACCGCAACAGCTACGGCGTGAGCTACCGCTACCTGAATACTCCTGCGGGTGCAAGTGCACTGCCTGCGGGCGCGAGCTACCGTTTGGCGCCGCCGTGACGGTGGCGGAGGCGGCCACGGCTCCGGGCTACACGTTCAGCGGCTGGAGCACCGGCGATTTCACGATGCCCGCACAGGATGTGGAGATCACAGGCTCCTTCACGGCCAACGGCGATACCGCTTATACAGTGGAGCATTATCAGCAGAATCTGGCGGGCGACGGTTACGACCTTGTGGAGGCGGATACCGAACACCTGACAGGCGAGACCGATACCACTGCGACGGCAAACCCGAAAGCCTATACAGGCTTTACATTTGACGGGACCGTGGAGGGCACGGTTGCCAGCGGCAATATCGCGGGCGACGGCAGCCTGGTGCTGAAGCTGTACTACACGCGCAACAGCTACGGTGTGACCTATGCCTACACGGGCACAGTGCCTGCGGACGCAAGTGCACTGCCGGAAAAGGCGGCTGTGAAATACGGCGCCCCTGTAACAGTGGCGGAGGCCGCGACCGCAAAGGGCCATACCTTCAGCGGCTGGAGCACCGGCGACTTCACGATGCCTGCACAGGATGTGGAGATCACAGGCTCCTTTACGGCCAACCCGTACAACGTCACGGTCGAATACTACTTCGACAAGGCTCAGGATACGGATATGACCCGGGTGCAGTCTGTCACTTACGGTGAGACATTCACGACTGCGGCGGCCGCAGAAACGGACCGGAACGGCGTACACTATACGCTGGACTGGGTCGAAAACAACGGCCTGACGGTGAGCGACATTGAAGCCGACAACGTGGTCAGGGTGTACTACGCAAAGGATGAAGAGGGTGGCCCGGACGACATCCCCGATTATGCGCAAATCGTATTTACCTATCAGAGTGCGGACGTTCGGAAAGGCACGGTTGATAAGAGTGTGGAAATCCACACCTTTGAGCGGCTGAACGGCGAACTGCTCGAAGAGAAGAAAGCCAGCCCGGCCGGTGCAAATGCGGCGGGACGTGAGGGCTATGCATTCGATTACTGGACCGATGGAACCAAGCGCGATGTGACCTCCGGTATGGAGACGCTGAAGAGCGAGGTATACACGGACAATGCAGAATTCACCGCATATTTCGACGTTGATACAAAGGGCATCGACCCCGAAGACCCGGATAAGCCGGACAATGTGCCCGACAAGTATCAGGCGAAAGTGACCTATCAGGCTGTCAATGGCACAGTTACGCTGGGCGACCGCACGGGCACGGAGCTGGTCACCTATGTGACTCTGTTCGATGCGGACGGCAAGTGGGCCGAGAACGGCACAGGCAAGCTGGCGGAGGCTCAGGTCCCGACTGCAGCCGCAGCCGCGGATTACGACCCGGCCACCGAACGCTGGACACCGGCCGTACCGGCCGAAGGGGCTGAGATCACGGCTGACGGCGCTGTCTTTACAGTGACGTGGGAGCTGGCGATCTCCGGTTACCAGGTGCACTACTACTACGACGGCGTTGAGGATACCGCTTCTGCTGTGAATGCCACCGGCAAGATCGGCGACGCGATTCCCTACGACACCGGCAAGACCACTTTTGACGGCGCGAACTACGTGCTGGAGAATGTGGACGGCGCGGGCAAGCTCATCTCGAAGGATGCGGCTGCGAATATCGTGAACGTCAACTTCACAAAGGATGAGAAGTCCGACCCGACCAAAGACCCCGACCCGGAGGTCCCGGGTGACAACATCCCGGATAAGTATCAGGCAACTGTCACGTTTGAAGCGATCAACGGCGTACTCCAGCCCAAGGGCGGCACGGACGCTCAGAATACGAAGCAGATGACCACGGTCGTGACACTGCTGAACGAGAACGGCGAACCCGCTGAGAACGGTACCGGTTATCTGACTGAAGCACAGATCCCGACAGCGCTGGCGAATCTGGGATACATCGCCAACACGCTGTTCTGGGGCCCGGCGACTCCGACGACCTCTTACGCCATCACAGGCGACATCACCTTTGTGGCGGACTTCAATGCGGAAGGCGTCATTCCGGAAGAACCCCCGGTGCCTCCGGTGACCCCGGTAGGTCCGACGGCGCCGGAAGAAGGCCCGGAGGAAACCATCGACGAGCCTGAAACCCCGCTTGCTCCGGCTGAACCCGAAGCACCCGCGGAAGAGCCCGCCGAAGAGGAGATCGAGGAAGCCGATACGCCGCTCGCTTCCGGCGCCGCATGGGCGCTGCTCAACCTCATCCTGATGCTCTGCACGGCCCTTGTCAGCATCCTGCTGCTCATCGGCTTCCTGGGCAAAAAGAAGAAAGAGGATGAGAACGAGAACGTGGAGTACACGGTGAAGCGCAAAGGCGTGACTCGTGTGCTGAGCCTCATCCCGGCCATTGGCTCCATCATCGCCTTCCTCCTCACGGAGAATATGCGCAATCCGATGGTGTTCGTGGACCGCTGGACATGGCTCATGGTGCTCATCGCTCTGGTGCAGGTCATTGTGTGCATCTTTGCCCGCAAGGAAAAAGAAGAGCCCGATGACAACGCGCAGACCCCGGCTCAGGCGTAAGCACGGAACGCGAACCTCAGGCAAATCCATAACGAAAGCCCCCGAAGGATAATCCCTTCGGGGGCTTTTTGTACATCCTGTAAATTTTGCGGAAAATACGGGACGCGGCGGCAGAGGCTGTGATACAATGAAAAAAACACGTCCTTCGTCCGCATACGGACGGAGGCGAAAGCGGCGGGAAGGGCCGCGGAAAAGGGAGATGCAAAAGCCATGAAGGTAACGTTTATCGGCGCCACGCATGAGGTTACGGGGAGCTGCTCCCTGCTGGAGGTGGGGAACAGCGCTTTCCTGGTGGACTGCGGGATGGAGCAGGGGGAAAACCGGTTCGAGAATATCCCGCTGCCTGTGAACCCGGCAGAACTGAGCTGCGTGCTGCTGACGCACGCCCATATCGACCATTCTGGATATCTGCCCCTGCTGTACAAAAACGGCTTTCGGGGCACCGTGTATGCTACGGAATCCACTGCCAGCCTGTGCCAGATCATGCTGCGCGACAGCGCGCATATTCAGGAGAGCGAGGCGGAGTGGAAAAACCGAAAGGCGCGCAGGGCCGGACGCCCGGAGGCGGAGGCGCTGTACACGATGGCGGACGCAGAGGGCGTTTTATCCCGCTTCCGTCCGTGCCCGTACAACAAGCTGACGGCCGTTGGCGAAGGCGTTGCGGTGCGCTTTACGGATATCGGGCATCTGCTTGGCTCCGCCGCCATTGAGATATGGATGAGCGAGGGCGGCGTTACCAAAAAGATGGTGTTCAGCGGTGACGTGGGGAATACGCATCAGCCCATCCTCAACGACCCGCAGCGGGTGGAGCAGGCAGATTATCTGGTGCTGGAATCCACCTACGGCAACCGGCTGCACGGTGAGCGCCCGGATTATGTGGGCGCGTTGACGGAGATCCTGCAGCAGACCTTTGACCGGGGCGGCACGGTGGTCATTCCCTCCTTTGCTGTGGGCCGCACGCAGGAAATGCTGTATTTTATCCGGGAGATCAAGGAGCAGGGCCGGGTGCACGGGCACGACGGATTCCCTGTTTATGTGGACAGTCCGCTGGCCAATGAGGCAACGAGCATTTTCCTGCAATGCCCCACGGAAAATCTGGACCCTGAGGCGCGGGAACTGGTGCGGAGCGGGGTAAATCCGCTCTGGTTTGAAGGGCTTAGGACCAGCGTGACGAAGGAGGATTCCCAAGCCATCAATGCGAATGCCGTGCCGAAGGTCATCCTTTCTGCCAGCGGAATGTGCGATGCGGGGCGTATCCGGCATCATTTAAAGCATAATCTGTGGCACAGCGAAAATACGGTGCTGTTTGTTGGTTATCAGGCAGAGGGCACGCTGGGGCGCGCGCTGGTGGATGGCGCACCATCGGTAAAAATATTCGACGAAGCGATCGCAGTCAACGCAGAAATCCGCGTGCTGGCGGGCGTGAGCGGGCACGCGGATAAAAACGGGCTCATCCGCTGGCTCCAGGGTGTTTCACCGAAGCCGGCGCAGATATTCGTCAATCATGGCGACGATGAAGCATGTACGGATTTTACCCAGTGCCTGAGAGAAGAATACGGTTACAATGCGATGGCCCCGTACAGCGGAACGTGTTATGATCTGGCCGCCGGGGCGTTTCTGGCCCAGCCCGCCGGAGTGCTGCGCAAAAAGCCGGAGGAGGCCGCGCGCGACCCGCGCGCAATGGCGGCCTTCAGTGAGCTGCAGCGGGCCGTCAAGCAGCTTTCCGCATTGGCCCAGGGGCGGGAGGAAGACCCAACAAGGAACTCAAGCGCATGGCTGCGCAGGTACAGGCCTTGTACGACGCCTGGCGCGCATGAGCGTATCCTTTGGGGTGTAAAGAGAAAAGAAGTGTCCGCAGAGCCTCAGGAGGCTCTGCGGACGTTTTTTGCCGGAAGCGAGGTCTCACGGCTGCGGCCGCTGTTTTGCGCGGCGCGTACTCCGTTCCGCGCGAGCGGGAGAGGTTGTCAGGCGATAGCTGTCGGAGATCATTTCGCAAAGGTCCTCCGGCGGGACACCGGCGTTCACCTCCACGGTGTTCCAGTGGGTATGGTTCATATGCCAGCCCGGCGTAACGGCGGGGTAGGCCGCCCGCCAGAAATCGGCTTTCATTGGTTCACATTTCAAATTTACGCATAATTTTCCGTCGCGTTCAAAAACAAGAGCAAACCATTTGCGCCCGGCGGCGTGACGTACCACGACATTGCCGCCGTCCTCAAACGGGCAGTCCACAGCAGCGCCGGGATATGCGGCGCACAGGGCAAGCAGCTCGTCCTTTGTCATTTCCCGGTTCCTCCTTATTCTCAAAGCCCTGCGCGCCGGCACAGGGGCTTGTGCAATGCACACGCGCAGCCGCGCAAGCGGCGGGTTTGAGGTTATTATACCATATTTTTAAGCTCACACTTCGCGCACTGCTCGCGTTCACTAAGAAACATGGTATCTATGCCGCCAGGCTCATGCTTCGCCTGCGGCTCGCATTCACCAACCGGACATATTATACCATGACGCCGTGAAACGGCTACAACAAAACCGCACCTGCTGCGGTTTTGCATGGTTCAATGCTCCCAAAGCTCTGTGCGCCAGCACA
>ENA-OQMY01000508-OQMY01000508.1-human-gut-metagenome-genome-assembly--contig:-NODE-508-length-10296-cov-2.821910_pt1 | contig 10296 bp, 10 predicted proteins | sample MGYA00242623_ERZ504868 | MGnify/ENA primary metagenome ERZ504868 (study PRJEB26092, sample SAMD00036386) | human gut metagenome | host: Homo sapiens | study: EMG produced TPA metagenomics assembly of...
ATACATACCATCGGTATGTTTGCTATCATAACAGCCGCCGCAGAAGCTGTCAACCGCCGGCGGCAAACTTTTACATACCGCCGTAATAGGCCACCAACAGGTCCACCACCGCGCCGTAGCTTTTGGAGCCGAGCTCCTGGTCGTAGCTTTGCAGAAATCCCGAATAAGCGCTGTCTGCCGCCTTGGACACCCGGAGACTCGAACTGCTGCCAATAGGCGTTGTTTGCGAGAATATCCTCGTTCGCCGTCTGGCATACCTGCTGCGCGATCTCCAGCCATTTTTCATAAGACGCACCGTACAGCGCGTTGGAGAGGTGGATATACCCCAACAGATAACCCGAATACGCATACAGCGGGTCGCCGCTGGTGTCGCACGCGAGGATGGCCACAAAATTGGCCGTCTGTTCGGGTGCGACGCCGCGCACATGCGCCAATTCATGCGCAATGGTCGCAGGCAGCAGGCATTCGGGCGAATCTACATTCAAATTCGCCTCCCCGGTGAACGGGAAGAAAAAACCTGTAAAATTCAGCGCGCTCAGCACCCGGGAAAACAGCATGGGCTTGGGGCTGACGGCGGAAACAGACAAAAACGGGTACTGCTGCTCCAATGCGTCGTACAATGTGCCGGATGCGTCAAAAATAGCCTGTGTATCGCCGGAGAGCACGCCCGGCGCGGCGTGAGGTGCCAACGGCGCCGCCGCATTCAGCTTTTCCATAAACAGGCGCGTTGTGGCCTCAAGCTCGTCCACTGTTACGGGCCGGGCCGTTACGCCTGCCTGTTCTTCAAACGTTTCCGCGTAATAAGTAAGGCCCCACAGCAGCGTAAAGCCCGTGTAAACGCTCAGTGCCACCAGCACGCCGCCCAGCGCACGCCTCCACAGCACTGCCAGCCGCCGTCCGCGCCCACGTGCCAGCAGCCACACTGTGCGGCCCACATACCAGATGCAGAACAAAACCAGCACGGCCCAGCACAGCTCGGCCACAGAAAAGGGCACAAAACCGCACAGCCATCCCACTGCCCGGTGGTATGGCTGTACGATCTTGTGTACGATGAAGTCCGATGCGGCGCGGCTGCGCATTACAAGGCGCAGCGCCAGCAGAAACGCGCCCACCGCTCCCAGTGCGAGATACAGCTTTTTGTCGCTCCGCCACGCCCGCGCCGCGGCGGCTTTTGCTTCTTCTCCCCGCATCCGTCAGCGCCCCAGCTTATCGACAAGCGCAAGCACTTCGTCCATCTTCTCCGCCTGCAGGGCCGGGTCTCCGCTTTCAAACGCCTCCTGCACGCAGCCGCCGATATGCGCTTTTAAGATCTCTTTGTTCGCCTTGGTGAGGATGGACTGCGTGGCCATCACCTGATTGGAAATGTCCACGCAGTAACGGTCGTTCTCCACCATGGCAAGGATGCCGTCCAACTGGCCGCGCGCCGTTTTCAGCAGCCGCGTGACCGTCTGCTTATCCGCCCGCACGGCTTATTCCACCGAAATGACGGTGTAGCCCGCATCTTCCACGGCGGCCTTCAGTGTATCGGCGCTCACGCCGTCCTCCACAGTACATACGGCCTTTTTCTCTTCCAGGCTTACATTCGCGGCAACGCCCGAAATCCCGTTCAGCGCCTTGTCCACATGGCTGCGGCAGTTCTGGCACATCATCCCTTCGATAATCAGTGTAATGGTCTTCATTTGTTTTTCCTCCCTGTCGTTTTTGTTGATATTCTCATTTTGAGGCAATTCTATCCGTTCGGCGCGCGGCTGGGCGGGCATGGGCGAAAGAGGCGCCCCCTGCTCCGCGGCGGCATGCGCCGGATGGGCTTTGAAACGCTTGAGCCGCAGTGCATTCATTACGACGCACACGCTGGAAAGGCTCATGGCCGCGGCGCCGATCATCGGGTTCAGCCGCAGATGGAACGGCAGGTACAAAAGCCCCGCCGCGACGGGGATGCCCACCGTGTTGTAAAAGAAAGCCCAGAACAGGTTCTCCTTGATGTTGCGGATAACGGCCTTGGACAGCCGGATGGCCGTGACCGCGTCGGCAAGGTCGCTTTTCATCAGCACCACATCGGCGCTTTCGATGGCAACGTCCGTGCCCGCGCCGATGGCGATCCCCACATCCGCGCGGGCCAGCGCCGGCGCGTCGTTGATGCCGTCTCCCACCATAGCGACGGTTTTCCCCTGCTGCTGCAGAGCTGCTACATGCTGCTCCTTTTCCTGCGGCAGCACCTCGGCAATGACATGGGGGATGTCCAACTGACGGCGGATGGCCTCCGCAGTGCGCCGGTTGTCGCCCGTCAGCATCGTCACATCAATGCCCATACGCTTTAAGTCCGCAATGGCTGCGGCGCTGGAAGGCTTGACGGTGTCCGCTACGGCGATAACGCCAAGCACCGTCTTTTCGCCGCAGAACAGCAGCGGGGTCTTCCCTTCGCCGGCCAGCGCGTCCAGCTTCTGCTTCACAGGGGCAGGCAGCGCCATACCGCGTTCAGCCAGCATGGCTTCATTCCCGGCGAAATAAAGCTCCTGCGCATACCGCCCTTCGATGCCCTTGCCGAACACCGCCTTGAAATCCGTCACCTCATAGGGCTGCACGCCGCGCCGGGCGGCGCACTCCAGCACGGCCTGTGCCAACGGATGCTCGCTTTGCCGCTCCAGGCCGGCGGCCAGCGCAAGCAGTTCATTCTCCGCCAACGCGCCGACGGGCAGAATGTCCGTAACGGCAGGCTTTCCTTCTGTTATTGTACCAGTTTTGTCAAGCACGATGGCGTTGATGCTGTGCGCCGTCTCCAACGCCTCGCCGGATTTGATGAGGATTCCGTTTTCCGCCCCTTTTCCCGTGCCCACCATGATGGCCACGGGCGTGGCCAGACCCAGCGCACAGGGACAGGAAATGACCAGCACGGAGATACCGATGGAGACCGCAAATTCCGGCGTCTGCCCGGCGAGAAGCCAGCCGATGGAGGCCGCCAGAGCAATGCCGATGACCACCGGCACGAACACGCCGGAAATTTTGTCCGCCAGCTTTGCAATGGGCGCCTTACTGGAGCTTGCGTCCTCTACCAGACGGATGATCTGGGCCAGCGTGGTATCCGCGCCCACCTTGGTGGCACGGAACTTGAAAAATCCCGCTTTATTGATGGTGGCCGCGATCACGGTGCTGCCCGGCTCCTTTTCCACGGGGATGCTCTCGCCTGTGATGGCCGCCTCGTCGATGCTCGTGTTGCCTTCAAGGATCACGCCGTCCACGGGCACGCTCTGGCCCGGCCGCACCAGCACGGTATCGCCCACAACGACCTCCTCCACAGGGATCACCGTCTCCATCCCGCCGCGCTCCACGGCGGCTGTTTTGGGCGCAAGGTCCATCAGCTTGGTGATCGCCTCGCTGGTCTTGCCCTTGCTCCTGGTCTCCAGATATTTGCCCAGCGTGATGAGCGCGAGGATCATCGCCGCCGATTCGAAACTAAAGATCCATGTGATATTGGGACACCAGCGCATGGTCCCCCCGAGCCCAGGCCATAGCCGATGCGGTTAGATGGCAAACACGCCGTATACCAGCGCCGCAGTGGAGCCGATGGCGATCAGGCTGTCCATATTCGGGCTTCCCCGGAGCAGCGTCTTGAACCCCACCTCGTAATACTTGCGGTTGACATACACCACAGGCAGAGTCAGCAAAAGCTGTGTAAGGGCAAAGCCCACGGCGTTTTCATGCCCTGTCAAAAAGCCCGGCAGCGGAAGGCCGGCCATGCTGCCCATGGAAACATACATCAGCGGCGCCAGGAAGGCAAACGAGACCCACAGGCGCATGCGCATGTTTTTCAGCTGCGCCTGCATGGGGTTCTGCACGGGCGCGCCCCCCTGCTTTGCGGCGGGGCCCGCCCCCGGCCGTCTGCAGGCGACGCGCCGTAGCCTGCATGCTCCACCGCCTTGACGATCACATCCTGCTCCAGCGGCGCATCGCTCTCTACCACCATACTGTTCGTCAGCAGGTTCACCGACACTTCCGACACGCCCTGCACGCCGCGTACCGCCTTTTCCACATGGGCGCTGCACGCCGAGCATGTCATGCCCGTGACGTTGTATTTTGTTTTACCATCTTGTTCCCTCTCTCAAAGCCTCTCCCCCGGGTGGGGGTCTATATTCATACTATACCTATTTAGTATTATTGTCAACCGAGTTTGCAAAAAATATACGGCCCCTCTCCGGAGGGGCCGTACAGCCGAACATCTTTCGTTTTTTCAGGAATCATAAGGCTCCGCGGCAGTCTGCGTGCCGAAAAGCTCGGCGCGCAGCGCTTCGTCGTAAGGCAGGCGCACAAAATCCTCCAGGCGCGTATTGTAAATCTGCTCCAGCCGGGCCGTATAACCCACCACCACATGCGGCATCGCGCGCTGCACTGCGTCCAGCGTCTCGTATACCATGTCCTGTTTTTTCATGGATATCTCATACATCTTCTTATCCCGCGTGCGCACCACCAGGCCGTGCGTCTTGCCCGTGGGAATGCCGTTGGTGCGGTGCTGCACCGTGCGCATATACGCCCACGCCACATTTTCAGCGTCCAGTACTGTCGTTTTGCCTCCGGTCTCGAACATCATCCACCGGCCTGTACGCACTCCGTTCACAGGCTCAGTGCTCTGGTAGAACGTTTCCAGCTGTTCCAGCATCGCTTCCGGACTCTCGCTTGCCTTGCAGTAAGCCCGGATGCGTTTTTGGTACCGCCCCGTCAGCGCACCCGCCAGCATCCAGACCGCCGCAAACAGCGCCACGCCCGCGCCTGCCGTGAGCAGCCAGGTACCGGATTGTTCCATGCTGCCCAGGTAATCCGCTTTCAGCACCAACGGCAGGAACATCTGCTGCTCCTCGGCCGTCCAGTCGTCATAGCCGACCACCTGATGGTAAAAATCCAGCGATTCTCCCGACATTGGCAGAATGGTCCCCCGCACCGTAAAGCTTTCCCCCGGCGTCTGGCTGGCGCCTGTCAGCAGTTCATAGGATGCATCCAGCAAATCATCCGCTGCGCTGATATATCCGGCGTCCACCGCAAGGCCCATATATTCCGCATCCCCTACCGGAATAATGTATTCCTTCTCTGTGACAGTAGAGCGGTTTGTGGATGTATTGGTGCGCTCTGTATAGGCATACCAGTCATAGATCAGGTATACCTCCGCCTCCACGTATTGCCCTTTCAGCTCGGACACATCCAAAGAGTCCAACGGCTTCGGGCCGCCGATGGCTTTGAATGCGCCGAAGCCCGTCCCCCACAGCAGCCCCGCCGCCAGAGCCAGCGCGATGATGATCGACGCAGCGTGTCCCTTCAGACTTTTCATTTTCAGTTCCTGCAGCATAAATGCTTCCTCCTTCGCGGACAGCCCCTTTTCCCCCATCCGCACTTGTTTTCTTTATTGTAACAGGATATGCGCCTGTGCGCCACGTTTTTCTGCATTTCGGCGCAACTTTTACAAGCAGAAACAAAAAGGCGGGGCCGCAGCCGCGGCCCCGCCTGTATGGCTTGAATTATTTTCCGAACACCTGTTCGTAGTCGGCCCGGAATTTTGCGATGCCCGCATCCGTCAGCGGATGCTTTGTCATCTGCTCGATGACGCTGTACGGTACCGTGGCGATGTCCGCGCCCGCAAGCGCGCAGTCCGTCACATGCACAGGGTTGCGCACACTGGCCGCAATGATCTCCGTATGGATATCGTCATACAGGGCGAACATATCCGCAATGGTGCGCACCAAATCAATGCCCGGCATGCTGATGTCGTCCAGACGGCCCAGGAACGGGCTGACGTACGCCGCGCCCGCGCGCGCAGCCAGAAGCGCCTGGTTCGCGCTGAAGATCAGCGTCACATTGCACTTGATGCCCTCTGCGGAAAGCACCTTGGTCGCTTTCAGGCCCTCCACCGTCATGGGAATTTTCACCACCATGTTCGGATGGATCGCCGCGATCTCACGGCCTTCCGCGATCATGCCCGCGGCGTCCTCGGTGGTGGCCTTTACCTCGCCGGAGATGGGGCCGTCCACAATGGACGCGATCTCACGGATGACCTCACCGAAATCCCGTCCCTCTTTTGCAATCAGGCTGGGGTTCGTCGTCACGCCGCAGATAACGCCCATATCGTTGGCTTTTTTGATGTCCTCCACGTTTGCTGTGTCGATAAAAAACTTCATAGCACCCTGTCCCTTTCCGTTTTGTTTTGAACGCCTCCCGCACCCCTCCCAAGGCGCGGGGCTTCAACTCTTTCAGTATAATCCCGGAACACGCCCAAAGTCAAACAGAAACGACGTTTCTTTACGGTTTCGACAAAAAACAGCCCGGAGCGTATGCCCCGGGTCGGCAGCCGCCGCGGCGGCTCTGTTTTACATCATACTGCGGTACAGCGCGGCAATTTCCTCCACACTGGTGTCGCGCGGGTTGCCCGGACGGCACGCATCCGCAAAGGCGCTCTCGGCAAGGAACTGCACGTCCTCGTCCTTCACAATGGCTTTCAGGTCCGCGGGAATGCCCACGTCCTGTCCCAGCTTGCGCACAGCGTCGCAGGCGGCCTTGCGGTATTCCTCCTGCGTCATTGCGTCCACGCCTTCCACGCCCATGGCGCGGGCGATCTCCCGGTATTTTTCGCCCGTGTACGGCGCGTTGTATTCCATGACGACCGGCAGGATGATCGCGTTGGCAACACCGTGAGGCGTATCATACAGCGCGCCCAGACCGTGCGCCATGCTGTGTACGATGCCCAGGCCCACGTTGGAAAACCCCATGCCCGCCACATACTGCGCCAGCGCCATGCCCTCGCGGCCCTCGGCTGTGTTTTCCACAGCGCCGCGCAGATGCCTGGCGATCAGCTCAATGGCTTTCAGATGGAACATGTCCGTCATTTCCCATGCCGCCTTTGTGGTGTAGCCCTCGATGGCGTGCGTCAGCGCGTCCATGCCCGTGGCGGCCGTCAGGCCTTTGGGCATGCTTGCCATCATATCCGGGTCAATGACCGCAACCTCGGGGATATCGTTGGTATCCACGCACACGAACTTGCGTTTTTTCTCCACATCGGTGATGACGTAGTTGATGGTCACCTCAGCGGCAGTACCCGCGGTGGTCGGCACCGCAATGGTAAACACGGCGTGCTTCTTCGTGGGCGCTACGCCCTCCAGGCTGCGCACATCGGCAAATTCCGGGTTCTCGATGATGACCCCGATGGCTTTGGCGGTGTCCATGGAGGAACCGCCGCCGATGGCTACGATGCAGTCCGCCCCGCTCTTTCGGAACGCGGCCACGCCTGTCTGAACGTTCTCAATAGTAGGATTGGGCTTGATGTCGCTGTATACCTCATAGGCAAAGCCCGCTGCGTCCAGCAGGTCCGTCACCTTTTTGGTTACATTGAATCGAATGAGGTCCGGGTCAGAGCACACAAAAGCCTTTTGAAAGCCGCGTGCCGCCAGTTCGGGGACGATGTTCCCAATCGCGCCCTTGCCGTGATAGGATACCGTATTCAGTACGATGCGGTTTGCCATAAATAATCCTCTCCCCTATATAATGTAATAAAAGCTCTCCCCTCACCCGCCCTGCCGGACGGTGCGCGGGGGACTGCACATTCTGCGGGCGCGGCATTCCACCCGCCCTGATATTTATTCTACAACCTTTTGCTTAAAAATTCTACTCTCGTGTTTCGATTTATACCTTTTTGCCGCCGGCAAGTTTTGCAATCTTCCGGGAAGCGGCGGTCAAAATCCGAAAACAATGCCGGCTTACGGCTGTCGAACGCAGTGTTAAGAAACCGTTAAGGCGTATTTTCTTTGTTTCAACAGTTGTCAAGAGAAAATTTTTTACTGTTTATAGTATTTATTTTGATTTTTATAATAAATATATGTCTAAAATGCTATTCACGCAACATTTGCAATTATTAACACAATATTCACAAATTCAAGTTTTTCATTCTATGTTAATATGTGAATAGTGACAAGCGTGATATTCCACGCTTTCATCAATCAGGGCTCCAGCCCGCAAGGACGAAGGAGGAGTAAATCTATGGCGACTAAAACCGCCGCGGTAGACGCCAAGGGCTACCGCAAATTCGGCTTTCGCGATGTGCTTGCTTACGGCTTAGGCGACTTCGGCTGTAACATGAGCTTCGCGCTGAAAGGCACGCTCACCATTTTCTGGACGCAGTACATGGGCATCGATTCCATCCTGATGGCTTCCCTTCTGCTGCTCGTGCAGGTTTGGGATGCGATCAACGACCCTGTGATCGGCGCGATGGTCGACGCGGACAAGCGTCAGTACAAGCGCAACAAATTCCTTGCCTACATCTGGGCCGGTTCTGTCGGCCTGCTGGTGGCCGGTGCTCTGTGCTTTGTACCCTGGACAGGTGCTCCCTACGTTGTAAAGTGCATTCTGTTCGTGGCCGGCTATATCCTGTGGGATGCGTTCTACACCGTTGCCAACGTTCCTTACGGCTCCATGCTTTCTCTGATCACGGCTGATTCGGTCGAGCGTGCGAAGCTTTCCACCGGCCGTTCCGTGGGTTCCATGGTTGGTGCTATTTCTGCTTCTGTTATTCTGCCGATGCTGATTTACGATGCCAGCAACAATCTGCGGGGCGAGCGTATTTTCATCATCGCGCTCGTCATGGGCATTCTTGGCTTTATCGCTTTCCAGTTTATGATCCGCAACACCGTCGTGCGTGTGGATACGCAGGTCACGCTGAAGGAAGACGCGCCCAAGTTCAACCCGCTGAAGGCTACCGGCCATTTCCTGCGCAACCGCGCGGCAGTGGGCGCCACGCTGGCTCCTGTCGGTATGTTCATCGGTATGTACGGCGCTCAAACTGCTCTTCAAATCATGTTCCAGGCTTATTTTAAAAACCGCTCGTATTTCCGGTATCATCGGCATGCTTTCTTATGTCGGCCTGTTCCTGTTCATCCCCTTTGTTGGCAAAATCGTCAGCAAGTTCGGCAAGAAGGAAGCCATTACCGTCGGCGCTTGCGTCAGCGTTTTTGGCCTATATCCTGATGTTTATTCTGCCCATCACTCCGGACGGCAAGGGTTTGGCGCTGTTTGTTGCCTGCCAAGTTTTAAATGCCCTTGGCGGCGGCATCGGCACGTGCGTAAGCTGGTCTCTGATGGCCGACGCGATGGACTACGAGGAATGGAAGTTCGGCACCCGCAACGAAGGCACCACCTATGCGCTGCACTCCTTCTTCCGCAAGCTGGCGCAGGGCATTGGACCGTCTCTTGGCCTTATGGCTGCCACATGGCTGGGTTACAACGCTGCCTTGGGTGCAAACCAGACCATCGAGGTTGCTACCAATATGCGCTATCTGACAGCCGGCATGTATCTGCTCAGCGCCGTCATCCAACTCATTTCCTACGGTGTTATCTACAATCTGGACAAGAAAACACTGGCTCAGATGGAAAAAGATCTCGGCAAGCGCCGCGACGACGCCAAGGCCGATCTCTCCAAGATCATCGGCGGCGAAGACTGATTCTGACCGTTCTCCTTCAAATATTTTCACACTCAAACAAAACGGCGCGCTGCCTGTGCAGCGCGCCGTTTTGCTATGCACTTGGCAGCAGGCTATGGTAACTGCTGCCGGGGATGGAGAAAGCCTTGTCAGAACCGCAGCGAAAGGCAGCTGAGCCCGCCGTCTATCTTCTTATATTCCGAAGTATCACACGTCAGGGTTTGATAGCCCGCCGCCTGCACCGCCTTCAATACCTTGGGATACCCTTCCGGCACAATGACCTTTCCGTTCACCCAAATGCAGTTTGCTGCGTACGGCTCGTCCTTCGGGACGGTTATTTTCGTATATCCTTCAAATGCAGGTTTTGTGCAGAACTCACCCGCGGTGAGCATCACACCGTTTTCCAGATAAACCACGCCTGTTTTCAGGTGCAGCACCTCGGTGAGCGGTACGCCCACCACCTTGCAGCCGAACGGTTCCAGAATATTCGCCAGCTGCTTCACACCCTCAGGGTTGGTGCGCCCGGAGAGCCCTACATAAAAGGTATCGCCGCACATCATCACGTCGCCGCCCTCCAGCGTACCGGGTGCTTTTATATGAAAAATTTTGTCGGGCGGATAAAATTCCGCCACTGCCGGCTCAATGGCTGCCGTTTCGCCCTTGCGGCTGGGTGCGCCGGGATTTGTGATCACCGCGCAGTATTTCGTCAGCACCGCGGCGTCCTCTACAAAGCAGCTGTCCGGATATGCCTCGTCTGCGGGCAGTACCGTTACATCTACGCCGCATTGCCGGAGCGTCTCAATATATGCCCTGTGCTGTTCCAATGCTTTTTACATAATCCGGAGCACCC
>ENA-OQMY01000509-OQMY01000509.1-human-gut-metagenome-genome-assembly--contig:-NODE-509-length-10280-cov-3.371319_pt1 | contig 10280 bp, 13 predicted proteins | sample MGYA00242623_ERZ504868 | MGnify/ENA primary metagenome ERZ504868 (study PRJEB26092, sample SAMD00036386) | human gut metagenome | host: Homo sapiens | study: EMG produced TPA metagenomics assembly of...
GTGCGGGCAGTCTCGGACTTTCCGATGGCAAAAACCCTGAACCGTGTATTTCCGGGCAACCCAAACGGAACCGAGATGGAGCGGCTGGCGTGGGCGATGACAAAGGAAGTTTTCCCGAAAGTAGATTACTATATCGACCTCCACAGCGGCGACGATTTTAGAGGATCTGACGCCGTACGTCTATTACGCCGGAAAAGCGGCGCAGGAAGTGATGGAGACTTCGCGGAAAATGGCGGAGCAGGTGGATGTACCGTACATGGTGCGCTCCATGGTATCATCGGGCGGAGCTTACAACTATGCGGCATCCAGAGGAATTGCAAGTATTCTCCTGGAGCGCGGCGGCATGGGCGCATGGACATCCGAGGAAGTCAATTCGGACAAGCGCGATGTGCGCAATATCCTAAGCAGTCTCGGGATGTATCAGATCCGCCGCGATGTGCGGAACTACGTGCCGATGGAAGTGACGGATGTCCGCTATCAGGCGGCTTCGGAAAGCGGCCTGTGGTATCCGGCGGCGAAACCGGGCGATATGGTTGCAGAGGGCGCACTGCTCGGAACGATCCGTGATTATAATGGAAAACTCCGTGAGACGTGCCGTGCCGAGTACACCGGTGTGGTGCTGTACCAGACGGGCAGTCTGCAGGTAACAGAAGGGGGCCCTGTCGTTGCTTACGGAAGAATTGTGCGCGAGCCGGAGTACGACGACCGCAAAGAGCAGATTGTCCATTACTGGGAGAAACGGAGCGAGAGCTTTTTAGAGCAGAGACGCTCCGAACTTGCAAACCCGATTGCGAAGCGCTGGATGAAAGAGATTGAAAAACAGATCCCGGCGGGAAGACGGTTAAAGATCCTTGATGTGGGCTGCGGAGCCGGATTTTTCTCGATCCTGCTGGCAAAAGAGGGCCACGAGGTATTCGGCATCGACCTGACACCGGAGATGATTGAGAATGCAATCCAGCTTGCCGAAGAAGAGAATGCCGACTGCTGCTTCCAGGTCATGGACGCGGAAAATCCGATGTTTGCGGATGAAACGTTCGATGTTGTCATTTCCCGAAACCTGACGTGGACGCTGCCGAATGCGGAGCATGCTTACGGCGAGTGGATGCGTGTGCTGAAAACGGGCGGTGTGCTGCTGAACTTCGATGCCAATTACGGAAAAGAAGATGTTGCCGATACGAAGGGACTTCCGGAGGCGCATGCCCATTTCAAGGTTGGAAACGAGATGCTCGAAGAGTGCGAACGGATCAAATCACAGCTCCCGATCAGCCGCAAAAACCGGCCGGCGTACGATGTGGCGGTGCTGTGCGAAAACACAGCGGGAGAAATCCGCATTGATACGAGCCTTGGAAAACGCATTTATCTGGAAAAAGACGAGTTCTATAACCCGGCACCGATGTTTTCGATTTGTGCCGTGAAGCAGTAAAGGAGTATTTGTGAAAAAATATTTGTTAAAACGACTGCTTCGCCTGATTCCGGTATTCCTCGGCGTGACGATTCTCGCTTTTCTGCTGACGGGACTTTCCTCGGTCGATGCGGTGGATTTAAAAGAGAGCAGCAGCGGCGGCGTGATGTCGGAGGCGGAAAAAGAAGCGATGCGGGAGGAGCTGGGACTGAATGAGCCGAAAGCTGTCCAGTACCTGCAATGGCTGAAAAACGCCCTGCGCGGTGACTTCGGGGAGTCGACGTTTCCGGCAAACCGGTGCTTGTAAGCTTCTGCGAAAAACTGCCCGCAACGATTGCACTTGCGGCGCTGGCGCTTGCCATGACGGTCTGTCTTTCGTTTCCGCTCGGTATCTTAAGTGCAAAATATCAGAATACATGGGCGGACCGCAGTATCAGCCTGTTCTGCTTTGCAGGTAATTCGTTTCCGGGGTTTTTCACTGCACTTCTTCTCTTGTATTTCTTTTCGCTGAAATGGAATCTTTTTCCGGTTCTCAGTATGGGAAAGGGATGGAAAAGCTGTGTGCTTCCGGCGGCGACGCTTGCGGTTTCGATGACGGCAAAATACACCCGTCAGGTGCGTTCTGCCGTGCTTGCAGAGCTGGAGCAGGAGTACGTGGCGGGTGCACGGGCACGTGGGTTAAGTGAAAACCGGATTCTGTTTGGAAATGTATTAAAATCCGTGCTGCTTCGGATGGTCACGCTGCTATTCTTATCCGCCGGTTCGCTGCTTGGAGGAACCGCCATCGTTGAGACGATTTTCATGTGGAATGGTGTCGGAAAAATGGCCGTGGATGCCGTTTCCATGCACGATATTCCCGTGATTCAGGCATATCTGGTGTGGATGGCGGCGATCTATCTGCTGCTGCATCTCATTGCTGATCTGCTGATGGGTGCACTGGACCCGCGGGCGAAGCTGGAGGGAATGCGATGAAAAAAGAACAGAAAAGAAAGATCCTTTTTTATGGCATCCTCGCCGGTGCGCTGCTGCTGTTTGCCGCGTGTGCGGCCCATCTGGCACCGTACGATCCGTATGAGCAGAATCTGGAACTGTCCCTTCTTCCGCCGTCCGCGGCGCACTGGATGGGGACGGACCGCTATGGAAGAGATCTGTTTTCAAGGATTCTCTCCGGCGCGCGGGTCAGCATTTTTTCAGCACTTCTTGTCGTTGCGGCAAGCGCTCTGATCGGAACACTCGCCGGAATTTTCAGCGGCTGGCTGGAAGGTAAAACGGATACGGTTCTGATGCAGATCTCCGATATTTTTCTGGCCTTTCCGGGTATGGTATTTGCAATCGCATTTTCCGGCGTTCTGCAGAGCGGCATGACGGGAGCCGTTGTGTCGCTGATCCTTGTTTCCTGGCCGAAATATGCACGGCTTGCGCGGAACCGTGTGCTGGCATTGAAACACATGCCGTTCATCGCGGCGGCGCGCCTTACAGGAAACGGAACATGGAAGATGATCAGACGCCATATTCTGCCGAATCTTGCGGGGCAGACGATTGTCACAGCGGTGCTTGATATCGGAACGATGATGCTGGAAATCGCGGGTCTGTCCTTCCTCGGCCTTGGTGCGGAAGCGCCGTCGGCGGAGTGGGGAGCGATGATGAGCAACGGAAGAAGTATGCTGCAGACCGCGCCCTGGGTCATTCTGGCGCCGGGACTGGCGATTTTTCTGATCGTTCTTGTCTGCAATCTGCTTGGTGAGGCGGTACGGAAAACGGTGGATCAGGGATAAGGGGCAAACGAAAATGGAAACAAAGGGAGCAAAAACATGAGCGAAAAACTGCTGGAAATCAGCGGCCTTTCTGTCTGTTATGAGGGGGAGCAAATTTTAAATAACATCTGTTTTTCCGTCGAAAAAGGAGAAACCGTCGGCATCGCCGGGGAGTCGGGCAGTGGAAAAAGTACCTTGCTGCGAGCGATCCTGCGGCTGATGGGAAAGAATGGTTTCATCACCGGCGGGCAGATCACATTTCGCGGAGAGGAGCTGACGGACATGTCCGAAAAGAAGCTGCGGAGTCTGTGCGGTTCAGAAATTGGTATGATTTTCCAGAATACAGGGGCATCACTCTGTCCGACCCGGAAAATCGGAGCACAGATCTGTGAAAGCGTGCGCGCCCATGAGAAACGCTGCGGATTCATCACCCCGATTTCTGGGGGAATGTCTGGCAGAAAAAGCCGCAGAGAAATCAAAGATATGACGCTCCAGCGATTTGCGGATATGGGGCTTTCGGATGGCGAGACGATCTGGAACAGCTATCCATCGTCGCTCTCCGGCGGCATGAACCAGCGCGTCGGGATTGCGCTCGCAATGCTGCTGCATCCGTCGCTTCTTCTGGCGGACGAGCCGACGAGTGCACTCGATGTGGTTTCGCAGGCGCAGGTGCTGCGGGAGCTTCAGGCGTTGCAGCAGAAAGAGCAGACGGGGATGGTGCTGGTGACGCACAATCTTGCGGTTCTCGAGCAGATGGCAGACAGGGTTGCTGTTTTGAAGGATGGAAACATCGTGGAGCAGGGGGAGACAAGGACGGTTTTCGATCACCCAAAGGACGAATATACAAAAAATCTCCTTGCGGCTGTGCCGGGAAGAGGGAAGAACGATGCATAATCATAACATGCTGGAAGTAAACAACTTAAGCAAAAACTTTGCTGGAACCGGCCGGGAAACGGAATTTGCCGCCGTGGACGGCATCAGCTTCACACTGGATGCGGGTGAATGTCTTGGCCTGATCGGGGAGAGCGGATGCGGAAAAAGCACGACGGCCCGTCTGATCACCGGATTTGTCCAGGCGGATGCAGGCAGCGTTCTGTTGGAAGGCGAGGAAATCCTCGGAAGAAAAGGCAGGCGGCAGCGCGAAGTTTACCGGAAAATACAGATGGTCTTCCAGACCCCGCAGGATTCCTTCGATCCAATGCAGACGCTCGAAACCGGGATTCTGGAAGCTTTTCGGAATCAGGGAATGAGCCGGAAAGAGGCGTGTCTTCATCTGCCGGAGCTGCTGAAAAAAGTGGAACTTAGTTCGGAAACGGCGATGCGCTATCCCCGCGAGACAAGCGGCGGAGAGTGCCAGAGAGCCGCAATTGCGCGGGCTCTTGCTGTGCAGCCGTCTCTTCTGATCTGCGACGAGGCAACGAGTGCGCTCGATGCGGCGGTACAGGCGCAGATCGTTCAACTGCTGAAAAAACTGCAGCGGGAAGAAGGACTTGCGATGCTGTGGATCGGCCACGACCTTGCGCTGGTGCGGGAACTCTGCAGCCGTGTGATTGTCATGCGGCAGGGAAAAATCGTGGAGCAGGGGGAGACGCGGGAGGTATTGGAGTACCCGAAAGAGGAATATACGAAACTGTTGATGGAGTATAGTCTGTGAGAAAACTATTGAAACAGAAAATCAGACAGCGGAAATGGTGGTGCCATTTGCGAAAACAGGAGAAGTACAGAATGCAGAGAAAGAACGGCAGAAGAAAAAAAAATTGCATATGTTTTGTGCGGCATTCTGGCGGTGGTACTGTTTTCCGGTTGTCAGAGCACAGCGGCAGATGGTACAGATGAAAAAGTTTTCATATACGGCGACACGACATTCAACGCCGAAAACGACGAGTCCGATGTCAACCCGCACAACGGCTATTCCGGCTGGGCGTGTATCCGCTATGGGATCGGTGAGACGCTGTTTCATTATTCCGATTCTATGGAGATCGAGCCATGGCTGGCAGAAAGCTATGAGATTGTGGACGATACAACATGGCGGATTACACTGCATGAAGGCATCTCCTTTACGAGTGGGCGCACTCTCGACGCAGAGGCGGTCAAAGAATGTCTCGAGGATCTGATCGCAGTACATGACCGTGCACGCGGGGATCTGAAAATTGAGAGCATCAAGGCAGACGGCCTGATCGTAACGATTCACACCGAACAGCCTGTCCCGGCGCTTCTGAATTATCTGTCTGACCCATATGGATGCATCATTGATATGCAGGCAGGTGTGACGGATGACGGCAATGTCGCCGGAACCGGCCCGTACCGCGCAGTACAGGTGGAGACGGATCAGGGACTGACGCTCGTGAAAAATGACAATTACTGGAACGGAACGCCAAAGCTCGACCGGATCGAAGTAAAAACGATCCGCGACGGCGATACGATGACGATGGCGTTACAGTCAGGCGAGCTCGACGCGGCGTACGGCCTGCCGTATTCCAATCTGATCCTGTTCCGCGATGAACCATACACGATTTCTTCGGCGGATACGTCGCGTACCTTCTTCGGACAGTTCAACGGATCATCCGAGGTGCTGCAGGACGACCGCGTGCGCGAGGCAGTCATCGGAGCGATCGACCGGGAGGGCTTTGTGAATACGCTGATGGAAGGAAACGGAAGCGTGGCGGAAGGCCCGTTCCCCTCTTACTTTGCATTCGGCGACAGCAAAGTGCAGGAGGAGTCCTATGATCTTGAGTATTCCAGAGAACTGCTGGCTGAAGCAGGCTGGACCGATGAGGACGGCGACGGCTACGTGGAAAAAGACGGAAAACGCCTGACCATCTGCTGGCTCACGTATCCGAGCCGCCAGGAACTGCCGCTTCTCGCGGAGAGTGCACAGGCATCGCTGAAGAAAATCGGAATCGAAGTACAGATCCAGTGCACGGCAAATCATCTGGAACTGCTGAAAAAAGGAAACTGGGATGTTTATGTCAGCGCATTTGTCAGCGCACCGACGGGCGATCCCGAGTATTTCTTTACAACGCACTGCCTGCAGGATTCCTCCAAGAACCGCGGCGGTTATTACAGTGAGACACTCGAGATGCTGGAGCAGCAGTTAAGCGGCGAGTTTGATACCGAAAAACGAACCGAACTGGCCATCGAGATGACGCAGACGCTGCTGGATGACCACATGGTTTTTCTTCGCATCACACCTCAAAATGTCGATGGTATCCGGCGGGGCGTGACGGGGCTTACGGCGCATCCGTGTGATTATTATGAAATTACAGTCAATTTGGACAAAAACAAATGATTATTTGGAAAAAGAGCAGAAAATGTGGATTTTCTGCTCTTTCTGCGCTATGATAGAAAAAGAACGGCACTGCGACGGTGCCAGAGAAGAGAAAAGGAGAAGTTACGATGCGGAAAGAAGAATTAAGAACATATATTGAAAACCACGAATCCGAGATGATCGAGGATCTGAAAAGCCTGATCCGGATTCCAAGCGAAAAACAGGCGGCAGAGCCAGGCAAACCATTCGGCGCACCGGCGGCAGAAGCACTGGCGCAGGGAATTGAAATTCTGGAAAAATACGGCTTTGCCGTAACCAACTACGACAACTACGCGATTGCAGCTGACTTTAATCAGGAAGAAAAGGGCCTTGATATTCTCGCCCATCTCGATGTCGTACCGGCAGGCGAAGGCTGGCAGGAGACCGATCCATTCACCCCGCTCATCAAAGAGGAAAAATGTTCGGCCGCGGAACCGCAGACGACAAAGGACCGGCCGTTGCAGCCATCTATGCAATGCGCACTGTCAAAGAACTCGGTTACCCATTAAGAAAAACGTCCGTCTTGTCCTTGGTTCCGACGAGGAGTGCGGAAGCTCTGACCTCGAATATTATTATAAGAGAGAAGTGGAAGCACCATGCACCTTCTCACCGGATGCCGAATTCCCGGTCATCAACATTGAAAAAGGCGGCATGCGCGGCCACTTCGAAAAAACATCCGATGCCGGAACGACAGGCGTGCGCCTCGTATCCTTACAGGCCGGCACCAAACTGAACGTTGTACCAGGCAAAGCATATGCAGAGCTTGCCGGCATGGCAAAAGAAGACCTGAAAACCTGCGCTGACGAGACTGAGCAGAAGACCGGCGTTTCCTTCGTTCTGGAAGACACCGAAAACGGCAATGTAAAAATCACCGCCTGCGGTGCCTTCGCCCACGCATCCACCCCGGAAATGGGTAACAACGCACTGACCGCACTGCTGCAGCTTCTCGCATCCGTTGGAATGGAAGAGAGTGAACTGAAAAACGACATCAGTTTCCTTGCAAAAGTTTACCCGCACGGCGACGGCAAAGGCGCAGGCCTCGGTGTCGCCATGTCAGATGAAGAGTCCGGCGAGCTCACCTTAAGCCTCGACCTCATGAACTACGACGGCAAAACCTTGACCGGTTCCTACGACTGCCGCGCCCCGATCTGCGCGACAAAAGAAAAACCTGTATGATACTGCCGAACAGAATATGAAAAAAGGCGGCTTTTCCATGGAAGGCAGCGCCATGTTCCCGCCACACCACGTTCCGGCAGACAGCCCGTTCGTTCAGACGCTGCTGCAATGCTATACAGACGTCACCGGCAAACCGGGAAAAGCCTTTGCAATCGGCGGCGGAACGTATGTCCATCACCTGAAAAACGGTGTTGCTTTCGGCTGTGCAGACCTTGAAGTTGACAATCGCATGCACGGGGCAGATGAGTTTGTAGAAATCGAATGCCTGAAACAGTGTGTTGTAATCTTTGCAGAGGCGATTCTGCGGATCTGCGGGGAATAAAAATCCCGTCAGTACAAGACGAAATCAGAGTCCTTATGCTGTGAACCATTTTGAGCGGTGTGGGACTCTCTTACCAAAGAAGAAGGAATAGATGAGGGCGGACAAATGAGGGAAACACTGGGAGTTTTGCTGGGATTTTTTCTGGCAGCCGTACTTGGCTATCTGATTTCAGAAATCGCGCAGAAGGAACAGGAGAAAGAAGTTCTGGAAAGCTATATGGATTCCCTTCAGGAGATTTATGAAGTGATCCGGCAGAGAATGGATGTGACGAGAAAATTTCGCCATGATCTTCTGAGCCATGTGCAGACGCTGGAGTATCTGATAGAAAAGCAGAAAAATCCGGATGGGGAGCTTCGAAAATATGCGGATCAGCTGACAGAAACATACCGGAAAATTCAGAAAGGAACCTTCTGCCGGGATGAGATCACAGATGCATTTCTGATGATGGAGAAACAGGTCTGTATAGAAAAAGAGATTCCCTTTCAGATCCAGGTATCGAAAACCTGCATGGAATGGATGATGCCCGTAGAACGAATCGGTTTTTTACATAATTTATTGGATAATGCAATCGAAGCGAACGGAAGAATTCCGGAAAAGGAAAGAAAAGAGCTTTCTTTTTGGATAGAAGAAGATTCCGATTCCTGTACGGTGAAATTGAGAAATGCGCTTGCAAGCAAAGAGGTTTTCAACTTATCAACCTGGAAAACAGATGGAGCAGAACACGGCGTAGGGAACCAAAATCATTCGTGCCATTGTTGAAAAATACCACGGAACCAGCAAAACCTTCTGGGATAAAGAAAGACACAGCCTGGAACAGACCATGTTTTTCCGATCGAACATCCGACAGAAAAGAGGGAAAAAGAATGAAAGATCCTAACCTTAGTGAACTGGTCCGGACCTGTATTCGCTGCTGGCTGTATCTGGTTCCACAGGCGTTTCTTGGCATTCACCTGTTTGACATGTTTATGCGGAGAAAAAACAGCATAAAGCCTCTGATGATCTGGCAGCTTCTGCGGGTATTCTTGATCGGTGGCATCAGCGACATCATTCTGCGGGGATACTATGGAGATGAAAACTGGTGGGGAATTCTGATGATGTTCTGTTCGGTTGTCATCATGATAGCAAACACCGTTCTCATTTACTACACCTTTGAAGGCAGCCTTCCCAAGGTTGTGCTGGGCGCGATGCTGGCCGATATCGTAACGTCCATGATTCATTATCCGGCAATCTGTATTGTGGATCTTTTGTCAGGGCGTCCGCTCTATATCCTGAAATGCCCGGTAGAACCATGGGATTTACTGATCCCGGTTCTGGAATATCTGTTTTACAGGCTGGAGAAAAAAACCAATCCTCCATGTTCTGAGAAGATATAGAGATTTTGAGGCCAGGTACCTGAAAATTATCTGGGTTTTTGTCTATTTTCTTCCAGTTCTATATTATGTGCCGAACGGACTGACGGACATACAGGTGATGTTTCTGGATGATATTCTGGTTATTCTGATTATGGTATTCAGCATTTTAAGCATAGTGCAGCGTCAGCGTCGGGTAATGAAGGATTATAAATTTCTTTCCGAACAGCAGAAAATGGCAGAATACCATTACCAGATTCTGACAGAGCAGATTCCCCAAATGGAACAATATCAGCAGACCATTTCGGAGCAGATGGAAAAATTAATGGCCGGAACTGCCGAGATATCCGGGAGACGCTGAAACAGTATGCAGACAGTCTCAAAGCGATCAGTCATCAGGTGCGGCAGGGGATTTACTGTAAAGATCGAATGACAGATGCAGTTTTGTGCGCATGGAAATCAAATCTGGAGAAGAAAAAAATCGAACTGCATTACGAGATTGAGGGATACGATCGGGGAGAAATCAAAGAACAGGATCTGGCAAAAATCCTGATCGGAATCTTAAACTGGGGAGAAAATCTTGTGAAAAGAGAAGAACACCGGGAAATACGGATGAAGATCACAGGGGTGAAAAATCAGCTGATTCTGGAATGCCTGACCTCTTCCGGACGCCAGAATCCGATGAGCCGGAAGCTGTTTCGCGGACTTGTGAAAAAGTACAATGGAAAAATGACAGGTAAAAAAAAGAAAAGACCGGGAAAATTTGGTCTGACTGTTAATTTGTCCAGGTACGTCAGCTTTAACCGAATCAAGCAAGTCCCCTAGTTTCCATTGCGAAAAAGCAATAAGCAGTGGTGGGGACTTGCTTGTATCAGGTAGAGTGCAAACTCGTTCTGATAAACTGCGGTAGCAGTTATTCGGTTATGAGTCAAGTAGCGAAGCGGATTGCGAATATCCGTTTGACTATGAG
>ENA-OQMY01000511-OQMY01000511.1-human-gut-metagenome-genome-assembly--contig:-NODE-511-length-10230-cov-2.707711_pt1 | contig 10230 bp, 8 predicted proteins | sample MGYA00242623_ERZ504868 | MGnify/ENA primary metagenome ERZ504868 (study PRJEB26092, sample SAMD00036386) | human gut metagenome | host: Homo sapiens | study: EMG produced TPA metagenomics assembly of...
ATGTTAATCTGATCGGAAGCATCCACTGCTCCAAATGCTCCGCTTCCATCCGCTAACGTTTCTTTATCCTTCGCATATGCATTTGTATCGTAATAGTTCAGCTTTTCTCTTGCCACATTCAATCCCTGGAATAAGAAAAGAACGATCGCCATAATGATTGTAATTGCTACAAAATTTCTACGCGAAACCATCTCTATTCTTCCTCGCTTCCTGCCTTTGGCGTTGGATTGTTATATCCGTAATCAATTGCAAAATTGTACGGACTGTTTACGTTCTGCTGTACACGATAACAAATAAAACTGTCTGTTTCATAATAGACTTCCATCTCGTCTGGATAAAGTTCTTTAAATTTCTGTGTCCAGTAATAAATATGGCACATCGTATACCACCGGTTTTCTGCAAAATACGGTTCAATTCCGCCTGCTGACGGAAGGGTGCTTCTGCTCCTCCACGGTTACTTCTTTGTGGTTGGTACTTCCCGCATAATCAATTGGAATTTTTTCCACAAAAAATATACATTCTGTGTCGGCATAATGATCTCCGGATTTTTTTCCAGATCCTGCAGTTCACGCAGAAAAGTAATGGTCTCATAATGGTAGCCGTAAAACTCCGTCATTCGAAGTTCATCATCGGCAGAGCAGATGGTCCAGGTGAAATTCCTGTTTTCTTTTAAAATATTGGTAACGCAGGCAATCGCTCCATTATCTTCCAGAGCGTCTACAACAATCGGCTTTCTCAGAAGACCATTTGATATCACAGCAGAAACCGCTATGACTAAAGTAAGGATAGATGCAACATTGCTGACCCATCTTTTCTTCCACCATCGTATCAGGAGATGTACGATGGCATCTGCTCCCAGCGTCCATGAAAAACAAACCGAATAGCAAAGGAAAATGCTGCAGCGGTTTGGATCCATCAATGCCGGCAAATGCAGCAGGGATGCACATTGCAGACAGCACATACAGAGCAGATAAAAGGCAGTGGAAAAAATCACTCCCGCAAAATCAATCTCCCGTAAAAGCACCATCAAACTTCCAAGCGCAGCCAAAAGCACAATACTTCCCAGGGTAATTTCCACAATATATGGTTTTACATTCATCACATTTACGCGAATGCTGCTTCGAACTGCTGCAAATTTTTCTTTTAAACGTTCCTTTAATGGCTTCTGCTGCTCCTTCGCTTGTTCTGCCAGTTTCTCTTCAGCCGCTTTTTTCAGCGCCTCGACCTGTGATGCACTGACTGTTGAGCCGCCATCCCTGTTTTCTGTCCCCTCACTTTCCGAAATGGTGCTCAGCTCTGTATTTTCCACCAGAGAATCTGTCGCTTCCGTTTCATCATCCTTTCCTCCATTGATAACACTTAATCCCCAGTACAGGGATCCCTGCAGTCCTTTTCCCATCGCAACACCCGCCGCCATGGGCAGTACAGAAAGCAGCACACTCAGGATTCCCGTTGCCATAATTCTGCGGAAATACTTCCACCGGGCAAACCGGAAACAAAAGCCGACTGCAACACCAATGCAAAACAGCCCGGCGATCATCGTGCTGTAAAAGTGGATCGTCAGCGTAAGCGAAAATCCAATGGCAAACTGGATCAGATACCAACGGCAGTTTTGATCCAGTTCTTTTTTTTACATTCTCTTCTGCCTTCTGCTCTTTTGCAAATTCCTGAAAAAAACCGGATCGCCATGCAGACAGACGTCAGAATAAAGATCATACTGAATTCCTGCGGCAGCGCACCTTCAAATCTTGCATACGTATTCCGGTTAAAAATATCCATCACATAGAACAGCACGCCAAGATATGGAGTAAATCTTCCCTTGCACACCATTTTCAGCGCCACAACCATTGCCAGATATACAAAATATGTCTGCACTACGCCAAAGATCCGCAGCAAGACATACGTTTTGATCCCAAACACCATATGCAGATAATAAATCACGATGTGAAATCCATACGGGTACACACCTGCAACCCAGATGTTGTTCCGATCCAGCTCATTGATCCAGTAGTTGTGTACCGGGATATCACTGGCTTTATAACCGTAAGCTTCGATCATATTCGGCCCATAGACATACGTAATTGCCGCAATCGCGGCCCCCATCACAGCAAGCTCCAGCAGCACATTCAGCCATTGCTTTCTTTTTCCACGGAAAAACCGCCTGTAAATGGTCCCTCGCAGCTGCACAAGCGAAGTTTTCTTTCCACGTTCTCCACTCAGCAGACGCTCTACATTCTCCAGAACCCACTCGATCACACCTGGAATCTTACTTCTTCTTTTCCAGATCCACACCAGAAGAAACGGCCCCACGGTGCCTGCCGTCAGTGTCACACGATTGCTGATATGAAGAAACTGCAGCAGATATACCAGATAGATGATATAAAAATTTCCCGCAAAAAAACTATCCGGTCAGCTGTTCCGCAGCAGAAAAACGGCGGAACCGCTTCCGGAGTACCAGCCATGGGAGGAACAAAGTTACAATGCCATATGCCGCGACAATTTCCAGAAACTGTAAAATTGTAAGCCATTTCATTGTCATAATCTCTGTTCCTCCTTTCTGCTTTTCTTTTTCTTCCTGCTTAACTGAAAATCCGGATCAGCTCCAGCGTCTCATTATCAATAATAATATCAGACTCTTTCAGTTCCTGCAAAACTTCGAAGAATTTCTCTTTTTCCCCCATTGTGAAATACAGTTTTAACCGGCAGGTATACGCTGCCAGCGCATTTCCGTGCTGCCGTGCCAGACGCATACACCACTTTTCGGTTTCCGGAATTTTTTTTAAATCCAGAAGTTTCAGGCACAGTCCCTCGTACCGGTCTGCCGTAATTCGTGCACCGTTTTTCTGGTACAGCGATTCGGCCGCTTCTTCCAGCATATTGACATACTTGGTCTGCTCCATTGTTGTAAAAATTTTCTGACTTAAAATTCGATTCATATAATCGATCAGCATTTCTTCACATTCTGTTTCCGTCTCTGTTTCCTGCTGCATCTGCGTGTACATTTTCTGCACATTGGACCGGAAATCGTTCAGCTCATCCCGCAATACCGAGGCCGCATAATGGGATGTCTCAGAATCTTCGCTGTTCAGTGCCATGGTAATGGATTCCAGGGATTTTTGCATATCTCCGCGGATCACATTCAGCATCAGCATACGCATATTCCGCTTGTCACTGACGGCAAGCGATTCTTCCAGCGGCGCCATGTTGCGCTCCCGCTCCTCGTCCGCTTTCAGATGTGTCTGCACACGTTCCTTGCTGAAAATAACATCTTCCAGATCGACCGCCTGGCGGAATACCGTCTTGTAAATCAGATAACTGCACAGAAAAAATGCCGGACCGACGACCGGGCAGAGAACCATGACGATAAAACGATAAAAAATGCTCTCCGATTGTCGTACTGAATCTCCTCCCCCTGCTCTCTTTTCAGATCACACGCCGGAACATAAAGGAAAATTCCAACCAGCAGATACACAAGCGCAATCAGAGCATTCACGATCCACAGGATCACAAACGCCAGTGTTCCGTTTATGCTCATGCGGCCACCTCCCCATTTGCAATTGTACTCTCATATCCAGCTTCTGCAAAACGAGTAATAACACCCAGCGCATTCTTTTCCTCTGTATCCGAAAGCAATACATACAGGCCGCCATCCAGCATTCCGACGTAATCGGTCTGTCGCAGTTTCTTTCCGAGCACCTCTGCTGCTTCCAGATATTTTTCTTCTCCGCAGGTAATCTTTACCAGGGAACATTCTGTCAGTCCATTCCGCTTTGCCTCAAAAAACGCACTTACCAGCTGTGTAAATGCCTCTTTTTCCAAAATGCTGCTGTTGCCCAGATAACGGTGCTCCCGGAGTGCTTCCAGATAACGGTTTGCACGGACAACCGCATTCTGAATCAGATAGCTGATGACCGTCAGACGATTGGACTCGGCCAGGTTCATGCGGTCCCACGGAAGTCCCCACAGCATCAGAATGATCTGCATTTCATCCTCCGCATAAATGGCCTGCGCCATCAGCGGATAGCGCTCATCCATCGTCTTGTTGATGAATACGCGGCGTTCTTTCAGATCCGTATACATCGCTTCCATCTCCGGGTAGCGGATGGAATTTCCCAGCTTTCTGGCCGTCGGCGAAGTAAAGGAAAAGAGACGCGCATACGACTGGTTGGCAACGGTGTAAACCGCCACATCCTCCGTATTCATCAGCTTGGAAATCGTCTGTGCTGCATAGAAAAGCACCTCATAGGCACCGTATTGATCCAGTGACGATGTAATTTCATAAATTTTTCCAAGACTGTCCTTCTGGTTGACAAGCTGCAGTTCAAAAATCTGTTTCATCCGCACATTGCTGTCGTTGATCTCAGTCATATCGCCAAGCTGTCCGTGCAGATAGCCGATCTCCTCCTGATCGTCCTTTTTGATATGATGAATCTGGTCACGCATGTAACCGACTACCATGCCCAGGATAAAAAGCTGCGCCATCCAGATATACGTACTGTAATCCATCAGCACTTCCAGACCGCTCTGGTTATACATCTGGCGGAAACAGTAGCCAGCCGTCGCCAGAAGCGCTGAGAAGATCGCCTGCTGCTGTCCATACACAATCGCAAACAAAAGCACATACAAAAGATACGCATCCAGCTTTGCAAAATACTGGCTGCCGACCGCACGGTTATGAATCATAAAGAACGGGATAAAACAGATCAGGTTTTCCAGATACGGAGCCAGCATGCGGAAAATCCGCACCAGCAGTCTCCAGACCCGGTTGCCCCATCCGGCGCCCGTATCTTCTCTCTGTAAAAAGGAACTGCTGTATTTCTTCATATACTCTACAACAGCTTTTACGCCTTCTTCGTATGGGACAAAAATTTTTCCGTCAAATTCTTTCCTGTACCGTCTGCCATCCAGCACCAGGCGATAGCCCTCTCCGACGGTATCATCCCGAATCGTCGTTCCGTCTCCCGCATTCTGCTGAATCAGCTCTGCCAGTTTCATCTGACTGATGACCTCGCCGGAAGAAATGTGATACAGCGGATATTTCGGATGCTCTGCCATCATCACGCGGTACGCAAACTCCACCGCATCGCTCTGATAAATCATGGAAAAAACATTTCGGCTGTTTGCTGCAATCTGATTGGTTTTCAGCATTTCCAGCATCATCTGGAAACATGGGTTATTGTCGGCCTTTCCTTTCCGTGGAATATCATACATATGATCGAAGCGCAGAACCCGCGTGTCCATCTCTCTGGTGTCACGATAGCTTTTGCAGATATTTTCTCCCTGCAAAATCGCCATTGCCTGAAAGCTTTTGGACGATGCCGGTTCCGTTTCGTGGATATCGCTGCTGTAAGACCGGCCATAAACAACTTCGGAAGACAGGTACACAAAACGACCATTTTGTTTAAATGCATACGCCGAAAGAAGGTTCGTCAGATCTGCGGTGTAACGGACCGACTCTCTTCTGGCATCACTCCAGTCATAGTTGGTATCGTAAGCTCCGAGAAAAATAACAAGATCCGGGTTTACATTGGTAAAAATTTCCCGCACGCTCTCGCTGTCGTAGGGGAAATTATACCGTTCGAAGACGCGGCGGTACTTTCCTCTTCCATCCCGCTTTCCGGTCAGCAGATATGTCTTATGTCCGTCTTTTTCCATTTTGGTGATCAGAGCATCCATCAGTCTGCTCTCGCCGCCGACTAAAAATACTATCATACGCTACCTCGCCGTTTTCGTAGATTTTTCAAACACGCTCCAGGATACCATAGTTTCGGAATGTTTCCAGCACTGCGTTTACGTCCTCCTGCACTTCCTCCGCCGGCATATCGTAAGCTTTTCCGAGCCGTTTTGCAATCTCTTTTGCAGATACGGCATCGCCGGTCTGCTCGTAAATAAAAGCTGCTGTTTCACTCAGTGTGAGTACCTGATTCATCTTTTCCGCCGTCGCCCCATATGGAATCAGAACATATTCGTCTGCAATCTGTCTGAGTACAAAATCACCTTTTCTGGTTCATTTTTATCTCCATTCTTCTGCGTCTTGCTTTTCTTTCTTACCTCAGAGTAAAAACAAGGATACTAATAGTTCTATTATAGCCCTACCCAATTGCATTGTAAACTTTATTTTGCTTTTTATTGATATCTGTAATAAAGTTTTATTTCTCTGCACTTTCTTTTTCCATTTTGTGATATACTAAAACATATTTGAAAAATCTTTTCCCCAAAGGAGTATCTTATGCAGCCGCTTGATGCCGTTTATTTACAGATTTTAAAAAATTTATGCACGGATTTGTCCGAACCGGTCCCGCTTGATGGTGTGGATCCGTCCGCCTTATACCGTCTGGCCGAAAAACACTGTTCGCTTCCGTTTCTTCTGCCATATTTTGAACAGCAGCCGCAGTTTTCTGCTCTCAAACAGCAGACGAAGCAGATGCTGCTCTCCTATTATCAGCTGGAACATTTTACACGCCTTACTTTTTCGCTCCTCCTTGCGGAGAAGATTCCCTGCTTTCTCTTAAAGGGCATCAGTCTCGCCGCCAATTATCCCATTCCCGAATATCGGAAGCTGGGAGATCTGGATCTTTATATTCCCGAAAAAGATGCTTTTTCCCGTGCCTGCCGGATTCTTAACGCTCATGGCTACACGGAGGAGCCGGAGGAGAGCGATCACCATGTCACCTACCGCTTCACTTTTCCCGAGACTGGCCGCTCCTTTACGCTGGAACTCCATTACCGCATCGTCGGTATTTATCAGTTTTCCCGGGCCAATGAACTGGTGGACGAAATTTTTTCCGCCAGTCATCTGAAACCATCTTTCGTGGAACTCTACGGTCAGACCTATCCGGTACTGCCGCCAACGGAAAATGTGTTTTACATGCTGCATCACATGCTCAAGCATTACCTCTACAGCGGTTTTGGCAGCCGTCTGCTCTGCGATTTCACTCTGTATCTGGAACGTTATGCCTCCGAGGTTAATTTTGAAAAAATCCACTTCTGGTGCCGGGAATCGAAAATTTTTCATCTTTATGAGCTGATTCTGGAATCCTGCCGTATTTATTTCGGTCTTTCTGCCTCCATTGATCCGCAGGTTCACTGCTCTGCCTCTGACTGTGCCATTTTTCTGGAAAAAATTCTCGCAGACGGCGATTTCGGCAGTGATACACAGAGAAAAATTGTCAGCAGCGGTTCCTACCAGCACACCGGTATCCATGCCTGGTTCCACGAAGGCCATATTCAGATGAAGCTGCGGTTCCCAAAGCTTCATAAATGCGTACTTCTCTGGCCGGTTCTCTGGGTCATCACATTTTTCTGTTTCCTGTCCAACACCTACCGTATCCGCCACACGACACTGCGGCAGACGCTGGCAGACTTCCGGGCCGATAACCGGAAGACCAAGCTGTTAAAAATCTTCGACAACAACGATTTGCAATAAAACGAAAAACGAGTAAGCGAACGTCTCCCCTGTTCACTTACTCGTTTTTCTGTTCTGTCAATCTATGGGAATGCGTCTTCCCTCTGCCTATCCCCTTGCAAAGGTTCCACGCCTGTTTTTAATAAAAATGCTGATATCCGATCTGGATTCCGCTGCCGTAGCCGCTGTTAAAATACAGGCATCCGCCAACCGGGCTCTCGCCGGAAAGTGCTGCCTGTGCAGCTGCATAACAGTCACTTCTTGCTCCGCGGGAAAGCACGCTCTGGAAGGTTCCGGTCGCAACCGGTGTAAACTGTCCGCCCTGATAAATAACGCCGGAAACACTGTTCGGGAAGGAACCGCTGTTGACACGGTTTACTACAACCGCTCCGACTGCCACCATTCCTGTGTAGCTCTCGCCGCCTGCCTCGCACTCGATCAGTGCTGCAAGCATTGCCACATCATTGCTGTCTGCGGAAATTACCGATGCACTGCCTGCTGTGGAGGCTGCTGCTGCGCTGCTTGCCGCACAGGCCTGTGATGCCTGGTATTCCTCCATGGAAACAGCACCTTTTAACTCCTCTGAAAGTGTCACATAGTCTCCATGAACGTATGCGCTGCTTCCGCTGTACTGGATCTGATACCAGTCTGCCTCTTCGCCGAATACGCTGACCTCACCATTCTGTGTCAGTGTTCCGATCTGCGCGGAATCTGTGGATGCTGCCTCACGGACACGAAGGCTGTCCGCCTGAACAACTCCGGTGATACCGCACATATTGCGGTAATGTGCTTTTGCCTCTTCCCCAAATACCAGATATTCATTCTTTATGTAGCCTTCTACACCATTGGAAGAGATCTTGCTCCACTCGTCTCCTTTTTCTGTTACAGTAACCGCATAGCCCGGCATCAGAACTCCGACGATCTCGGAATCTGCGTTTGCCTCGCTGCGGATGTTGGCATATCCTTCTACGTTTGCTGCAGCCATTGTGCTCCAGTCTGTTTTATTTAAAATGCTTTCTTCCTTTGTCTCTGCTTTTACGGGTGCAGCCATGATGACAGTCAGTGTGAGCACGCTCCCCAGGATGCCCGGCACATAACTTTTTTTGAATGTCATACTTACCTCCTGAATAATTATTACGTTTTTGTTACATCTTGTTACAAACCGATTCTACCAGTGTTACATCTTTTTGTCAACTAGAATATTTCGACAACATTCCTGTCTTTTCCCATCGTTTTTTTCATAGAACCCACAATTTTTCACCACTTTTCCGCTTTTTTGACGAATTGGATCGGTTTTTATTCCCACTTTTTCTTCTGCATGCGGCCTGCCTGGAATACTTTTCCGTGTCTTGTTTCCTTCTTTTTATTTTGCTTTTGTTTCACATTCTGCCCTTTCTGCCCTCTTTTTCCGCAAATATTTTTTAAGAAATTATGACAGTTCTTTTTCTATTTTTCGACATGCATTACAAACCTTTTCCACTTTTGACGCACTTTCAAATTTTCTTTTAACTTTTTTATTTTTACATGATATTTCTTTCTATATGTGGTATAATCTTTAAAAAGAAAGAAAATTTATATTTTATCAATTATTTTCTTTCAATTTATACGTAAAACTTACCGACAGGAAAATAAAACAGACCGACATCAGAAACCGATCAGGTGAAAGGAGGATGTCATATGTTACACAGCACACAGACAACGAAAAAACACACAGGAAATTTGATTCTGAGATTCGGAATGGCAGGCCTCCTGGCGGCCGGATTATTTTTTTCCGCTCCGTATTCGGCAGCAGCCGAGACAGTTCCAAGTGCAGAAAATACAGACGCCGGTGAAATTACCATTCACTTCACCCATTACGATGCACAGGACCTGGAATTCTATCTGAACACCGATCAGGCGGCCCTTGCTTTTACCGATGCTGCCCTGACATTTCAGGATTCCACAATGGATGCGCCGGTCACCATGTCATATCTTTCCGATGATGGTTCCTATGTCCTGTATCAGAACAGCGAACCGGTCGAGGAAGTAAACGGAACGTTCTCCGTATCGATGGTTACGGAACCTGGCTACACACTGGATATGGATCAGATTTCCTTCTATGTTAATGGACAGGCCGTTTCCAATGGCGGTTCCGTTGTGATTACGGATTCTTCGGCGGCGATGACTTCTCTTGTTTACTGTACCGCAATCCCGGAAACACCGGCAACTGACCCGGAGCCATCTCTTCCAGAAGAGCCATCTGCACCGGAAGTTCCGGAAGAACCGGCCGCTCCAGAACCATCCGTTCCGGAACAGCCATCCGCACCGGCAGAACCCCGACCGTGGTACAGCCATCTGCTTCGGAACAGCCGGCACAGGAAAATATTCTTCCGGAAACCGCAGCTCCTGCATCCAAAACCGCACCGGAACAGGTTCCTGCATCCGAACCGATCGCAGCAGAACCGATTGCCAGCGCAGTTGTTACAGAAGACGAAGAAGTTGATCTTTCCACCATCCACCCGGAAGTTACCGCATCCGCTGTTACTTCTTCCAGCCAGCTTCCAGCCGCAACGCAGATTGTACCATCTGTCAGAACAACAGACCCGGATGCACAGATTATTACTTCGGAAACTGCAGCTCTTGAAAATGCCGCACAGACCGAGAATACACAGACTGCACACACAGGAATCGGCTCCTGGTTCCATCAGCGAACAAATCAGATCCTCGCAGTCATGATCGCTGTGATCCTGCTTCTGATCCTGATCGAATCACTTCTGGCACTAAAGGATTCCATGAATCAGAAAAGATCGCATCGCTTCTATTAAAAATAAGGTCCATAATAAAAA
>ENA-OQMY01000512-OQMY01000512.1-human-gut-metagenome-genome-assembly--contig:-NODE-512-length-10221-cov-6.459184_pt1 | contig 10221 bp, 8 predicted proteins | sample MGYA00242623_ERZ504868 | MGnify/ENA primary metagenome ERZ504868 (study PRJEB26092, sample SAMD00036386) | human gut metagenome | host: Homo sapiens | study: EMG produced TPA metagenomics assembly of...
TATATTGACGACAAACTCCATGTCTTTGATAAGGACTGGCCAGAGCTGCCCTTTGCTCATCGTGAGCACATCGGCTGCACTGTGGACTATGTGGCAGGTCGCAACCGCTACATGGGCTACCTGATCTCGCTGGGCATCTACTCCTTTAAGGGTGTCAAGGTCGGTTTGGATTGCGCTAATGGTAGCTCCTGGAGTATCGCAAAGTCCGTGTTCGATGCGCTTGGCGCAGATACCTATGTCATCAATAATAATCCGAATGGTCTGAATATCAATAACAATGCAGGTTCAACCCATATCGAGGGCCTTCAGAAGTTTGTTGTGGAGAAGGGCTTGGATGTTGGCTTTGCTTACGATGGTGATGCCGACCGCTGCCTGTGCGTGGACGAAAAGGGCAATGTTATCACTGGCGACCATATCCTTTACATTTACGGTTGCTACATGAAGGAACGTGGTAAGCTGTTAAATAATACTGTTGTCGCCACAGTTATGTCCAACTTTGGTCTCTACAAGGCTTTCGATGAGCAAGGTATCGGTTACGCTAAGACCGCTGTCGGCGATAAGTATGTTTATGAGTACATGGCTAAGAACGGCTGCCGTATCGGCGGTGAGCAGAGCGGTCATATCATCTTCTCCAAGTATGCAAGCACTGGTGACGGTATTCTGACCAGCTTGAAGATGATGGAAGTCATGCTGGCGAAAAAGAAGCCGATGAGTGAACTGGCAGCACCGCTGAAGATCTATCCGCAGGTGTTGAAGAATGTCCGTGTGACTGATAAGAAAGCTGCACAGAATGACCCGGCAGTGCAGGAAACTGTAAATACGGTAGCTGAGGCTCTGGGCGATATCGGTCGTATTCTGGTGCGTGAGTCTGGCACTGAGCCGGTGGTTCGTGTTATGGTGGAAGCACCTGATCACGATACATGCCAGAAGTATGTTGACGAAGTGGTCAACGTGATTTGCGAAAAGGGATATAAAGCGTAAAGGCAATGGCGACTCTGGCAATTACCCGGAGTCGTTTTGCATAAAAGGGAAAGTATAATAGAGAATTAAACAACGGGAGGGATAAACCTATGTGTGGAATCGTTGGTTTTACAGGAAACCGACAGGCAGCACCGATTTTGTTGGACGGTCTGTCAAAGTTGGAATATAGAGGATATGACTCGGCCGGACTGGCTGTCCGTGATGGAGAAAATCTGGCTCAGGTCGTGAAAGCAAAAGGTCGACTGTCCAATCTGATTGAGAAAACAGATGGAGGTAAGGCATTAAAAGGAACCTGTGGTATTGGTCATACTCGTTGGGCAACGCATGGTGAGCCGAGCCAGACCAATGCACATCCGCATGTTTCAGGTAACTGTACCCGATCTGGTTCTGGCACAGTGGAGTCTGAGGTCGTTGGCGTACATAACGGTATCATCGAGAACTATACCGAGCTGAAAGAAAAGCTGCTGAAACATGGCTATACGTTCTACAGCCAGACCGATACGGAAGTAGTTGTTAAACTGGTTGATTACTATTATAAGAAGTATAACCTTGGCCCCATCGATGCCATTGCGAAGACAATGGTTCGTGTCCGTGGTTCCTATGCTTTGGAGCTGATGTTCCGTGACTATCCGGGCGAGATTTGGGTGGCGCGTAAGGACAGCCCCATGATCATCGGCATTGCTAACGAAGAAACTTATGTAGCTTCGGATGTTCCGGCAATCCTGAAATACACTCGCAATGTGTATTATATTGGAAACCTTGAGTTTGCAAAACTTGTTCCGGGTGAGGCTCATTTCTATGACCTGAATGGTGATGAAATCGAAAAGCAGACCACCGAGATCAAGTGGGATGCAGAAGCGGCTGAAAAGGGCGGCTTTGAACATTTCATGATGAAAGAGATCCATGAGCAGCCGAAAGCTGTCCAGGATACTCTTAATTCCGTAATCAAGAACGGAGTTATCGATCTGTCCAGCGTGGAGATTACCGAAGATGAGATTAAGAATTTCGAGCAGATTTATATTGTTGCTTGTGGTTCTGCATGGCATGTGGGCATGGCTGTTCAGTATGTGCTGGAAGATATGGCAGCATCCCGGTGCGTGTGGAACTTGCATCTGAGTTCCGCTACCGTAAGATGCCGCTCAATCAGAAAGCACTGGTGATCGTTGTTAGCCAGTCTGGTGAGACAGCGGATACACTGGCTGCCCTGCGACTTGCAAAAGAGAAGGGCATTACCACAATGGCAATCGTCAATGTGGTAGGAAGCAGTATTGCCCGTGAAGCGGACAAAGTGTTCTACACCCTTGCCGGTCCAGAAATCTCTGTTGCAACGACCAAGGCATACAGCGCACAGCTGGTAGCTATGTACTGTCTGGTGGTTCAGTTTGCAAAGGTCAGAGGAAAAATTACGGAGGAGCTGTATAGCTACTATATCTCTGAACTGTTGACTCTCCCGGAGAAGATGCAGAAGACTCTTGAAGATAAGGAGCGCATTCAGTGGTTCGCAGCAAAGTATGCCAATGCACATGATGTATTCTTCGTAGGCCGTGGCATTGACTATGCTGTCTGCTTGGAAGGTAGTTTGAAACTGAAAGAAATCAGCTACATTCACTCGGAAGCATATGCGGCTGGCGAACTGAAGCACGGAACCATCAGTCTGATCGAGCAGGGAACGCTGGTCATCGGCGTGCTGACCCAAAGCGAACTCTACGAAAAGACTATCAGCAATATGTTGGAGTGCAAGAGCCGTGGTGCTTATCTGATGGGACTCACTACTTATGGCAAGTATGAAATCGAAGATCAGGTGAACTTCACGGTCTATGTTCCGAAGGTGGACGAGCACTTTGTTGGTAGTTTGGCAGTAATCCCGCTGCAGCTGTTGGGATATTACGTATCTGTGGCGAAAGGACTGGATGTGGATAAGCCGAGAAATCTAGCGAAGAGTGTGACAGTGGAATAAAAGATAGCAAGAGGAAAAAGTTATGAAAACAACATTACTTATCATGGCAGCCGGAATTGGTAGCCGATTTGGAACAGGAATAAAACAGTTGGAGCCGGTCGATGATGCAGACCATATCATCATGGACTACTCAATCCATGATGCGATTGAGGCCGGCTTCAATCATGTAGTATTTATCATCCGTAAGGATATTGAGAAAGAGTTCAAAGAGGTCATCGGCGATCGCATTGCATCTATTTGCTCCGCTCACAATGTAACTGTGGACTATGCTTTCCAGGATATCAACGATATTCCGGGAGAACTTCCGGAAGGCCGTACAAAGCCGTGGGGAACTGGTCAGGCTGTGCTTGCAGCGAAAAATATAATAAAAACCCCGTTCATTGTGATTAATGCAGATGATTACTATGGCAAGGAAGGCTTCAAGGCCGTCCACGAGTATCTTGTAGATGGCGGTGAGTCTTGCATGGCAGGTTTTGTCTTGAAGAACACGCTGTCCGATAACGGTGGTGTGACCCGTGGTATCTGCAAGATGGATGAAGGAAATAACTTGACAGAGGTTGTGGAAACAAAGAACATTGTAAAGACAGCAACCGGAGCAGAAGCAGACGGTGTGGCTGTCGATGTGAATTCTCTGGTATCTATGAATATGTGGGGCTTGACTCCTGATTTTCTAGATGTTCTGGAAGAGGGCTTCAAAGAGTTCTTCGAGAAAGAAGTACCGGGTAATCCTCAGAAAGCCGAGTATCTGATTCCAATCTTTATCGGTGAACTTCTGGCAGAGGATAAGATGTCTGTTAAGGTGCTGCGGACTAATGATACATGGTATGGCATGACCTATAAAGAGGATGTTGCGGTTGTAAAAGAGAGTTTTCGTGGTATGCTGGAGCGTGGTGTTTATAAAGAAGAACTGTTCTGTGATATAAAGTAATATTGGTATTGTAAAATAGCAAAATGCTCAGATCCCCACAAAGGATCTGAGCATTTACAATACGAACTATTTCTTCTGTAATTTCAGCACGTCCTCAAGAGAAAGGCCTGAAAATTTGGAGATGTCTTCAGGGGAGAATCTTGGATCCTGAAGCATACGCTGTGCTGTCAGCATAGCTTGTTCCTGATGGCCTTCGGCACGCGCATCATCGCACATTTCCTGAACAGCCTGACACATATTAACCCTCCCTTCTGTTTCTGTGAAACGTAAGTTGATACCGGTTATGGAGTCGATGACCCTGGCTGCTTTGAGCTCGAGTGACCGGAAGCCGGGACTCTGTGATGTAAGCTCCTGGAGCTTCCGTTTATCTTTGGAATATTTGATGAAGAGCATGACTTCTTTGAGATTGCTCTGGAGTTTGTCAAGTTCTTCATCCTTTATCTCGGCAGGTGAGAAGAGATTGATCCGGTAATCCGGGACCATGGAAAGAATTTCGGGGCCCTGGACAGAGAGCATTTCGTGGAGGCTCCTGGGAGCGTTCCAGGTGTCGGAACCGAAGTACACGACCGTGGTTATGACCGGGATGAGCCGGTCATCCTTGTAGAAGCCGGTGAGATATTCTCAGGATGTAGAAGGCCATTGCTTTGCTTCTCTGTGTGATCTGGCGGAATTTTCTACCTGTCCTGCGTATTCTAATGCATCGTAGACCATATTCTTAACCGGCATTGCAAAGTTCTGTTCCGATTGATTTTCAATCCCCAGGAGAAGATAGATCCTTGAATCATCGTGCATAACATTAAGAGATTTGAATTCGTCCCGGAATTTCTGGACGGGAACTTCTGAAGTGCCGGATCCGTAGGGGACAGCGAGAGCTGTGGTATCCAGTGGATGAAGAGTGTCAGGGTCTATGATGTTTTTTCCTTTGTACAGCATATGGTTGAACACATCCGCAAAAACGCGGTTGTCAGCCATGTAATCTTTGGTGATGGTATCCTTTGTACCCATAGGTTTCACCACCTTCGATCTGTTTATGTGATCAGAGTAGTTTATTATCTGATCCAGTTACAGGGTATCATACATTTTGGTGTTTGAGAAGCGGATATCTGATATTTTATCATTTTTGCAGCTTGCGGAGATCTGTTTGACAACATTCTTATATAAGATTTACCGGGATTTTACAGTGGCTTCTTGCCAGCTGCCCTTTTCCGGTGTTAAAATAACAGTATCAATGAAAGAACAGGGAGAATGAAATCAATGTACGATTATCTTATCGTAGGTGCCGGTCTTTACGGTGCGGTTTTTGCACAGGAGGCGAAGCGTGCCGGGAAGTCAGTGCTTGTGATCGACAAGCGTCCGCATATTGCGGGAAATGTATATACAGAGAAGGTGGAAGGGATCAACGTGCATAAATACGGTGCGCATATTTTCCATACCAATAATAAGAAGGTCTGGGATTATATCACCCGGTTTGCCACCTTCAATCGTTTTACCAACAGTCCGGTTGCCAATTATCACGGGGAGCTGTACAGTCTTCCGTTTAATATGTATACCTTTAACCGGATGTGGGGCGTGGTGACTCCGGAGGAGGCTGCGGCAAAGATCGAGGAGCAGCGGCAGGTTGCAGGGATCACGGAACCTTCGAATCTGGAGGAACAGGCTATCAGCCTTGTAGGTACGGATATTTATGAGAAGCTGATCAAGGGCTATACGGAGAAGCAGTGGGGACGTCCATGTACGGAGCTTCCTGCTTTTATCATCAAGAGGCTTCCGGTGCGTCTGACCTTTGATAATAACTATTTCAATGCGTTGTACCAGGGAATCCCGGTGGGTGGTTATTCGAAGATGGTTGCCAATCTGCTGGACGGTATCGAGGTACGGCTGAATGAGGATTATCTGGAGAAAAAAGAGCAGTACGATGCAATGGCGGAGAAAGTGATCTACACAGGTGCCATCGACGCGTATTTTGACTATAAGCTGGGTACTCTGGAGTATCGTTCCGTGCGTTTTGAGAATGAAACACTGGATAAACCTAATTTCCAGGGAAATGCAGCAGTGAATTATACGGATGTGGAGACTCCATGGACCCGTATCATCGAGCATAAATGGTTTGAGTTCGGAAAGGATGAGGAGGGTAATGATCTTCCGAAAACGGTGATCAGCCGGGAATACAGTTCCGAGTGGAAGCCTGGAGATGAGCCGTATTATCCGGTCAATGATGAGAAGAACGGAGCGCTTTACGGACAGTATAGGGAGCTTGCAGAGAAGGAACCGAAGGTGATCTTCGGCGGCCGTCTTGGCGAATATAAATATTATGACATGGATGCGGTGATCGCTTCTGCGCTGGATATGTGTGAGCGGGAGCTTGCATAAAAAAGATACTGGATATAACTAATGATAAGATCCTCTTATATTTCGGAGCCAAGGCAAAAGGGAATATAAGGGGATTTTATGCATAGAATGGCAGTGAGATTTTTTGAGGGAGGAAAGAGCAATGAAAAGGTGCAAAGGTGTGCTTCTGGCAGGAATGCTGGTGCTGAGTATGAGTGTTCCGGTGTATGCGGACAAGTCGGTTGTGATGAAGGTGGAAGCTCCGGCAGATACCACAGATTATTATATGACTGTGGATTCCGGTGGAGTTGGTGTGGATATCTATCCGTCCACCGACGGAAAAGGTGAAAAGCTCAATGATAAGACGGTAAGGGATGGTACTGTCCTGCATATCGAAGGGGAGACAGAGAAGAATGGTGAGACCTGGGGGATATACAGAGTATAATGGCAGATACGGTTATGTGCCGCTGGAGGAGCTGCGGCCCTCAAAGGATGCGGAGCTGGCGAAGGCCGGAATCGCAGGGGGCACGGAGAAAGAGACTTCTGCAGTGAATCAGGGAGACGCATCCGATACGCAGAATTCCGCAGCCGGCGAAGGACAGGGAACGTCTGCAGGGACGGCCAGCACAGGCAGTTCTCAGGCTCAGAATGGCGAAGGACAGGGAACGTCTGCAGAGACGGACAATACAGGCAGCTCTCAGGCTCAGAATGGCGAAGGACAGGGAGCGTCTGCAGAGATGGCCAGCACAGATGAATCTCAGGCTCAGAGAGGCGAGGTTCAGGGGCCACCTGCAGCGTCGGCCAGCACAGGTAGTTCTCAGGCTCAGAGCGGCGAGGTCCAGGGACCGCCTGCAGCGGATGGAACAACAGAAGGTGGGAAATCTGCGGATGAAGCTGTCACCAAGCCGGTCAATGGCACAGCTGCGACATCCTTTAAAGAAGAAAATTCCTGGTATAAAAGTCCGTTTATCTGGATCGGGATCGCAACAGTACTTGCAGTAATCGGAATTCTGGGTTATCATTTGAAGAAACGTTAACAGATAAACCAGATCAATATAAGAAAAGTGGAGAATTTTGTGAAGAGATTACAGCTTGTCAGGAAGAAATTACTGCCGCTTCTTTTGTGTGTGGCAGTTGCGGGCAGCCAGGTTCCGGTCATGGCAGCCGATGTGGAAGGCTTCAGTGATTCTGCGGAAGGCTTCAATGAAGAATGGTCTGAAGATACACAGACGCAGTCGGCGGAAGCAGAGGATACGACGGAGACCGCAGAAGGGAATACCACAGAGAACACCGGTATCCCGGATGAACAGACAGAGGATATTGCAGAGGCAGCCGACGGGGATACCGAGGATGTAGCTTTGCAGAGCTCCGAGGAGGATACAGAGACTCCCGAAACATCAGAAGGATTGTCTTCTGATTCCCAGGAGGATACCTTTGGCGACGGTGAGGAGAGCTTCGGGGATGCCTCAGACAGTGGTGAGTCCGGCATCGAATATATCAAGGGCCGTCCGCTTACGGAGGAAGAGGAGCAGGAACAGCTGGCACCCTTTGATAATCTGACCTCTTATTCCACCGCCGTGGAGATCGGAAATGATGTGGATGAGGTACCGATGGGAAGAGCTGCGGCCTATCCGCCCTATTATAATGCAGCGGATCAGGGATATGTCACTTCCGTAAAGAATCAGGAGCCCTACGGTATGTGCTGGGCATTTGGAATGGCCTCTCTTCTGGAAACCTCGTTTCTGACCCAGGGCCTTGGGGCTTATGATCTGTCGGAAGAGCATCTGGCGTATTTTTTTGCAAATAGAAAGAATGACCCGCTTGGAAATACCTACGGGGATGTCAATAAGCATATGGGGACAGATGATAAAGGAAACGCAGATTATCATGAGGGCGGAAATGATCTTCTGGCTTCCATGTTTCTGAGCACCTGGTCCGGAATGACAACAGAAGGGGATGTGCCTCTGGCAACAGATTCCACGCATACACAGAAAACCGGTGTGACTCCGGCGGCATCCAAGGCGTACAATGCAGCTGCTTATCTGAAAAATGCCTATTTTTCCGATTATTCCGTAAATGCCATGAAGAAGCTTCTGGTTGCAAATAATTCGGTCACTGTGATGTATAATGCACAGAATGCCTATTACAATGCAAGTACAGCGGCCTATTCCTATCCTACCAGCACCAAGAACGTGAATCATGTAGTTACAGTGGTGGGTTGGGATGACAATTATTCTGCGAAGAATTTCCGGGCATCTTCCAAGGTAAAGGGAGACGGAGCCTGGATCGTTAAGAACAGCTGGGGTACAGGCTGGGGAAAATCCGGATATTTTTATATGTCCTATGAGGATAAGTCTGTCAGTGAGCTGGTTGCGGCTACGGCTGTCAATACACCGAAATATAGCAACAATTATTTTTATGACGGAACGTCAGGCCTTGGCTCCATCCGCATGTATGCGGGAGAACAGCTGTCCACGGTTTTTCGTGCCAGTGCAGGAAACGGAAAAGCGGAATCGCTTGGTGAGGTGACTCTTAGCTCCATGTCTGCCAATAATTCCTATACTGTGCAGGTATACACAAATCTGAAGGATGCCAGTGATCCTACCAGTGGAACACCGGCATATTCCACACCGGTTTCCTGCAGTCAGCCGATGGCTGGGGTTATGACCTTTCAGATCCCGGAGGTTCTGCTCAGCCAGAACAGTCTGTATTCTATTGTGGTGACAAATGCAGGAAGCACATATATAAAATACTGTGTGGAGGCAGAGGTCAGTTATGGCTGGTGTAGCTTTTCTCCGTCTATCGTATCCGGTCAGAGCTTTCTGCGATATAACGCGGAGGATACCTGGATGGATGCGGTTGAATTTAATCCATCGGTAACGCCGAGGATCAAGGCGCATACTAGGACTCTGAGCAGTGCGGCCAGGATGCAGCTTTCTTCGTCTGAGATAAGTCTGTATTCCGGAGATCAGAAAACACTGAATGCTTCGGCTACCAGATCCGAGATGGATGCTTCCGGCATTGTCTGGGAAAGCTCAGATACCAGTGTGGCTGCTGTAAATGGAAGCGGCGTTGTTACTGCAAAAAATCCGGGAACAGCAACCATAACCTGCTACGGAAAAAATGCCAGGGGAATCCGGGCTACCTGTAAGGTTACGGTGAAGCTTCGTCAGACCACAGGTGTAAAACTGGTTTCCAAGGCATTTAACAGGATACGGATCTCCTGGAAAGCAGTTCCCGGCTGCAATCGTTATGCTATCTATCGCTGGGATGAAAGCGGAAATTCAAAAAAAATGGCAACCGTGACAGCAGATGTAGTGACCTGGCAGGATACTGCAGTGAAAACAGGAAGCACTTATACGTATCGGATCCGGGCTTCTTATGTACGTTCCGGAAAGAAGACTGTTTATGGAGCCGTATCTTCGCCGTTCTCAGCAAAAGCGGAGCTGGGGAAGGCCCGTGCAGTGGCTGAAGCTGTCAGCGGACCATGTAACAGGGTATCCTGGAAGAAGGTTTCCGGAGCCAGTGGCTATCATATCTACCGGAAGCTCCAGGGGAAAAGCTGGGTTCGGATCGGAACCGTGAACAACAAAGTATTGTCCTGGCAGGACACGAAGATTGAGGGAATCACCTCCTACGCTTATGCTGTGAGGCCCTATAAGAATGTAGACGGGAAAAAAGTTTTCGGAGGATATCAGGCAAGCAGCTATATCCTGTCCTATCCGGAACTTCAGAAGATATCCAGTGTCAGGAAGACCTCCAGGGGGCTGAAGATCTGCTGGAAAGCGCAGAAGAAAGCAGATTGCTATCAGATCTACCGTAAGACCGGAAAGGGTTCATGGAAAAAGATCAGTACAGTTTCCGGAGGCAGCAGCTCCTCCTTTGAGGATAAGACCGCAAAAAAGGGAACAACGTATTACTATGCGGTGCGTGCAGGGATAAAAACCTCCGGTGGAAAAAGTACTCTGCGGAGGATACGCCGCAAAAGCAGCAAAGAGATAAAAAGTGTTAAAAATATAAAAACGCG
>ENA-OQMY01000513-OQMY01000513.1-human-gut-metagenome-genome-assembly--contig:-NODE-513-length-10208-cov-2.383593_pt1 | contig 10208 bp, 9 predicted proteins | sample MGYA00242623_ERZ504868 | MGnify/ENA primary metagenome ERZ504868 (study PRJEB26092, sample SAMD00036386) | human gut metagenome | host: Homo sapiens | study: EMG produced TPA metagenomics assembly of...
GCCTGCAACGTGAGCACGGCGGCCGGCAGAATTCCGCAGGAGCCTGCCGTGGGCGCCGCAACGATACGGCCCATTGCCGCGTTCCATTCGCTGACTGCAAGCGCGCGGGTGAGCGCGCCGGAGAACACCCCTTCGCACAGCACGTTCCCTTCCCGCTCTGCACGTGCCATACGGTAAGCGTCTCCGCCCGAAAGGCCGCTGGCCGAACGTACGCCGGGCGCTTTCCCCTCCTCCACGGATGCCGCCATTACCGCGTAGCTTTTGCGCATGATTTCATACAATTCGTCCGCGCTCTGTTCCATTTGTACTGCCTGCTGCTCCAGCACCAGCTCAGAGAGCTTCCTCCCGCTTTGTTTCGCTGCTTCGATCAATGCGGCGATTGAATCATATCTTAAATCCATTCTCATTCTCCCCTGTTACATCGGTGCAAGCATCGTGGACGACAATACATTCGGAAGTTTTTCCACACAGGAATTCACATCAGGCTCCAGCGCGCCGTCCACCTCGATGGTCATGACCGCTGTTCCTCCTTTTTGTGCGCGGGAAAGGCGGAAATTACAGATATTGACGCCGCGCCGGCTCATTTCCTCCGTAACGGCGGCAATCGTTCCTGGCGCATCACGGTGCAGTACGATCAGCGTCGTATACTGACCGGTGATCTCCACAGCCATGCCGTTTACGCGTGTGACAAGAATATTTCCTCCGCCCACTGAAGCTCCCTGCACGCTCACCGTATGTCCCTGCGCATCCGTCAAAGTGATAAGCGCGGTATTGGGGTGTGCATTTTCCAAAGCAGCCGGCATGATGGTGATGGCCAGCCCGGCTTTCTGCGCAAGCGTCAAACTGTCGCGCAGGCGCGCGTCATCGGGCTTCATGCCCAGTATCCCCGCGACAAGCGCCTTATCCGTCCCGTGGCCCCGGTATGTCTTGGCAAAACTGCCGTGCAAACGAATGTCCGCCGTCACGGCCGGAGCACCCAAAAGCGCCCGTGCGATGAGCCCAATACGCGCCGCGCCCGCGGTATGTGAGCTGGACGGCCCGATCATCACAGGCCCGACAATATCAAATACATTCATGGAACCCCTCCACATTATGTTTTACATATGCGCTGCCGCCATTTGCCCGCCCCTCTGAACATCGCTCTGCGGCTTCGGGGTTATTATACTACATTTATCCCTTTTTTGATATGGGAAATATGTATCATCCGCAACCAAAAAGGCGGCGCTCCCGTGCAGAAACGCCGCCATGAATGGGTCAAATTTTGATTTTGAGCCACTTGTCATGTTTGAAGCGCCACATTGTGAGCAACAGGCGCAGAAGCTGATCGATGGCCAAGCCGAGCCATGCACCGAACAGCCCCATGCCCAGCGGATAAACAAACAGCCAGCCGGACAGCGGACGGATACACGCCACACTGATAAGAGAAACCAGCGCCACGAAACGCGTATCGCCGCCGCCGCGCAGGCACCCGCTGTAAATCACCTGAGATATCTGCAGGAACACGATGACCGCGACGAAATCCATGATCATGGCGCCGTAATCAAGGATCTCCGGATCTGCTGAAAAAAGGCGGAACACATCGCGGCCAAATACAACATACACAAACGCCACCGTTGCCGAGCACAAAAAGCCCAGCCGCTGGCAAAAGCCGCCGTACACCTTGGCCAGGTCCGGACGCTTTTCTCCCAGGCTCTGCCCGACAAGGGACACCGACGCAACAGAAAGGCCGTCGCCAAACGCAAAGGAAATGGTAATAATATTCATGCCGATCTGATGGGCTGCAAATGCGTTCGTTCCCAGGCGCGCCACGACCATCGTGTACATCAGGAAGCCAAAACGCAGGAACAGCTGTTCCGCCAGGGTGGCGGAACCAATGTTGGCGATGGAGCCGAGTGTCTTGCGGTCAAAGCCCACCGGCCTTTTATGTAAAATAAGTAGAGGAAGCTGTCGGGATGCATTACCGAGCGCAAAGCCATTCCGCTGGCTACGACAGTACCCAGCACTGTTGCGATGGCAGCGCCGTTTACCCCCAGTGCCGGGAAGCCGAAGTTTCCGCCGATAAGCAGGTAGTTGAACACAATATTCACAAGATTTGAAACAATATTGGTACGCATCGCAATTTTTGTGTTGCCGACGCCGCGCTGAGCCGCATTGATGACCATATTCAGCACGTTGAAAAACTGGCAGCCCACAATGATGCGAAAATAACCCGTGGCAAGCTCGTGCGTGTCCTCGTTGGTTCCCGCGAGCCGAAGCACCGGCTCTGCAAAAATGAGCGCTAGAGCGGTGATAACGACAGTAAGCACCACTGTGATCAAAATTGCCTGTACCAGAACACGATTTGCGCCTTCGCGGTCTCCTTCCCCCTTGCGCCGTGCTACAATGGCACTGACCGCCACATTCACAGAAAGGAAAACCGCCAGACAAATGAATTTCGGCTGCCCGGTCAGACCGATGGCCGCAATGGCCGCGGCTCCCAGTGACGATACCATAATGGTATCCACCACGCTGACAAGCGCCACCAGAAAGGATTCCAGCGTGGAAGGCCATGCGACGCGGAACGCCCGCCTCAGCAGGTCTCCGTCGTCCGGCAGGGGGCCCTCCAGCTGTGTGCGCTTTAAAATGCGCCGTGCATTAAAAAGCAATGAAACAACTCGGTTCAATTCCCAATCCTCCATACATTTTGGCCGCATCACAGATGCGGCCATTTTTCCTATATATTTACATTATATAACACCTTTCGGCACAGAGCAAGCCGCCTGCTATGCCGTCAAAAAACTCCCGGCCGAAGTACAAACGGCCGGGATACATTTTAAGATAACAGGAGCCGCTGCCTTATCCTTTGACCGCTCCCGCTGTCAAACCGGTGATGAACTGACGGTTCGCCAGCAGGTATACGATCAAAATAGGGATCAGGGCGATGGAAGCGCCGGCCGTCATAATGTGCCATTCTGCCGCGGCGTTGGCAGAATAACGCAGATTTGCCACAGCCACGCTCAACGTTTTCAAGCCCGGGTTTGACATCGTGAAAACCTGTGCCGTCACAAATTCGTTCCATGCGGTGCGGAATGCAAACAGCGCGATGACGCCGAGGATGGGTTTGATCGCAGGAACAATGATCTGCCAGAAAATGCGGAACGTACCTGCGCCGTCTATGGTCGCAGCTTCATCCAGTTCCTTGGGAACACTGCGCACAAAGCCTGAAACCATGAAGATATTCGCCGCCTGCCCGCCCGTGAGCAGCAATGCCAGCCCCACCATATTACTGGTGAGTCCGACGGCATGCAGAAGGCCGTACAGCGGATACAGCGCCACAGAACCCACGGAGATGAACATGCTGAGCAGATAACTTGTGGTGAGCAGTTTTTTGCCCGGGAACTCTCTGCGGGCAATGATATATGCAGCCATCGAAGCAGTCGTAACTGTGAACAACACGGTCAGCAGGGCCAGCACAACACTGTTTAGCGTATATTTACCGAACTCCAGCTTCTGGAATGCGTAGATATAGTTTTCGATCTGCCATTTTTCCGGCAAGATACCGCCGCCCAGCGTAAGCTCGGCATTTGTTTTGAAAGAGCCCAACAGAGTGTAAATAACGGGATACAGCGTAAAAATGCACATTGCGCCCACAAAAGCCCATTTGAGCACCTGCCCGATGAAGGATACCGCCGCATCGCGGCGTTCGCTGGGGCGCATCTCTGCCCAGCGCAAACGGTGTGTTTTTTCCATAGCGGTTCCTCCTTATTCGCCCGTTACTTTGTCCAGCTTACTGCCGATAAAGAGATACAGACCGGTGATCAAACCGATGATGCAAGCCGCCACCAGGCTGACAGCCGCGCCGTATCCAAATTCCTGGGTGACCGTAGAGCCTGCGGAAATCGGGAAGAAGAGCTGGTAGATATAAAGGAACATGACATTTGTTTTGCCCATTGGACCGCCCTCGGTCAGCACCATGATGCTCTGCATATCCATAAAGGAAATCACCAGTGCCAGCATCAAGATCATCTTCAGAACCGGTGCCAGGAGCGGTATCGTGATGCGGAACAAAGTCTGTGCACCGTTTGCACCGTCCAGCTTTGCGCTTTCATATACATCCGTAGAGATCCCCGTCAGGCCTGCGATAAAATACACCATGTAGTTGCCCACACCACCCCAAACAGCCAGGATGATGACTGTGAGCATCGCATGCTGCACCCCCAGCCAGTTTATATTTTCATCGATGACGCCAAGCCACATCAGAAAACGGTTGATCTCGCCGTTGTATGTATTGAACAGCAGATAGAAGATAAGAGCCATCACTGCGCTGGACATAATGGTTGGCGTAAAAATAATGGACTGGCTCACGGCGTTGATGCGTGTGCTTTTACTGAGCAGAAATGCCAGCATGAACGCGATGGGCAGCGTAAGAATGAGTTTGCCCCCCACATAGACGAAGGTGTTTACCACAGAATCCCAAAACACAGGGTCCCTCGTAAAAACACGCACAAAATTGTCCATTCCAACAAACTTCGCCTCGCCGTAGCCGCGATAGTCGAACAGCATATACCGCAGCGCCCACAGGATGGGATACACCGTGAACACTGCGAACATGATGATGTTCGGCAACAGCATCAGATACGAGGTGCGCTCGTTATAGACGCGCTCCCAGACCTTTTTTCCTTTCTTCGACATGCCGTCACTCCCCTTGCCGTAATTGGTATCTTAATTATACCGCCGCCCAAGTATGCGAGGGAGGAAAATCATCGGAAGATATGTCTAAAATTCAACGAATATCAAGCCTTTCCCTCCAGGGCGGCAGCTTGATATTCACTGGGCGTCATATGGTAGAATTTTTTAAAACATACGGAAAAATATCGTGAATCCGCGTAGCCCGCCTGTTCGGCAACATCGCACACCTTCGTCTGCGGATTGCCAAGCAGAATGTGTGCGTGCTGCATACGCTGCGCTGTCAGGAATTCCGTAAACGTCTGCCCAGTCTCCTGCTTGAACAGCTGCCGCAGATAATTGGGGCTGATAAACAGTGCCGCAGCCACGTCATCCAGAGAAAAATCAATGTCTGAGATATGCGCCTGCACCACCTCGCTCACCCGCTCCGTCAGTATGCGCCGGGGCGGTTTTTCTCCCTGGCGGCGCAGCCAGTACAGCGATACGAAGTTCTCGAAGCAGGCTCTCAGCTCCTCCATGCTCGCCGCCGCCATGATCTCCTGCTGAAAATTTGTGAATTCGTAATAGCTCATCGGCATATCGGAAGCTGGTTTTTTCAGAATGGAATAGCATAAGCGCAGCACGCACATGCGAATGAATGTCGCATCGCGGATCTCCCGCTCCACAAACCATGCGAACAGCGCTTCGCAATTTTGGACAAAAGCAGCCCGGCTGCCGCACTGTACCGCGGCGGGGATGTCACGAAGGAGCTCCTCCGGCGGCTCCGGACACGGCAGAAGCTTTCCGGCCAAAACATCCTCGTAGGTGGTAACGGGCGCCGCCTGTTCCGGGAACGCATAGGCGCGAGCCTGCGTAGATTGGCGGTAGGAAAGCTCCAGCTTGGCGGGCGTTTCCGGCAATACAGCCGACAAAAAAACTGCACATCCAACGCCTGCGCGCGTTTACAGGATACCGCAATGGAAGTAAGCGCATGGCTCAGCGTGAGAAACAGCCCTGCGCGTGCCGTGCGGGGCGCACAGAACACCACCGCCTGCCGGGGCGGCGTGCCGAGACGGAGCAGTACAGTACGCACCGCGCCATAGAGCCGTTGTTCCAGCACCCGCTCTAAAAGAGCGCGCTGTGCGTCCAGGCCGTCGCACAGTACGCAGCAATAGCTTGTCCCCTCTTGCGCAAACACGGCGTTTGCCGCAGAGAGAGCAGGCAGCTCTTCTCCCAGCAACGCAGCACGGAAATAGCTCTGCAATTCCAGCTCGTTGGTTTTCTGCGTGTTGGTCCGCAGCGTTTCTATCTGGGCCCAGCGCAAAGCCTGTGCGTCCAGTTCCGCTGCGAAACGGCTCAAAGCGGAAACGAGCTTTGCAGTGTCCAACGGCTTCAGCAGGTAATCGCTGACCCCAAGACGGAGAGCCTGCACAGCGTATTCAAACTGGTCATACCCGCTCAGCACCAGCAGCTTTGCCTCCGGCAGAAGATCAGACAGGCTTTCCAAAAACTCCAATCCGTTCATGTGGGGCATCGTGATATCCGTCAACACCGCATCGGGCAGAATCTCCCGCGCCAGCGCCAGCGCCTCGCGTCCGTCCCGCGCCAGTGCTGCAACATCCCATTCCGGGCAGTTCTGCCGCACAAAATCCGCCACGCCCTCGCGGATGCTCTCCTCATCGTCCGCTATCAGTAAGCGATACATATTGCTCCACCTCATCCTGTGTGATACAGGGCAATCGCACGGCGGCCACCGTGCCGCGCCCATATTCGCTCTCCAGCATCAATCCGTACTCTGCGCCAAAATACAGCCTGATACGTTCGTTGACGTTGAAAATGCCGTACCCCTCCCCGCTGACGGAAAGGCCGCGCGCAAGGTCTGCCTGCAGCATGGCCAGCCGTTCCGGCGGTATCCCCGGGCCGTTATCCGTCACGCGCAGCTCCATCACACTGCCGCTGCGCCGCCCGGATATGGCAATAAGCCCCGGCGCCTCGCTCTCTTTGATCCCGTGATAAATCGCGTTTTCCACCAACGGCTGCAAAATCAGCTTAACGGTATAAAGCTGCAGGATATCCGGCGAAAGCTCCACCGTATAACTCAGCTTTCCGCCGTAACGCAGCTTCTGAATCTGCAGATAACTGCCCACATGCTGCGCTTCCTGCTCCACGGAAATGATCTCTCTACCGCGGCTCAGCCCGATACGGAACAGCGTCGCCAATGCCGTTGTCATTCGGCTGATATCCTGCGCGCCCGCACGTTCAGCTTTCCAGCGAATGGAGTCCAGCGTGTTGTACAAAAAATGAGGATTGATCTGCGCCTGCAGCGCCTTCAGCTCTGCGCGGCGCTTGAGCTGCTGCTCCACACGCACACGCTCTTTTTCGTCCTGTAATTGGGCGATGTATGTTTCCTGTTCGTCCAAAAGCATGTGAATGTGCGCCAGCATGCTGTTAAAGCTGCGGGACAGCGTTCCGATCTCGTTATGATACGGATATTCAAAGCCCTGCCAGTCGTTTTTCACGTCCACACTGCGCATACGCTGCGACAGACGCGAAAGCGGCTGTGTTACGCTGTGGACGATACGGGTCAGCGCCACGAGAAGCACCAGCACCACAGCAAGACTGACGGCAAAAAACACATTGCGGATGTTCTGCAGCTGGCCCAGAATATGTTTTTCCGATTGAAGATAGACCACGTGCCAAGGAGCGTTTGCCAACGCACGGTGAGCCGTCAGATACTTCCCCCCTTGCGCTGCGGTTTCTGTAAAACCTTCGGTTTCAAGCACCGCATGCAGCGCCCCGTAGTCTTCCGCAAGCGCGGCGGCAGCCGCGCCTCCCGCCTGCGTAACCAACCGGCCCCGGCCGTCCACCAGCAGCATATCCGAACCGTCGTCGGGTACAATATCGTGCAGATACGCCGTCAGACGCGCTTTGTCGATATTGGCCAGAAGCACGCAATCGCCCCCGTAACCGTCTACGGAAAAACGGTACATCACAGGCAGCACCTCGCGATGCGTGATGAATATTTCATCTTTCTGCACTTCACCCCAAATAACATAGCTTTCGCTTTCTTCAGCCTGGCGCCACAGCACAGACGCCTCAAAGCGGTATTCCTGCTCGGTAGAGACGCCCATATCCGTGAAGCTGCTTTTGGGCGTATACAAAAAGATGGAACTGATGAGAGGCTCCGTTACCTTGTGCAGCGAGAGGCACGGCGAAAGCAGCGTCATCGCCACGCCCTGCGCCGACGGCTTATCGCTGAGCAGATAATCGGTCAATGCGCCCTCAAAGCTCGGGTCGAGCCGAATATAAAACAGCCGCTCCACTACATTGCGCAGCTTTGCGTCCATATAAGTCTGCGCCTGTGTGAGCGTCACATCCGCCGCGCTGCGCGCCTGCCGTTCCACATTTTCAGCCACATAGAAATACAACGCTACCTGGCACGCGATCAGCACGGTCAAAAGCACCGCCGTCACCAGCAGCGAAAGCTTTACCCTGAGGCTCGCGTTGCGGTAAGCACACAACAGCCGTTTCATTCCAATCCCCCCGGCACGAAGCGCAAAATACCGTTCATTCTTGCTTTGCACAGCAAAGCAAGAAAACCGCCCGGGCGGTTTTGCGCCGCTTTTTTATACAAGTATACCATTTTGCCCCGCCAAACGCCAAAAAGAGAGCCCTTGGGCAGGGTTCTCTTTCGGCGCTTAGGGTTTGTATTTTACTTGGCGGTGTCCTGCTTGAGCGGATCAAAATTGGGATAGACGATGCGCTCCGCACCACCGTCCACCAGCTTGTCGTAAGCGGCGTTGTAGCGGGTGTTCAGGTCTTCAATGGCACTGTCGATGTCCGTCACTACCAAAAATGCACTCCACACAGGTGGTGTAATAATCCTTGCCTTCCACCACGACGCCCGCAGGCAGCGGCGGCCAGTTCTGGTCATCGGCATTGATGGCCAGATTCGGTCATCTTCTCAATGGATTCCGGCGCTTCGGCGCTTTCCACGGCGCTGGGGATCATCACGGTGCCAAGCCCGGCTGTATGATACGGTCCCATAACCTCATCGCTGTGCAGGAACTTCATCACTTCCCACGCCTCATCCGGATGCTCCGTCGCGGGATTGATGCCGAGGTTCGAACCGCCGAACCAGAGCTGCTGCTTACCTTCCACCTTGCCGTTCACCGTGGGGAGCTGAGCGCAGTTCCAGTTTGCATCCGTCGGGAACTGGCTGGCATATACGCCCGGCTCCGCATGGCTGATGGAGATATACATCGCGATATTTCCGGCTGCGAATTGCGTGCGCAGCGGGTCGATATCCAAAGATTCACTGCCCGGGAACGAAACGCCGGTGGCGAACATTTCCTTGAACGCCTCCAGGACGGGCTTATAGCTGGAGAAGTCATAAGTACCGGTTTTGTAGTCAAACCCACCGCGGGTGCCGCCGCTGCGCATCACGATCATGTCGATGGAACGCGCCACGGAGCTCGCCGCGGATTTGAAGTTACCCGCAATGCCGTAAATCCCTTCACTGCCAAGCTGTTCTGTAACGAGCTTTGCGTCCGCCACCAGCTCATCCAGCGTTTGAGGTGGCCCGTCTATGCCTACACGGTCAAAGATGTCCTGGTTATAGAACAGGCGCGCGGCAGAAGCCGTGTACGGCAGCGAATAGATGCCGTCCCCCAGCGCGTTGATGCCTTCCACAAAAGCGCCTTCGCCAAAACGCGCTCTGTATTCGTCATCCATGTAAGGGGCAAGGTCCAGAAGCTGCCCCTTCTCCTTGACGACGACCTCGATCGGGTCCGTACCTGCAAGCTGGTACACATCCGGCGCTGTGTTTGTGCTGAACGCCAGATCCAGCATTTGGCTGTAATTGTCGGCATATACCTGGAAATCAATGTAGATATTTTTGTCGTTGGTCGCATTGAACTCTTCTATGAGCGGCGTCATATACGCCTGATCGTGACGGTTTGTGGTCCAGTAGGAAATCGTGATTTTCCCTTCCGCTCCTGCCGGCGTGGAACCGGCTGCCGAAGCGCTCCCGGATGCAGACCCGGACGCGCTGCCGGAGCCTCCTCCGCACGCGCTAAGCGAAAGCACCATAACACCTGCAGCAACTGCCGAAAGGATACGTTTTGCCTTTTTCATGTTTCTTCCTCCTTTGGTTGATATCCGCCGCGCCGTCTCCAGCGGCGCTGCCGTGGTTTCATGGTATCCGTTTTTCGCCCGTTTTAAAAGAGAAAATTTTCCGAACTCATGTGTGTTATCTTCAGTTTCAAGCGCCGGAGCCGCTACGCCTCACAATCGCACCATATCTCCAGGCCGTTTTCGCGAAACACTTTACCGACACGGATGGCGTCGGGCGCACAAACCGCGGCAGCCTCTCCGGACATCAGACGGTCCGTCATGGAAATATATCGTGCAATCGCCTGTTTTTCCCGCATTGCGGGCAGCTCATGTCCAATACAGATAGAGTCAAATTCGCTCTCGCGCGCCCACAGTCTGCGCAGGCTGGCGTTGTACTCATGAAAATCATGTCCGGTGAGCGCCATGCTTACGTTGACCGTGTCGCCGGT
>ENA-OQMY01000515-OQMY01000515.1-human-gut-metagenome-genome-assembly--contig:-NODE-515-length-10186-cov-2.153594_pt1 | contig 10186 bp, 11 predicted proteins | sample MGYA00242623_ERZ504868 | MGnify/ENA primary metagenome ERZ504868 (study PRJEB26092, sample SAMD00036386) | human gut metagenome | host: Homo sapiens | study: EMG produced TPA metagenomics assembly of...
GAATGACCGGCTGCAAGGGGTATGGCCTCCGGGGAAGTGACGCCAGGACAGAAATCGAGCACACCAAAGAGGCCGATACGCCGGGAGAAATTCCGGGCAGGAGCGGCTTGCAGGCAGACCGGCGGACAGGAAACAAGTTTATCATGCGGGGCGCATGGCTCCGCAGCAAAGAAATGGAGGAAATCATTATGACACTGAGTATGAAAGAAAAGAAGATTCTCTACGCTTACGGCTGTCTCAGCCACCACAATACGGTGACACGGCTGAAATGGCTGACGGCTCTGACGGTTGACCCGGAGGCCAAACGCCGGATGCTGGGGCTGGCCCGGAAGGTGGAGACGGAGATGAACGAAAGCTGGTACGAGGATTTTTATCACCATCTGCGCATGGAGATGGACGAGTACCGCCGTCTCAAGCGCAACCTGCGTGTGCTGAAATCTTACACCGATTATGAGGAGGATCTGTATGAAGAAGCTGTCTAAGTATGAGAAAGAAACCATCATCAACTGGAACGAGGCGGAGAACCTTGCCAGCGTCTACACCTTCAACGCCAGCTTGAAGCGCAGGCTGGCTGATTTCAGCCGGAAGTACCCACTGTTGTGCCGGTTGGAGCGCAGCACGCCGGAGGGCAGCGTGACCTATGTGCTGGACAAGTCCCGGCTGTCGATCCGGCTGGTGCCTCCGTACAGCGAAGAACGGAAAGCCGCCGCAAGGGAGTACGCAAAGGAGCATGGCTTTCAGGTGGTGGTAACGGAAGAAAAAATCGCCTAAAATCGGGGTGTTTACGGGAAAAATGACGGGTCTGCACCCGATGTTTTGACCGGCAATCCCCGCAGGCGTATTCCGTATCCACTCCCCGCCTATGGGCGCAAATGTGTGGATACGGAGCCGGTGAAACTGGCAAACACCGTTCCTGCGGTGGAAGCCAGCTTCGCCGGTGCGGAAGTACAGAGGGCGGCCAGCCCTTTGTGGCGGGGTGCAGGGGCGGCAGCGCACTGCTGGGGTCAAGGGGCAACGCCCATTGGCAGGTTAAGGGCGGCAGCCATTATCGGGTCAAGGACGAAGTGCCTTGGCAGGTTGAGGGCAGCCGCCCCATCGGGTCAAGGGTGAAACGCCTTGCCCAGGGAAAGTTGATGCCTGCGTCAACTTGTATTGGGTATTACCTGACGCAAAATTCGCAGGATTTGCGGCTTCGCCGCCCCTTCCCCGGCCCCAGAACATCTTCGCAGGAAGGAGGAAATCTGTTTGAAACTGACACGACACAATGGACGCTCCGGCAAGCATGGCACCTATAATCCCCGCCACAATGACCGCCGGTTCGATGTGGAGAACAGCGAACACATTGACGCAGAACGGGCAAGGCAAAATGTCTACTGGGACTGCTACCGGGGCTTTACCACCCATGAGTTCCGGGAGAACCCGGAGCAGCCGGATTTCAGCTTTGAGGAAATCGAGCGGATGTATTACTACGAGCATTACGGCGGCTATGTGGAAGCTCAGAACGCCCGGAATGAGAAAACCCGGCACACCGAGCGCAACCGCACTGTGGAGGACTTGCTGAAAAACAACAAGACCTGCCCGGAGGAAAGTATCTACCAGATCGGCACGATGGGAGAATCCGTCTCGCCGGATACGCTCTTTTCCATCGTCAATGAGTTTTATCAGGAATTTGAGCGCCGCTTCGGTTCCCATATCCACATCCTGGACTGGGCGCTCCATCTGGACGAGGGGACGCCCCACATCCATGAGCGGCACGTCTTTGACTGTGAGAACCGCTATGGGGAACTGTGCCCCCAGCAGGAAAAGGCGCTGGAAGAACTTGGCATCCCTCTCCCCAACCCGGAGAAGCCCAAAGGCCGGAACAACAACCGCAAGCAGACCTTTGATGCGGTCTGCCGGACGATCCTGTTTGACATCGCCAGACGGCATGGGCTGCATCTGGATCAGGAGCCGTCCTACGGCGGGCGGGACTATCTGGAAAAACAGGATTATATCCTGATGAAGCAGAAGGAGCAGCTTGCGGCGCAGGAGCAGAAGCTGGAAGAACTGACGCTCAAAATCGAGGACGTGGAGACGCTGTTAGATGATGTTTCCGATGCGGCCTATGACAAGGCGGTGGAGGTGGTGACCGATACCGTCCGGCAGGAGACACACAAGGAAGATATTCGTCTGGTGGAAGAATCGAAAAAATGGGTGCTTTCGCCGGAGCGCAAGGCCCCGAAGAAGGAGCGTGACTACGCTGCCGCCCGTCTGGATGGAGTGATTACCAAAATCAAAACGGGTCATGCAGAACGCCCTGGCAAAAATCCAGAAAACTCTCATGCAGCCGGAGGTCAAGAAGGCCGGTAAGGAGCAGATTAAGGAGAAGGCCAGAGAATCCATCCGGGAGAAGCTGGCGAAAGGCAGGCTGAACGCTGACCGAGATAACCGGGAACGCTGGGAACGTGAGGGGCGGATTGCTCCGAAAAAGAAACACGATATGGAGTTATGAGGCACCTGATTTTCTGCGGAAACGGGTGCTTTTTTCTCTGCCTGGAGGTGAGAAAATCGAATATATTTGAAGCGGTGAAGGAGTCTGTCACCACAAGGCAGGCTGCGGAATATTACGGGGTGCAGGTTGGCAGGAATGGCATGGCCTGCTGTCCCTTCCATGATGACAAACATCCCAGTATGAAGATTGACCATCGGTTCCACTGCTTTGGCTGTCAGGCAGATGGGGATGTGATTGATTTTACCGCCCGTCTGTTTAGTCTGAGCAGTAAGGAGGCGGCGCTGAAGCTGGCGGAGGATTTCTCTGTCCACTATGACGCCAAAGGCCATGACCCGCCCCGCAGGAGGCCGGTCAAGCGAAAAATCAGCGAGGAACTGCGTTACCGGCAGGCGGAGCAGAAATGTTTCCGGGTGCTGTGCAATTACCTGCATCTGCTGGAACGCTGGGAGAAGGAATACGCCCCGCAGACGCCGGATGAAGCGTGGAATCCGCTGTTCGTGGAGGCCCTGCAAAAGAAACCGTACACGGAATATCTGCTGGATATTCTCTTGTCCGGCAGCATGGAGGAACGTGCTTCCGTGGTCGCTGAGTATGGAAAAGAGGTGAGGAAGATTGAGCAGCGAATATCAGAGTTTACCGCTAGCCACCCGGCAGGCCGCCATGAGCGCAGCCGAAGCCTTAGCGCCGGAGCGGAGCGTTGATGAGGTGCGGGAAAGCCTGTCCGTCACCGAGAAGGGCCAGCCCGCCAACACCATCGGCAACTGCCGGACGGTGTTCTGCCATGACCCTCTCCTGCGTGGGGCGATCCGCCTGAACCTTTTGACTGACCGGGTGGACATTGTACAGGATTTAGGCTGGCGCAGGAATACCAGTGCCCTGACGGATACGGACGTGAAATATCTGCTTCTCTATTTTGAGCAGACCTATGGCCTGACCAGTGAGAAAAAGATGACGGCGGCGCTCTCCATCGTGGCGAATGAGAACTGCTACCATCCCATACAGGACGTGCTAAACGGCCTTGTCTGGGACGGGACGCCCCGCATCCGCTCCTGTCTCCATCATTTCTTAGGTGCGGACGAGAGCGACTATGTGGAGGAAATGCTGAAACACTTTTTGCTGGGGGCTATCCGGCGGGTATTCCGCCCCGGCTCCAAATATGAGGAAATGCTCTGTCTGGTGGGCGGTCAGGGGGCTGGCAAGTCCAGCTTCTTCCGCTTGCTGGCGATCCGGGACGAGTGGTTCAGTGACGACCTGAAAAAACTGGACGATGACAGGGTGTATCTGAAGCTGCAAGGACACTGGATTATCGAAATGTCGGAGATGCTGGCTACCAGCAGCGCCAAAAGCATTGAAGAAATCCGCTCCTTTATCAGCCGCCAGAAGGAAACCTACCGGACGCCCTACGAGGCCCAGCCCAAAGACCGGCTGCGGCAGTGTGTGTTCGGCGGTTCGTCCAACACACTGGACTTCCTGCCCCTTGACCGGGCCGGAAATCGGCGCTTTTTGCCGATCATGATTTACCCGGAGAATGCAGAGGTTCACATTTTGGAGGACGAGGACGCCTCCAGAGCCTATCTTTTACAGGTCTGGGCGGAGGCCATGACGATTTACCGCAGCGGCCACTACTCTATGAAGTTCAGCAAGTCCATCCAGCGCCAGCTGGTGGAGGTGCAGAAGGATTTCATGCCGGAGGACACCGAGGCCGGACAGATACAGGGCTTTCTGGAACACTACACCGGCAGCATGGTCTGCTCCAAACAGCTGTTCAAGGAGGCGCTGGGCCACACCTACGATGAGCCGAAGCGGTGGCAGCTGCACAATATCAACGAGATCATGAACACGGTGGTGACGGGCTGGAAACCATTCTCCAATCCCCGGATGTTCACCGGATATGGCAGGCAGAGGGGCTGGGAACGGGACGTTTCCGGCAACGAACTGCCCGGCAACGAAGATGGATTTGTGGAGCTGACCGAGGAAGAATGCTGCCAGCTGGAACTGCCGAAGGAGTGGATCGCATAAAATTAGCGGTCTGTTGCCGGGATGGTTGCCACTTGGTTGCCGGGTTTGTTGCCGGGGATTCTCCGGTCTGGATACGGAAAAAGCCTGTAAATAAGGTATTTTCTAATATCTATCTCTATCTCCGGCAACGAAAACAACGAGATTTTTCAAGAAAATTGATAAAGTAAGATTTGCAGGTCAGACGGTAGTTTACAGGTTTTCAGAGGTTCGTTGCCGGACTTCGTTGCCAGTGCTGCCGTCTGGCCTGCTACTCTATGGAGGTAGCCTATGGAAAAAAAGCAAACAGCAGAAAAATAAAGTCCGTTTTGTGGTGGTGCGGGAGTTCTCCGGGGAGAAGTCCATGCGGGAAGCCTTTGAGCAGCTGATCGAGCGTCAGACCTGCGAACACTTCGAGGAATGGCGTCAGCAGCGGGAAATGGCCGAAAACGCTGCGTAAAAACGGTTGATTCAGGGACAGGGACATGGTACTATAATGGTATCGTGTCCCTGTTCATAGAAGGAGAACGCTATGAGCAGGAAAAAACAAGTCTATGAGAAAATCACCGCTCTCTACTGCCGCATCTCTCTGGATGACGGCGGCGACAATGAGAGCATCAGCAACCAGAAAATCATGCTCCGGGACTTTGCTGAAAAGCATGGGATGTTCCAGTATGAGTATTATGTGGATGACGGCTATACGGGCCGCAACTTCAACCGCCCTGCCTTCCAGCGCATGATCGCTGACATTGAGACGGGGTAAGATCGGCTGCGTCATCACCAAAGACCTATCCAGGCTTGGTAGGAACTATATTGAAGCTGGCAGCTATATCGAAATCTTTTTCCCCAAACACAATGTACGCTATATCGCCATCACGGACGGCGTGGACAGCCTGACCCGTCAGGAGATGGACATTACGCCCTTTAAGAATATCCTGAACGATATGTACAGCCGGGATATTTCTAAAAAGGTGCTGGCAGGCATCACCACCCGCTCCCGGCAGGGGAAGTTCTGCGGAGGGACGCCGCCCTTCGGCCTGATGCGTGACCCGGAGGACAAGGGGCATCTCATCATTGACCCTGAGACAGCGCCAATCATCCGCAAAATCTATGACTATGCCCTTGACGGGCTGGGCTGCATGAGGATTTCCAAACGTCTGATGGAAGAAAAAATCCCAATCACCCATGTCAAAGCCAACACGGAGTTTGACGCCAACTATTATTTCTGGGGCGGAGCCAGAATCAGTCACATCCTGAGAAATCCATTCTATAAGGGCGCACATTTGGTCTTTCGGACGCATCAGAAAGGCATCCGCTCCAACACCTATGACATTATCCCCCGTGACCAGTGGGAAGTGATCGAGGGCTGCCATGAGGCCATTGTGACGCCGGAGGAATGGGAACAGGTGCAGGAACTCATTGACCGCAGGCCGACCATTCAGGGGAATTCCTGTCCCTTTTACAACCTGTTCCACGGCCTTGTCTACTGCGCCACCTGCGGGAAGTCCATGCAGGTACGGTATGAGAAGGTAGGCCGAACCGGGAAGAACCGCTTCACCGGCGAGATGCGGGAGCCGATTGACAAGGCGTATTATATCTGCCAGACCTACAATCGTATGGGCTGCAAGGTCTGCTCCAGCCACAAGATCGAGGCCAGGGATTTATACAATCTGGTGTTGAAGGACATTCAGGAACTGGCGTTGCAGGCCATGAAGGACGCTGATGCGTTCTATCAACGGCTCAGCCGCCGGATGGAGCGCCGGTATCTGGTGGACGCTTCTCAGACAGAGAAGGAACGCCAACGGCTGGAAGCCCGAAATCAGGAGATTGATGGGATGTTCCTGAGCCTGTACACCGATAAGGCAAAAGGCATCCTGACCGAGCAGCGGTTTGTGAAGCTGACGGCGGCGCTGGAACAGGAGCAGGAATCCAACCAGAAACGCCTGCATGACCTGGCAATGATGCAGAGCCGGGCTGACGCTCAGGAGAGCGAAGTCCGCACTTTTATCAAGGAAATCCGGCGCTATGCCGCCATCGAGGAACTGGACGAGTCCGTACTGAACCGGCTTATCAGCAAAATCCTGATCGGCGAGGTCAAAAAGGTGGACGGCCAGAAGGTGCAGGAAGTCAGGATCGTTTATAACTTTGTTGGGGAAATCCCGGAAATTGCAGCATAAAGACAGCGAAGCCCTCCCTATGTAGGGAGGGCTAATTATATACTAAATCGCAAAACGGAAATTCCTGACAAATATGGGAAATTGATATAAAATCCAAAAAGAGTTGACAAAGGATATTCCTATATAGTATAATCCTGAATGAAATCAAACAAGGAAGTTTCTACAATGAACAAAATCAATATCAGCAATGCGCCTGCTTACACTTCTCCCAATTCCATGACTCTGATCTGTACAGAGAAACCGGATGGCAGCACCAATCTTGCGACTCTGGCATTCTGGGCTTTTGCGTCCACCAATCCCGGAAAGATCATGTTCTCCCTGAACAAAGGGGCTTACAGTCTGGAACTGCTGGCTGAGAAAAAAGAAGTTGTTCTCGCCATTCCCGGAGTTGAACTGACCGGCGCTCTGATTGGCTGTGGCACCTGCTCCGGACGTGATACGGATAAGGCTGCTAAGGTTGGCCTGACGATGCAGGAAGTGGAGGGCACAAATATCAAGGCTCCTGTTCCTTGCAAGCTGCTCATTCATGCGACTGTTGCCCAGACGATGGATGCGGACGATCATGTTGTCCACTCTGCGATGTCAAGGGTGTTTACGGCGATGAAGATGTGAATGCAGTATTTGGCTGGAAAGGTTACGCTGAATTTGCGGCTGCGCAGCAGAAATAAGAAAGGACAAGGCGGCTGTCTGCGGATAGCCGCCTTGCGGTTTGAGGTGGCAATATGAAAACACAAGGCGGATTTTTGATAACCCGGATCAAACAGGTCGGAGGACGTGTTTTTGAACGCATATTGAGCGTAAAAAAACATTGATGCTTTTAATGGCTCCCAGGGAAGGATTCTATATATCCTCTGGCAGAAGGATGGCGTTCCCATCAGTGAGCTGTCAAAGGAGACCGGTCTTGCCACGACCACGCTGACCAGTATGCTTGACCGCATGGAGGCGGCAAATCTGATTTATCGGGATCGCGGCGACAAAGACCGTAGAAAGATTCTCATTTTTCTTACAGAAGAAGCCAAAGGTCTGGAACAAGAATATAATGAAGTAACAGAAGAAATCAGCAACATTTACTATAAGGGATTTTCTGAGGAAGAAATCGAGCAGTTGGAGAACTATCTCCACCGCATCCTGAAAAATGTGGAGGGTGTTCTCTGATGAGCGTCTGCATTAAGGACAATATTCAAAACATGAATCTGGTCATCGGCTGTACCGTAGGCTGTTCCTACTGTTATGCCCGAAATAATGTAAAGCGTTACCATATGATTGATGACTTCAGCAAGCCGGAGTTTTTTCCGAATAAGCTGCGGCTGATGGAAAAGAAGCGCCCGCAGAATTTCCTGCTGACTGGCATGAGCGATTTGGCGGGATGGCAGCCGGAGTGGCGGGATAAGGTATTCGCAAAGATTCGGGAAAACCCGCAGCATCAATTCCTGTTTTTGTCAAAGCGCCCCGACCTACTGGATTTTGAGACAGACTTGGAAAACGCATGGTTTGGAGTCACTGTCACAAGAAAATCAGAGTTGTGGCGCATCGACACACTTAAGGCCAATATCCGGGCAAAGCACTATCACGTTACCTTTGAGCCATTGTTTGACGATCCGGGCAAAGTGGATCTCTCCGGTATCAGCTGGATCGTGGTCGGGACGATGACCGGGGCGCAAAGCAAAAAAATACGAACAGTTCCGGCATGGGCGTATTCCCTTGTGAAACAGGCCCATGCTCTCGGCATCCCTGCTTTTATGAAAGAAGATCTTGTTCCCATCGTGGGCGAGGCAAACATGGTACAGGAATTCCCGGAAGCGTTCAATCAAGTATTGGAGATACAGAGAAAATGGCAAAAGTAGAGATGAACGGTATCCTTATTGGAGAAGTCGAGACAAAGAATATCATGACGAAATCCAGCCTGCCGGTGGGCGGTTATTCGGTCAATCCTTATGTGGGCTGCACCCATGCCTGCAAATACTGCTATGCGTCTTTTATGAAGCGCTTTACCGGGCACAAGGAGGAATGGGGCACTTTCCTTGATGTGAAGCATTGGCCGAAGATTAAAAACCCAAAGAAATTTGCCGGACAGCGTATTGTGATCGGCTCCGTGACGGACGGCTACAATCCGCAGGAGGAACAGTTCGGCAATACCAGAAAACTGCTGGAACAGCTTCGAGGCAGTGGCGCAGATATTTTAATCTGCACAAAATCCGATCTTGTGGTTCGTGACATTGATCTGCTGAAGGAGCTGGGACAGGTCACGGTATCGTGGTCGATCAATACGCTCGATGAGGATTTCAAAGATGATATGGACAATGCTGTAAGCATCAAACGGCGGCTTGAGGCTATGAAGCAGGTTTACGATGCAGGCATCCGCACCGTCTGTTTTGTTGCGCCGGTTTTTCCGGGCATCACCGATTTCGAGGCGATTTTTGAGCGGGTGAAGGATCAGTGCGACCTGTTCTGGCTGGAAAACCTGAACCTGCGAGGCGGTTTTAAGAAGACGATTATGGATTATATCGCAGAAAAACGTCCTGACCTTGTGTCGCTTTATGATGAAATCTATAACAAACACAACCGCAGCTATTTCAAGGCGTTGGAAGAAAAAGCCGAGGAGATGGCCAGGAAATATGACTGCCCCTTTGTTGACAATGAAATGCCCTATGGCAGAGTGCCGCAGGGACATCCGGTCATTGTAGATTATTTCTACCATGAAGAAGTCCGGGGGACAGAGAATACGGGAAAGCGAAACAAGTGACACATTTAACAATATGGCTTTAAGAGCATCGCTTCGGCGGTGCTTTTCTTATGCCCTTTTAGCGGCGATTTTATGGATACGCTGAAAGGCAAACAAATTGTAGTTCGTATCACATATATCCCCTCTTCTTTTAATGGAGAGGGGTATATTTTTTGTCCCTTTTTTGTAATTCATCACTTGACATTGTGGCAAAGACCCCATGTACCATGAGAAGATCGACTATCTGTTAGACTCCTACGCCCGCAAGCTGGCCGAAAACATGAACCAGGGCTTTGCCATTGACGCAAGGGTTCCCTCTGTGATGATCGCCGGGCCTTCCAATTTTCCGGTGGGAAAGAAGGAAAAACAGAACCGGGCCCGGGACAGCAACATGGAGGAATGGCGGTATATTCAAGGGCTGCTGGATAAGATACGCAGCACCGGCATGGGCGGGATCAGCGCCGATGACCCGGCAGCGATTGAAAAGCTCCAGAAGAAGCTGGACGGGCTGGAACGCTCCCAGCTCATTATGAAGGAGGTCAACGCCTATTACCGCAAGCATGGCAAGCTGGACGGCTGTGCGCTGCTGTCGCCGGACCAGATCGAAAAGCTGAAAGCAAGCATGGCGTCAAGTTGGCGAAGCGACCCGAGGCCCTTTGAAAGTTACCAGCTAACCAACAACAATGCGGAGATCCGCCGGGTAAAGGCCCGTATCGAACAGCTTTCCAAACAGGCACAGCAGGAATTTTCCGGCTGGGAGTTCGATGGGGGGCGTGTGGAAATGAACCGGGAGGACAACCG
>ENA-OQMY01000518-OQMY01000518.1-human-gut-metagenome-genome-assembly--contig:-NODE-518-length-10126-cov-2.497650_pt1 | contig 10126 bp, 9 predicted proteins | sample MGYA00242623_ERZ504868 | MGnify/ENA primary metagenome ERZ504868 (study PRJEB26092, sample SAMD00036386) | human gut metagenome | host: Homo sapiens | study: EMG produced TPA metagenomics assembly of...
AGCACGCCCACGCCCACGCCTGTCTGGATGCAAACAGCAGGCTCTCGATCTCTCCGGGCAGCTCGCCGCCGAGCAGTGTTTCCAAAACCGGCGTGAACCACGGCTCATATGCTTCACCCTGAATCTCCTCCACCATCCGGCTTCCGGCGTCATCGCTGCCGCCGAACTCCGCGCCCGGCGCAAGGAAGAAGGGCACGACAGCCAGTACCAGCACAGCGGCCAGCAGCGCCAAAACGGTTTTTGTATTCCTGCTCACTGCAATCCCTCCTTCAAAAAGCCGATCTCCCGCAGCTCGGGCCTGGCACAGCTTTCCAGCCCCATCACCACCAGAACGGTCAAGATGCCCTCGATCGCGGCCAGCGGCAGCTGCGTGGGCGCGAAAACGCCCAAAAAGCGCACCGCGCTGGCTGCCGCGCCGCCTTCCGCAGCGGGATAGGCCATCGCAAGCTGCAGGCTTGTGACGCAGTATGTAAACAGATCGCCCAGAGACGCCGCCAGAAATATCGCCAGCTTACGGTTCACACGCGCCTTTTTGCACAGGGCATAAACACCCCAGGAGACCAGAGGCCCGGCGATGGCCATGCTGAAGGTATTGGCCCCCAGCGTGGTGAGGCCGCCGTGGGCCAGCAGCACCGCCTGGAACACCAGCACGATGAGCCCCAGCACCGCAGCGTAAGCCGGGCCAAACAGAATGGCGGCCAGGCCGGTGCCCGTCATGTGGCTGCAGCTGCCTGTGACGGACGGGATCTTGAGCGACGAGATGACAAAAATAAACGCGCCGGACATCGCCAGCAGCAGCAGGGCTTTGCGCTGCGCTTGCACCGTGCGGCGCAGCCGGACCACACCTGCCGCCAGGAACGGAAGGCACAGCGCCCCCCGATGCCGCACAGTATGCCGGCGGAAGATACCCTTCCATGATGTGCATGGCATAGGCGCTTTGCGGTACAAACAAAACGCCGCCCATGACCACAGAAAACGCCAAAAATCGTTTTTCACGCCTGGTCATTAAACATTCCTCCTGTTTCTTTTGTTGTGCGCCGCAAAAAAAACCGGGCCTTTCTCATTTATGAGAAAGGCCCGGTCAAACAAAGTGTCCTAAAAAACGGCGCACCCTGATTTTTACCGCGCAGGCGTTTTGTCCGTCCGCCGCGCGTCCCTGCCCTTCCGGCAGCATCGCGCAGGGCAGGTCTTCCGGCTTGGGCGTCAGCGCCCCGGCTTCGTCTTCCCGTGTGTACCCACAGTGACGTTTTGAAGCCGGAACTGTTCCCTTACGGCGGCGGTCCCGCACAGGTCTTGCACCTGTTTCCCTATTCTCCCAGCCGCTCAAAGCGCCGGGCACCCTGCAGCATTTTGCCTATTCACAGTAACACAGTTTTTGCTCCGGCGCAAGCGCGGAAAAACAACCCGTCAAAAAACTTCCAAAGCCATGGCTTTTTTACCAAGCGCACAGGGCGTTACGCGCCTTTGCGCCGCTGCCCGTCCTGTGCGCCCCACAGGGCGCCGGTGCGGCTTTTGCGATACTGGCTCGGCGTCTGCCGGAACCGTTCCTGAAACACACGGTTGAACGTCCGCAGGCTGTCGAAGCCGGATTCCATGCTCACCTCCAGCATGCTCAGCTCCGTCGCAGCCAGCAGGTCGCGGGCGCAGTCCAGCCGCAGGGCGTTCACATATTCCCGGAAGCTGGTGTGCAGCCGCGCGGAGAACACGTGCGACAGGTGATATTTGCTGACGCCCAGCTCCTTTGCAATGTGCTCCAGTGAGAGCGGCTGACGGAAGTTCCGCATGATATAGCGCACCACGCTGCTCGTCAGATCCATGGCTTTCGGCTCCGGCGCCGGCTCCAGTGAGAGTTCGGGCAGAACGTGCGCCAGGATCAAATGGAGCAGCGCGCGGGAAATGCTGCTGTCCGCCCCGGTACACCGGCAGCGGTAAAGGCTGTGCAGGGCGTACAGCACATCCGGGTCCAGCGCTTTCCCGCACAGGTACGGCCGGCGGGGGCGGCACTGCGTCAGGCTGGGGAAATAATCGCCCATCAGAGACGTGCCGCAGACGGCCATCATATACCGGCTGTCCGCTTCCCGGCACTGGTAGCTGTGCACCGTGTTGGGAAACACCACCGCCAGTTCTCCCGCCTTCAGCTCACGGAATTCCCCGTCTATCCCAACGCAGACGCAGCCGCTCTGCACCAGAAAAAGCTCCAGTTCACCATGCAGATGGGAGGGGAAATTGAGCCGTTTGCCCATCTCCACCTGAAGCTCGCGTCCGCTTCGTTCCTCGTAATAAGCATAGGCTTTTCGTTTTTCCATATATGCCTCCCACGGGATGCCCCAAAACGCAATATTTGGCCACAAAACGATTCCTTCTGTCCTGTATTATATCATACCGGATGATATAATACAGCCAAATAAAGCACAAAAACCGGAATGATTTTTCGTCGTCCGGCGCTTTTGAATTTTACAGGTTAGAAGGTCTTTACAATGCAACAGCTGCAATGGCTTTCCGGCTGCATGAAGGACAAACGGAAATGGTTCTGGCTGGCGATGGCGCTGGCCGTTGTCTCGGCGGGGCTGTGCGTGGTGTTCCCGTTCATCACACAGCAGATCACGGACCGGGTGCTGGTGGGACAAACGCTGCCGGACGGTTCCGTGCAGCGCCAGACACAGCTGCTCGTCCCGCTGGTGTGCGTTATGATCGGCGCGCAGCTTTTGCGCTCGTGCGTACGCTACGGCATGACGGCGTCTCTGGAATATGTGTCCCAGAACGTCCAGCAGGACATCCGCCGCCATTTGTACGACAACCTGTGCACCCAGGACGCGGGCTTTTATACGCGGTACCGCACGGGCGACCTGATGACGCGCCTGACGGGCGATCTGGACATGGTGCGCCACACGGTGTGCTGGATCTCGTACAACGCGGTGGAAAGCACCTGCCTGTTTCTGTTTTCCATGACATATCTGTTCAGCGTGAACGCCGCGCTGACGCTCCTTCTGCTGGCCGTTGCCCCGGTGATCCTTGCATGCTCGTTCCTGTTTTCGCGCACGGTGTATCCTCTGTATGCGTCCCTGCGGGAAAAGCTGTCCCGCATGAACTCGGTGGCGCAGGAAAACATCGCGGGCAACAAAACGGTGCGCGCGTTCGTGCGCGAGGCCTATGAAAACGAAAAATTCGAGAACTGCAACGAAGAATACCGCCAGGCAAACCTCAAGGCCAACTTTCACTGGCTGAAATTCTTCCCCTACATCGAGGGCTGCGCCCAGCTTATGGGGCTTTTGTCTGTGCTCTTCGGCGGCCTGTTCATCATCCAGGGAAAAATGACGGCCGGCGACCTCGCCGCCTTTTCGCTGATGTCCTGGGGCCTGTCGGAGCCGATGCGCGCGCTGGGCACCTACCTGAACGATTTTCAGCGGTTCCTCACCTCCGCCGCAAAGGTCATTGAAATTATTTTGCCCGCACGCGGATCGAGAACCCCGAGCACGGGCGCACCGAGGGCGAATGCCGCGGCAGCGTGGAGTTCCGCGGCGTTACCGTCGCTTACCCCCACAACAGCGCCCCCACGCTGAAGGACGTCAGCTTTTCCGTAACGCAGGGGCAGACGCTGGCCATACTGGGCGCCACAGGCAGCGGCAAAACCACGCTGGTGGACGCCGTCACGCGCATGCTGGACGTCAGCGGCGGCACGGTGCTGGTGAACGGCGTGGACGTGCGCCTGTGGGACCTTCAGGCGCTGCGGCGGCGCATCGGCATGGCGACGCAGCGCGTGCAGCTCTATTCCGACACCGTCAGCAGCAACATCGCGTACAGCGCGCCCGACGACATCTCCGAAGACGACGTCGCCCTGTACGCCCGCCTCGCGGCCGCTGATTTCATCTGCTCGCTGCCCGAGGGCTTCGACACCATCATCGGCGAGCAGGGCACCGGGCTTTCCGGCGGCCAGAAGCAGCGCATCGCCCTGGCCCGCGCGCTGGCAAAGCAGCCTGAGATCCTGATCCTGGACGACACCACCTCGGCGGTCGACCTGGAGACCGAAAAGCAGCTGCGCAAAAATCTTCAGGAGCTTCCCTATCCCTGTACAAAGATCATTGTTGCGCAGCGCATTTCCGCTGTGCGCAGCGCGGACCAGATACTCGTATTGCAGGACGGGCGCATCGCGCAGCGCGGCACCCATGAACAGCTCGCGGCCTGTGAGGGCTATTACCGCGACATCTGCCTGCTGCAGGGCGTGCAGGGAATGCCCGACGCGCCCGCGGCAAACGCCCCGGCAAAGGAGGTGCGCTGACCATGGCAAAACGGAACACCTTCGGCGTGGACGAAACGCTGGAAAGCACTTTCAGCTGGGAAATGATCCGGCGCTGCTTTGTGTACATCCGCCGGGAGGGACGCCTGTTCCTGCGCGCGTTCGTACTGCAGGCGCTGGCCATGGTGGCGGGCCTGTGCGGGCCGCTGTTCTCGGCCCGCGTGCTGGACGAGGCCGTGCCCGCGGGGAACATCCCCATGGTGCTGGCCTGCTGCGCGCTCATGCTGGCGTGTATCGCCGTCAACATTCTGTTCACCACATTGTCCAGCCGGTGCGTCAACGTCATCGGCCAGAACATCGTCCATGACCTGCGGCGCGACCTGTACGAGCACCTGCAGAAGCTTTCTTTCTCCTATTTCGACAGCCGTCCCCACGGAAAAATTCTCGTGCGTGTCATCAACTACGTCAACTCGGTGGCCAACATCCTGTCCAACGGGCTCATCAGCCTGTTCCTGCAGATGTTCAACCTGGTGTTCATTGTTATTTTCATGCTGCGCATGGACGCGCGCCTGGCGTGCGTCGTGCTGGCGGGGCTGCCGTTCGCCGTCGGGTTCATCCTGTTCATCAAGCCCATGCAGCGCAGAGGGTGGCAGGCGTACTCCAACAAAAGCAGCAATATGAACGCCTACCTCAACGAGAGCATCACCTGCATGAAGATCACCCAGCTTTTCGCGCGGGAGCAGTACAACGCCGACGTGTACGACGGCCTGCTGCGCGATTCCAAACGCGCCTGGTACAGCGCCGTCGTGCCGTCCATGGCCGTTTCCCCTGTTATCGATCTCATCAGCCGCAGCGTGACGGTGGCCATCATCGTATACGGCATCTTTGCCGCCAAGCCCGCCGTTACCGTGGGCGTGCTGCTGGCCATGATGAACTACGCCTCCCAGTTCTGGGGGCCCATCAACCAGCTTGCCAACATCTACAACAACTTCATCAACAACGTGGCATATCTGGAGCGTATCGTTTGAGATGATCGACGAACCGGTCGAGGTGCAGGACGACCCCCGGCGCCGCAGTGCTGCCGGAGATCCGCGGCGATGTGGAGTTCCACGACGTCTCTTTCGCCTATGAAAAGGATATCCTTGTGCTCAAGCATGTGAATTTTCATGTGAAGCAGGGCGAGAGCGTGGCTCTGGTGGGCCACACGGGCAGCGGAAAAACAACCATTATCAACCTGCTCAGCCGTTTTTACAACTGCACCGAAGGCCGGGTGACCATTGACGGCGTGGATATCTCCGGCGTGACGCTGGCTTCGCTGCGTGCCCAGATGGGGCTGATGATGCAGGAGAGCTTCGTATTTACAGGCACCGTGATGGACAATCTGCGCTACGGCAATCTTGCCGCCGGCGACGAAGAGCTCATCCGCGCGGCCGAGCTTGTGTGCGCGGACGGCTTTATCCGGGCGCTGCCTCACGGCTACGACACCGTGCTCACCGAGGGCGGGGCCATGCTCTCCCAGGGGGAAAAGCAGCTTCTTGCTCTGGCGCGCACCATGGCGTCCGACCCGAAGATCCTCATCCTGGACGAAGCCACCAGCAGCGTGGATACCAAAACGGAACGCGAGCTGCAGGAGGGTGTGAACCGCATGCTCAAGGGACGCACCTCCTTCATTGTCGCACACCGGCTCTCCACCATCCGTGCCTGCAACAAAATCATGTACATCGACCACGGCGAGATCGCGGAATGCGGAACCCATGAGGAGCTGCTGGCGCGCAAGGGCCTGTACTGGCAGCTCTGCCAGGAGATGTGACCGGCCGCCCCGCGGGCGCCGTATACAGCAACCGCCGCCCCGTTTCGGGGCGGCGTTTTTTTGCTTCTGCCGCGTTTATTTTTCCGTTTCCGAAATCAGCCCCATCGCCAGCGCGATGTCCAGGTTGACGCCCGGCACGTTCACGGTCTCCTCCCCGAACACGCCCAGCAGTTTTTCCTCGGTGTTGTCCGCAACGATCTGCGCAAGCCGTTCCGGGCTGAGCCCTGAAGCCTCTGCAATGGCGGGAAGCTGCACCTGCGCGGCGGCGGGCGAGATGTGCGGGTCAAGGCCCGAGCCCGAGGCCGTCATCAGGTCGGCCGGGATATCCTCCCGCGCCACGCCGGGATTTTCTGCCAAAAACGCCTCGATGTCGGCTTCCACACGCTGTGTCAGCGCAGGGTTGCTGGGCGCGTAATTGTTGGAACCGGAGCCCAGCCCCGCAAATTCGCTGCCGTCGTTGTAGAACCGGCTGCCCTGTTCGTCTGTGTAATAGGTGTTGTAGTGATAGGCGGAGGGCCGCCCCTTCATGAAATAGGCCTCGGTGAACTCCTGTCCCACCAGCTTCGCACCCACAGCCTTGCCGTCGGCGGTCACCAGGCTGCCGCCCGCCTGATGCGGGAAAAGCAGGCCGGAAAGGCCGCTCAGAAGCACCGGAAATACAAATCCGCACAAAAGCAGCAGGACCAGCGTGACCACGAGAGCCTGACGGATATTGCGGAGCATTGCTTTTTTATTCGCGTCCATGCATATTCCTCCTTAAAAGCCCCAAAGCGCCAAAAGCGGATGGATGAGCATATCTATGAGCTTGATGCCTGCGAAGGGAGCGATCACACCGCCCAGGCCGTAAAGCATCATATTCCGGGCAAGCATCCTGCCGGATGACATGGGGCGGTACTTTACGCCCCTGAGCGCCAACGGTATCAGGCATGGAATGATGATGGCATTGAAAATGAGCGCGGAAAGAATGGCGCTGTGCGGCGTTGCCAGGTCCATGATGTTGAGCACACCCAGCTGCGGGATCGCCATCATAAACATAGCGGGGATGATTGCGAAGTATTTTGCGATGTCGTTGGCGATGGAAAAACGTCGTAAGGCTGCCGCGGGTAATAAGCAGCTGCTTGCCGATCTCCACCACCTCCAAAATTTTCGTGGGGTCGCTGTCCAGGTCCACCATATTTGCGGCCTCTTTGGCGGCGGCGGTACCGCTGTTCATCGCAAGGCCTACGTTTGCCTGCGCCAGAGCGGGCGCGTCGTTGGTGCCGTCGCCCGTCATGGCAACGATCTTGCCCTCGGCCTGTTCTTTTTTGATCAATGCGATCTTGTCTTCGGGCTTGCACTCGGCAATGAAGCCGTCCACGCCTGCCTCCTTGGCGATCGTGGCGGCGGTAAGCGGGTTGTCGCCCGTGCACATAATGGTTTTTGATGCCGATGGCACGCAGGCGCTTAAAACGCTCGGCCATGCCCGCCTTTACCGTGTCCTTTAAATAAATGACGCCCAAAATCCGGCTGTCCTCGCAGACAGCCAGCGGTGTGCCGCCCAGAGCGGACACCTCGGCAACGCGCCGGGCAAGGTCCTCCGGCACCTTGCCGCCCATTTCGGAAACGTATTTCTCAATGGCGTCGGACGCCCCCTTGCGTACGCTCCGGCCGCCGGGCAGGTCCACACCGCTCATGCGTGTCTGAGCGGTAAACGCAATGAAGCGCGCGCCCTGCGGCTCCCCGCAGTCCTCCCCCTGAAGGCGGGCCAGAGCCAGTGTGGACTTACCCTCCGGCGTGCCGTCGTGCAGGCTCGTCAGCGCGGCACAGCGCACCAGCTCCTCCCGGCACGCGCCGCCCACGGGGAAAAAGTCCGCCGCAAGGCGGTTGCCGTAGGTAATCGTTCCGGTCTTATCCAAAATCATCGTGTCCACGTCGCCGCATGCCTCCACGGCTTTGCCGGACATGGCGATGACGTTAAAGCGCGTCACGCGGTCCATCCCGGCGATTCCGATGGCGGACAGCAGGCCGCCGATGGTGGTCGGGATCAGGCAGACCATCAGGGCGATCAGTGTGGAAGTCTGGAGCTGCACGCCGGAATACAGGGCGATGGGATACAGTGTGACGATGACGATCAGAAAAATAACGGTGAGCGACACCAGCAGTGTGTTCAGCGCGATCTCATTGGGCGTTTTTTTGCGGGAAGCGCCCTCCACCAGAGCGATCATGCGGTCCAGAAAGCTGTCGCCTGGGTCGGACGTGATGCGCACCTTCAGCCAGTCGGACACCACCGTGGTGCCGCCGGTTACAGAGCTGAAATCGCCGCCTGCCTCGCGCACCACCGGCGCGGATTCGCCGGTGATGGCGGATTCATCCACCGAGGCGATGCCCTCGATGACCTCGCCGTCGCCCGGGATGACCCCGCCCGCGGCCACCATCACCACATCGCCCTTCTTCAGTTCGCTGGACGGCACCATCCTTTCGCCTCCGTCTGCATCAAGCAGGCGCGCCTGTGTGTCTTTTTTTGTTTTCTTCAGGCTGGCGGCCTGCGCTTTTCCGCGCCCCTCCGCCACTGATTCGGCAAAGTTTGCAAACAGCACCGTAACGAACAGAATGGCCGACACAATACTGTTGTAAACGCGCGCGTTCGGCGTCGTGTCTCCCAGCAGGCCGGGCGCGAAGGAGAGCACCAGCGAGATCACAAACCCGATCTCCACAACGAACATCACCGGATTTTTCATCATATAGCGCGGGTCCAGCTTTGTAAACGCTCCGACCACGGCCTGCCGCATGATCTCCGGTGTGATCATCTTTTGCTTGCGGTTCTTACTCATAGCTCTGAAAATCCTCCTTAGGGGTTGTTTGAAAATAGCAGGAACGCTGTATTTCCCGCAAGGATCGAGCAGTTACAAGGCCAAAAGCGCAGGAATACCTGCTGTATTCCGAGGATTTGGGACGCAGTAAACGTCAGTTCCTGTTGGGAAAGGCAGCTTTTTTGATTTTTCAAACCGCTCTTAGCCCCACAGAGCCAGATGCTCTGCAACGGGGCCCAATGCCAGCGCTGGAAAAAAATGTCAGCGCGGCAAAAATGTATACGACGAAAACCAGGATAACGGAAAACGAAACCGTGTCCGTCCGCAGCGTGCCGGCCGATTCATTGACAAAGTTCTTTTTCATCAGCGACCCGGCAATGGCCAACTGGATGACGATGGAAAGGTACCGGCCGAAGAACATGGCCAGACCGGCGGTGATATTCCAGAAACAGGTATTATCCGCCAGGCCCTCAAAACCGGAACCGTTGTTGGCGGCGGAGGAGGCATATTCATACAGCACCTGGCTCAGGCCGTGAAAGCCCGGATTGGTGATGCCCTCCCGCCCGGCTGCGGTGCCCACTGCCAGCGCGGAAAACGCAAGGATGAGCAGCGGGTGGATGATGATGCACAGCGCGGTGAGCTTCATTTCCCGGCCTTCGATCTTTTTGCCCAGGTATTCCGGCGTGCGCCCGATCATCAGGCCGCAGATGAACACTGCCAGAATGGCGTACAGGATCATATTCATCAGACCGACGCCCTTGCCGCCGAATACTACGTTCAGCATCATGTGCAGCAGAGGGATCATGCCGCCCAGCGGCGTCAGGGTGTCGTGCATATTGTTCACCGTACCGGTCGTAAAAGAGGTCGTGACGGTGGTGAACATCGCCGACTGTGCAATACCGAAGCGGACCTCCTTGCCCTCCATACTGCCCATAGCCTGGTCCAGGCCGATATCCGCCAACGCCGGGTTGCCCTGGCTCTCGGCCCAGAAGCATACGCTCAGGCCGATGACGAACAGGATGCCCATGGCGGCAAAAATGCTGCGTCCCTCGCGGCCGTAGATGGCCGCGGAAAGGCCGCCGCGCGCACGCAGGCCGCCTGCCCTTTGCATGCCGTCCGCCGCTTCCTGCCTGCGGGCGTGCACCATTTTACCGAAGGTGATGACGCATGCGCCGGGCAGGAGCATCATGGAATACAGCTCGATCAGGTTTGAGAGCATCGTGGGGTTTTCCAGCGGCGTGGACGAGTTTGCGCCCAGGAAGCCGCCGCCGTTCGTGCCCAGATGCTTGATGA
>ENA-OQMY01000523-OQMY01000523.1-human-gut-metagenome-genome-assembly--contig:-NODE-523-length-10111-cov-2.238181_pt1 | contig 10111 bp, 7 predicted proteins | sample MGYA00242623_ERZ504868 | MGnify/ENA primary metagenome ERZ504868 (study PRJEB26092, sample SAMD00036386) | human gut metagenome | host: Homo sapiens | study: EMG produced TPA metagenomics assembly of...
CGAGAACTTCTATACGGACCGCGAACTGGCTGAAAAGCTGAAAGTGAGCCGCCGCAGCCTGCAACAGTACCGTGACAGCGGTCTGCTTGCCTTCACCCGGCTGGGCGGCAAGATACTGTACCGTTCTTCCGACATCGAGAAGCTGCTTGACGGCTGCTACCGGGAGGCGAGAACCAGGCCGGAGGAACTTTAGAAAAGTTCCGTACGGGATCGTGAATGAAGGGGCGGTCGGTTGTCATACCGGTCGCTCCTTCATTTTCTTTCCACCGGATGAACGACTTTAATTTGCTCGTAAAATACTTATACACAGAGTGTTTTTTTCTTTATGAATTATGATCCGGTGACAACATTGGCATAACATGGCGGGACATGGAAACATTTTTCCGATATGGCAATAAGATACGGGGATTCCATTATAAAAAAAGACTCTTATTTTATTATGTCATTATGTTATTCTGAAATTGGGGCGGGCCGTTCGTGTACCGGTGGGACGATCCGTTTCCGTAATGGCGGCACATTCCGTACTGGTATCATTATCCTCCGGCAATGCCGTTTCCCGGTCTTTTCGGAGTGACCTTATGCCGGCCGGTGACAACCGCATGTCCGTGTGTAAACATGGCGGCGCATAAAAACAGGCACATCCTCCGGGCTCCTGTCCCGTCGGATGCACCTGTCTCCGTCATGTCATATACAGCCGGACTCCTCCGGCCCATGCCTCTATCTGAGTATCGGATTCGAGAGCAGTATCTTGTAATAGGCCACTCCGCCAATCTCTACCGGCATCCTCGCCATCATGAACTGCACGCTCTTCCTCTCCACCTTCGCCTGCCGCATGAGTCTCTGCACGATAAACCCCGCCGAGAACCTTGCGCATCTTTTATCCTTCCAGACAATGAACCCCTCGCTATCATCGGCCCGGCAGATGTACCAGTCATCCGTCTCGTCGTCGTGGGCGAAGTTCACCCGTCCGCCACCGAGGATTCCCAATTCGATTGACATCGTCTTTGACAGATAGACGGTCCCCCTGCTGTCAAGGTTGATGGTCCGCTTTCCCTTGTATGTGACTTCCTGCGGACGGGAGTTTTCCCTGTTGTATACTATCAGTGCCATAACTTTCTTACTTTTCCGTTAAACAATTTTTTCAATACATGAAGCTTTCCACCGCCAGCATCTGACTTCTCCATGCGAAACCGCTGTGGGTACGTACCGCGTCCACTATCCTGCATACTTTCTGCGATATGGCCGATGCCGAGATACCCATGCATTCCGCCAGTGCCTTGAACGAGAACTGCGCCTCATAGAACCTGAGCATGAACATCCGGTACTCCTCGTAGGAGAACTTCTGCCTTACGAAACGCAGTATGTCTCTTACCAGCCGCTCGCACCCGTTCAGGTCGTCCTCGGAAAGGAATTTTGCCTCTTCGCCACATCGGAGGAAGAAACTCATCTTCAGGGTGTGCATACCGATTCTCCCTTTTAATCTTTACCAGGGCCGCCTTTTTGTAGCATCCGATGAAATACGCGTCATAGTCCGTTATGTCCTTTCCGGGGACTAGCACCTGCTTCCTTACGAAAAGGTAGGTGTCATGGAAATTGTCCTCGTCCAGCATTCCGTACCGGCGTAACGTCCCTCTCAACCTGTCATAGGATGCAGTGAACCACTCGTTGAACAGTCTTTCCTTTTCTGCGCTCTTGTCTGCCATAGCTTTATAGTTTTTTTTGAGTTATACATGGCCTACACGGGTAGGCATTCTTATTTCTTGTGCTTCCTCCAGTTTGTTTTTCGGCGGTCTCCGGCAAGGCTTGCCGTGAAAAAATACGCTCACGCGAAGCGTGAGGAAGATTTTTTCACGTGCAACCAGCCCGAAGGGCCGCCTTGCGGGACCGGCCTGAAAAACAACTATTTTTGCCGCAAGAAATGAGGATGATGGATTCCTTCCTTCTATCTATTGTCTGTCCGGTGAGAATTTAGATTCCATGCAGCTTTTCTGTCTTTGGTATGTTTGGAGAAATATTCAAGGATATGAAATGAGAACGGCAATACGTGATGTTGCGGAAGGAGCAGATATGGGATTGGAAACAGGAAGCGTGCCCGGGCTTTCATGCAGTTTATACGGCGGTGTTGATTTTGGGGAGGATTACAGGGAAGTGACAGGAAAGTCGGCCGTTCCGGAGAAATTGTATGTGTACGTTGTTCCTTCCGAAATACGGAGTCTTTTAAAATCATGGAAGACCTCATTCGGGAGTGTGTCTCGATATTTGCCTGAGACAAAATTATAAGTCGCCTATTCATGGATAAGTATTTGGAATATATCAACGACATGCTACGATGCAATAAAGAGAATCGGAACGGCAGACTGAAACTCGCAATCTGCTGATAATGCGGACTATTCTAAAACAAGTGTGGAAAACTTGAAGACATCCGACGGAAAACCTTGGAAAAAGAAGAACCGGACAAAGTCTCCGCCTTCAAAATAATGCTCTATTATGCCACAGGTGCGGCATTACTTGTCATTCCGGATTGGCTTCCCATGAAATCCACCGCCCGCCATCAAGAAAACGGCCGGTGCCATATGGCAGGTAATCGTAGCGACAGCCTGTCTTTGGAACCCGTTGTCACCCTAAAGGATTTTACTGATATATTATTATGTCAGTCCTTTTTCAAATCAAAATACAGCAAACGGGTTTTCAAAGGTTCATCTTGCGGAATATCATAATATTGCTTTTCTATCACGTCTGTTTTATAGAGTGGAACGAAACCGTTTCTTTCATAATACCTGAGAATCTTTTCCTCATTGTATGCATCCACCACGATAAAACGGCATCCTGTCTTGTTGTCCTCATGACGGAACCAGTCTTTTATGAAAGCCATCAGTTGCCGTCCTACGTGGCTTGATGTACCCTGATATTCCAGGTTGACCCCCAGTCTTCCTATCAGCACGGCCGGATAGCTGCGTCCACGTTTAGGATTTACAATATTGCGTTGCAGCCTGTTTTTATCATTGGGGGATATTAATCTGGTCTTGATACTGTCATTGGACAAGGTAAACAAGGCCACAATACGATGCGGGATTTCAGTCGTCACCCAACAATATGTTTTCCCAAGGAGTTCATCCGCATACAGATCGGCATCATTGAGAAAAAAACTCATCAAGGTCATTCTCGCCACAAGTGAAAGGAAGGCAATTCCTCCGTACTTCCTTGTTATAGGCAAGCATGACACAATCATCATATAAAGAAATACCGTCCATTGCTGTTAATTGAACCGGAATGAACGGGATTTCTCCAATACTTTTCGCAACCGTTTCTTTGCCTCCACTGATAACCGGGGTGTTACCTTTGCGGCGTTCTTGTCTGCACTGCGTACGAAATCTTCCGCCGTAACGCCCTCCAAAACCGGAATGTTCTTGATAGTTATAGCCATAATATTATTTTTTGCAAAAATACAACTTTGTTGTTATACAGCCAAATAATAGCCCGTCTTCCACTCTTTTTTCCGGAATGTTCCTCCATATCCGGAAAAGTCTGTGTCACGCCACCCGTTGCGGTAAGCCGTTTTTCTCAAGGAAAGGGCAGGCAATACCGGCGGACGTGGATATGGGCAAAACAACCCGCATATGCAATGCAGAGGGAGCAGGAGAGCCTTCACCACAGCCGGAGAGAAAAGTGGTTTCATGCCGGGGTACGGCATGAAAAGGGGCTCCCGGACAGTTCTTTTCCTTGTCGCACATGCACTACGTCGGTCGCAGTTTTCGCCTTCTGAATCCCTCTTACGTCCGTCCCTGCGCTTTCGGAGCGTTTTTCCGGCAGAAAATTTCGCCGTACGGAAATTTTCTGCCGGAAACCGAAGGGAAAACGCGGAGTCCCGCAGGGACGGACGAACTTTGATGAGGAAGGGGAAAATCATCCGTTTCATAAATACCATTTCCTCAGATGGCATCGCATATTTCCTTCTCCATCTTTTCCAGCTTATGGGACAGGATTTCCATGTCGCTGCTGATCTTCTGGTTGGTTATCCGGGCATATATCTGGGTGGTTTTCAAATCCGTATGCCCCAAAAGACGGCTTACGGTCTCGATGGGTACACCGTGCGAGAGCAGCACGGTGGTGGCGTTCGTATGCCGGGCCACATGATAGGTCAGCCGTATCTTGAAACCGCACTGCCTGCCAAGTTCCTTCAATATGGTGTTGCATCTGCCGTTGCTCGGTACCGGAAATACATGACCGTCCTTGGACAGTCCCTTATACTTCTCTATGATGCGCTTGGGCACGTCCAGCAGGCGGATGTTGGACTCGGTGTTTGTCTTGCGACGGCGGGTGATGATCCAGAGGTTGCCGTCGAAGAAGGTCTGGAGCCGGTCGGTCGTCAGTGCCTTCACGTCCGCGTATGCCAGTCCGGTGAACACAGAGAAGATGAAGAGGTCGCGTACCAGTTCGCAGGTCCCGCTTTTCACCGGGGTCTCCATCAACGTCTGTATCTCACACTCCGTCAGGTAGCCTCGGTCAACGCTCTCGGGGGAATTGATGTACCCGGCGAAGGGGTTGAAGGGAAGCGCACCGCTGTTGCGGGCGATGGAGATGACGTGCTTGAGCCCGATCATGTAACCCCATACGGTATTGGTGCGGCATTTCTTCTCCGTACGCAGGAAATACTCGAAGTTGTTGATGAAGGTCAGGTTGAGTTCCTTCAGGGGGATGTCGTCACGGCGGTATACTTTCGGGACGAACTCGCAAAGGTGCCTGTATATGGTACGGTAGCGGTTGTATGTTCCCTGCACGCGGCTGTGTCCCACTTTCTTGATGAACTCCTCGTTGTGCTGCTCGAAGAGCTTCAGCAGCGTCTCGCGTTTCACGCCCAGCCCGAGGCAGGCGTCCCTCAGCCTGGCGGCGGTGACATAGCCGTCGGACTGCATCAGTTCCTGGTAACGGCGGTTCACGTCCACGCGTATCCGGTCAACCGCCGCATTGATTTTCTGCGCCTCGGCGCTCTTGCCCGTGGCACGTGCCGTTTTCACGTCCCAAAGTTTCGGGGGCACGTCCAGCTTGCAGCTGAACTGCTTGATTTCGCCGTCTACCGTAAGACGGCACATCAGGGGGAGATAGCCGTTGGCTCTCTCGCTGCCCTTCTTCACGTAGAAGAGGATTTTGAAGGTCGATCTGCTCATACTCGTTTTCATACTTTTTTGATCGTTACAAAGTTAATATCAAGCGAGTTGTCCTCAGGTATGAAAAACTGTGCAAATTACTGAAATAGAATCTGTTGTGCCGTTTCTTGTTCCTGTTATATCAGTAACGATATGGGAACTGAAGTCTTTCGCAGCTTTTATCGGACCTCCTTTTTCAGCTTATGCAGTATTATGAGTTAAACACCTAACCACTTAATAGACTGCATTTTTGCTGTATTATCATCAACCTTGCTTTTTCTTTCTGCGTTTACTTTAAAATTCAGTTCTGGCAAAAAATTTAAAAAACCCGCATTCAAAGACGGGTTTCAGAAAATAGATACAATATTGAAAGAAAATAGATCCAGTTTTTTAAACCGTTTTCATAGCCACAATAACGGATGTCGGATCGGCAAGTTACGGATTACCTCATCGTTTGTCGGAAAATGTTCCAAACTTTTCCAAATTTCCAGATAAGTCCTATTAGATGTGTTACAAATACTGAATAAAAGGGCAGGCTGGGCAACCGGCCATTCATCCCAAAACATGACATCTTCGGCAAAAGGCCAGCTCGATTTATCTGCTATATACGGGAATAGCCAAGCAACCGCCTTTTGCATATTGCGACCGTCGTCCATCGAGTACTGCCACAAATCATCTTCCCCGTCCGAAAGAATATGGCAGATCGTAGCCATGGCATCCAGATTGAACAAGGAATAGCCGTACGGTTTCGTCCGTTTCAGTTCAAGCGGAAAACTGCCGTCCTCCGCCATCTGTGAAGGAAGCAGAACAGACCTGTAACGGTTCCGGCAAAAGTCGAGAATCTCCTTATCGCCGGTATATTTAGCATACTGGGCTACCTGCATCACCCAACAAGTTCCATGATTGTTTTTAGCATTCATCTCGTCTACCCCGTAAGGATGCGTTGTCAACCATTTCAGATAATCGGAAAACCAAGTACGGCTACCAGCCACATCCTCGACAGCAAGAACGCCGGCCTCTTCCATCTTGATAAGGGATTGCACGACCTCCAAGAGATGGATCGTATCGATGATACCGATCCCCCGTCCTGTCACGATCCCTTTGATCGCCTGCGCGTATTGCAGGTCTGGATTCATCCGAGTTTCGGGGGCGATGAACCAGGCGCGGATATGCTTAACCGCTTGCCGAATATATTTCTCGTCTTTCGTCACCAGCCAGGCGGAGGTCAAGTCGCCAACCAGCGAACTGAAGCGGATCATGGCATGACGGTGAGCAACAAAGTTATCGGGATTTGTCTGCCCATCCCGACGTATATAGGCACTATCCGGATTTATCGGATTGGGCCACCAATAATCGCCTTCGGAGTAGAAATCATGAATCCCTCCGGCACTCCTTTCCGCTCTATATGCAGTAATGGTCACAGGTTCTTCTGCCAAGGCTTTATCTCCACGAATAACAATTTCAGTTCGGAGTAAATCCGTCACTTCTTCCTTTAAAGAATGATCTCTCCTGCATTGGCAAAATAACAAAAAAATAACATAAAGTAATAATTTATACATGATATAGATTTTTTTTAATTTTGTTGCACATATTCGGTCGGCGACATGCCGTACATCGCTTTGAAACAAGTAGCAAAATAAGCATGGGAATTGAAACCGATATTGGCAGAAACTTCAGATATGTTCATATCCGTTTCCAGCAGCATTCTTGCAGCAATCTCAAGACGTTTGTTACGGATCAAATCCACCGGCGAAAGGTCGGTTATCGCTTTCAGCTTCCTATAGAAGTTGGCACGTCCCATACCGACTCCTTTACATAGAATCTCCACATTCAACCCCGGATTGGAAAGATTCTGCTCAATCACCCCGAACAATTTTTGCATAAATGTATCGTCCGCCGATGTCGTCTCGAAACCCAATGACTCCAACGAAAATTTTTTCCCATACAATTCCTTCAACCGTTCACGAGAAGCCAAGATATTCCGAATACGACACAGCAGGACCTCCATATTGAAAGGCTTCACGATATAATCGTCCGCACCACACTGAAATCCCTCTTTGATATGCATCACCATCGATTTCGCCGTAATGATGATAACCGGGATATGTCCGGTCCGCAAATCCTGCTTGATCTCCGAACAAAGTTGCAAGCCGCTTTTTTCGGCATCATAATATCGCTTACCACCAGATCCGGCAAGGTTTCTGCAATTTTATTGAAAGCATCTACCCCGTTCTCCGCTTCAAGCACATCGAAATAAGGTTCGAGATGTTTGCAGATATACCGACGGACATCCGGATTATCTTCGGCCAATAACAAGGTATAACGCTGACCGGAAACAGGCAGCTGTTCCTGCATATTGTCAGGGACTTTGGATTCATCCTCAGCTACTTCAATTCCTCCATAGGGATTCCTCGCAGAAGAGTCATCTTCTGCAAATTGCTCATGAGCATATACTTCGCGGTTTACCGGAATCAAGACACGGAATACAGCCCCTTTTGGTTTGTTGTCTTCTACCCATACAACCCCTTTATGCAATTTCACGATAGAGAGTACCAGACTCAACCCTATACCAGTTCCAGCCGTATTCGACTCACTTTCATCCGTTCCCTGGTAAAAAGGGGAAAATATATGAAACTTGTCGGAATCGTCTATCCCTTTCCCTGTGTCTTCTACAGACAGACAAACATATCGAGAAGTCCCCCGAACTTCCCCACTTATCCTGCCGGGAAATTGCTCCTGCAATCCGGCAACTGAGAACAATTGCAAACGAATGGTTATCGACTCATCCGGAGCCGTATGTTTGAAAGCGTTCGACAAAAGATTGAAAAATACCTTCTCCAATAAAACACGGTCGAACCACGCATCTATTCCCGACTCATCGGATTCCAAACGAAAGATAATCCGTTCCTTGACCGCAATCTGATTAAAGGCAATATATATCTCCTGCGTAAACAGATACAGATCATTATGCGAAACACGTAGTTGCAGGTTACCACTCTGGTTCTTCCTCAGATCCATTAACTGGTTCACCAGCAACAAAAGACGCTGGGCATTTCCATAGACTAGACGCAACGAACCTTTCAGGTTCGGGTTCATATCTACCCGTTGCAACACCTCTTCCAAAGGAGACAGGATCAACATCAACGGTGTACGCAATTCATGCGAAAAATTGGTAAACATGCGTATTTTGGACTGATGGAACTCCTCCTGCCGCTGCTGCTCCTTCTGCTTTTCGACCAGGTCCTGTTCCAGCTTACGTTTCATATGCAGATAATACCAGACCACATAAAAGATGCCACCTATAATCAACAGATACAACATATAGGCATACCAGGTCTGCCAGAATGGAGTCCGAATATGAATCGACAACGACCGCCCTTCATCGTTCCAAAGACCGTCGTTATTGGAGGCGCGAACACGAAAAACATAATCTCCCGGTTTCAAGTTCGTATAGAAAGCCTCCTTTCGAGAACCAGCATCATTCCAGTCCGTATCATACCCTTCTAGCATATAAGCATATTTATTCTGATTCGGATAAAGATAGTTTAAAGCGGCATACCCAACAGAGAAGTTATTCTGATTATAATCAAGATCTATCGCCTGCGTATAATCAAGAACTTTATCGAGCAACCCCGAAGGGTCGCCGGGAACAACCGGTTTATTGTTAACCGTAAAAGAGGTCAGTACGACCGGAGGTATAAAACGGTTTTCTATCAACCGTTCAGGGTAAAAGGAGACAAGGCCGTTGCTTCCGCTGAAATAGATTCGGTCACCGGGCAATTTGATGCCGCCTTTCATGCTGAATTCATTAACTGGGATCTCGCTTCTACCCATATAATTGGTAAACTGGCGCGATTCAGGATCGTAGGCAGAAATACCGTTACCGGTACTGATCCAAAGTTTCCCGTCGTCTCCGGGAATTATCGAATTGATATTATCGTCGCTCAGCCCCTCGACGGCCGTCAACCACTCCATAATGCCTTTTTCTTCGTCAAAGCGACAAAAACCTCCACCGAAAGTACCGATCCAGATTCGCCCCTCCCTATCCTTTACGATATTACTTACCTGGTCGTTGTATAACTTCCGGGAACCTTCCTCACGAGTATTATATTTTATCAACTTATGCGTATGGGAATCGTAGAGCGCCAGTCCGCCGGTATGCATACCTACCAAATAAACACCGTCCCGTATCTCCAGGAAACTGCGTACACTTGGCAACAAGGCGAAAACAGAATCCGACGGAGCGATCCTGCCGTCCGGAAACACACGGACAATTCCCGTGTTGTCTGTCGTTCCCAACCACAATGCACCATCACTGCAACGCGTGATCGTATAAATACTAACCTCCTTATGAAAAGTATAAAAAAGAGAGAATTTCTTTGTCCGGGTATCGAATCGGTATAAAGTGCCTTTCTGCGTTCCGCACCAAACGAAATCGCCCTCCACAAACAGAGATTTGATAATATTCCGATCATTCAGAGCATTCGGCCGAGCATCCAGCAGAAAACGTTCAAACATATCTGTATTCAAATCCAGTGAAAGTAGGCCTCGCCCTTCCGAAGCAATCCACAAAGTATGGTCCGGCTGATAGGCCATCGTGGCAAAGATTCCAAACAGCTTGTCTGAACCACCCTGCAAATCGTAAAAAGTAAAACGGCTGTTCAAAGGATTACTGTAACTGACACCTCCAGCGTATGTGCCAATCCATAACGTATTCGCATTATCTACGAAAGCAGAAAAGACGGAAAAATGACTAAGGCCTCCTTTTTGTTCGTCAAAATTCGTATAGGTCGTACATGAACCGTCCACCAAGTTCAAAAGACTTAATCCGTTAAAAGTTCCGACCACTAGTTGACCATTATAAGTATTGATTGTACGAACCGAATTATTTCCCAGTCTGCCGTTCCAAGCAGTATAATGCGTAACAGCATTTGTCTCCGTGTCGATCCGGTTCAATCCACCCGAAC
>ENA-OQMY01000524-OQMY01000524.1-human-gut-metagenome-genome-assembly--contig:-NODE-524-length-10100-cov-4.925800_pt1 | contig 10100 bp, 10 predicted proteins | sample MGYA00242623_ERZ504868 | MGnify/ENA primary metagenome ERZ504868 (study PRJEB26092, sample SAMD00036386) | human gut metagenome | host: Homo sapiens | study: EMG produced TPA metagenomics assembly of...
CTATAAAAAATACTGTTTTCTATTGACAAATACCCCATGAGGGTATATATTGTTCCATATAAAGAGGATACCCCATGAGGGTATTTATGAGAAAGGAGAGACAGCTTATGCCTGAAAAGAAAGTCTGTCCCTGCTGCTGTGAAAAACACACTGCACGTTCAGAAGAGGAGAAAAAAAACGCTGATCAACCGTCTGAAACGTATTGAAGGCCAGATCAGAGGCATTATAGGAATGATGGAGAATGATGCCTACTGTAATGATATCTTAATCCAGTCTGCCGCAGTCAATGCTGCAGTCAATGCGTTCAACAAAGAGCTGCTTGCCAGCCATATCCGCACCTGCGTTGCTCGGGATATCCGGGAAGGTAAGGATGAGACCATTGATGAGCTGGTAGCAACCCTCCAGAAGCTGATGAAATAAAGGGATAAACTGGATTTTAGGAGGTACTGAAAGAAAATGGAACAATATAATGTAACTGGTATGAGCTGCGCCGCCTGCTCTGCCCGTGTGGAAAAAGCCGTATCAAAAGTTCCGGGGGTGAATAGCTGTTCCGTCAGCCTTCTGACCAATTCTATGGGAGTTGAGGGAACCGCTTCATCCGGCGAGATCATTGCCGCAGTGGAAGCCGCCGGATATGGTGCATCCTTAAAGGGCGGAGCTGCCGGAGCAAATATTTCCATGTCTGCGGCAGAAGAAGCGCTGGAAGATCATGAAACCCCGATCCTAAAGAGACGTCTTATCACATCCGTAGGATTTTTGCTAGTGCTGATGTATTTCTCCATGGGGCACATGATGTGGGGATGGCCACTGCCGAAATGGTTTGACGGCAATCACGTAGCCATGGGACTGGTACAGCTGCTCCTGGCTGGTATCATCATGGTGATCAACCAGAAATTTTTCATCAATGGATTTAAGAGTCTGTGGCGCCGTTCCCCAAATATGGATACTCTGGTAGCTCTTGGCTCCATGGCATCCTTCCTGTGGAGCGTCTATGCACTGTTTGCCATGACAAGAGCACAGGCAGACGGAGATTCTGCTGCAGTTATGAATTACATGATGGATTTTTATTTTGAATCTGCAGCCATGATCCTGACACTGATCACCGTAGGAAAAATGCTGGAGGCCCGTTCTAAAGGAAAGACAACGGATGCGCTTAAAAGCCTTATGAAGCTGGCACCCAAAACTGCGGTTGTGGTACGAAAGGGACAGGAACTTACCGTTCCTATTGAGCAGGTTCAGAAAGGAGAAACCTTTGTCGTCCGCCCGGGAGAGAATATTCCGGTGGACGGAGTGATCCTGGAAGGAACCACAGCAGTCAATGAATCCGCACTGACCGGCGAGAGTATCCCGGTTGATAAAGAAACCGGAGATATGGTTTCTGCGGCAACTGTGAATCAGTCCGGATTTATCAAATGCGAAGCGACCAGAGTGGGAGAGGATACCACCCTTTCCCAGATCATCAAAATGGTCAGTGACGCGGCAGCCACCAAGGCACCGATCGCAAAGATCGCAGACCGTGTTTCCGGCGTGTTTGTACCGGCAGTGATCACAATCGCAGTGATCACAACGATCATCTGGCTTCTTGCAGGACAGACCTTCGGTTATGCTCTGGCAAGGGGGATTTCCGTTCTGGTCATCAGCTGCCCCTGCGCACTTGGCCTTGCAACACCGGTTGCCATTATGGTCGGCAACGGTATGGGTGCCAAAAACGGAATCCTTTTCAAAACAGCCGTTTCCCTGGAGGAAGCAGGAAAAGTTCAGATTGTCGCACTGGATAAAACCGGAACCATTACAAGCGGTCAGCCGGAGGTAACAGATATTCTTCCGGCAGAGGGAATCACAGAAACAGAGCTTCTCACGCTGGCCTGTGCACTGGAGAAAAAAAGTGAACATCCACTGGCAAAGGCAGTTCTCAAAAAAGCCGAGGAAGAGAACCTTGCCACAGGTGAAGTAACCGGCTTCCAGGCACTTCCGGGAAACGGACTTTCCGCTATACTTGGAAGTGACAAACTGACAGGCGGAAGCATGAAATTTATCAGCAGCCAGACAAAGGTTTCCGCAGACCTTAACAGGAGAGCCGAGCAGCTTGCAGAGCAGGGAAAAACGCCCCTTCTTTTCACACGAAACGGTAAACTTCTGGGAATCATCGCAGTTGCGGATGTGATCAAGGAAGACAGTCCCCGTGCAGTAAAAGAGCTTCAGAACATGGGAATCCGTGTAGTTATGCTTACCGGTGACAATGAGCGTACCGCAAAAGCCATCGGAGCTCAGGCAGGAGTTGACGATGTGATCGCAGGAGTTCTTCCGGATGGAAAAGAAAGTGTGATCCGCGCTCTGAAGGAGCAGGGAAAGGTTGCCATGGTCGGTGACGGTATCAACGACGCGCCGGCACTTACAAGAGCCGATATCGGAATTGCCATCGGTGCAGGAACAGATATTGCCATTGATGCGGCAGATATCGTTCTGATGAAGAGCCAGTTAAGCGATGTTCCAGCGGCAGTACGTTTAAGCCGCGCCACACTTCGGAATATCCATGAGAATCTTTTCTGGGCATTTTTCTACAATATAATCGGCATTCCCCTTGCAGCAGGTGTCTGGATCCCGCTTTTCGGATGGACCTTGAATCCGATGTTCGGAGCTGCGGCCATGAGTCTTTCCAGCTTCTGTGTTGTAACAAATGCACTGCGTCTGAATCTGTTTCAGATCCACAATGCAGCAAAAGACAAAGAAATCAAAAATCCGGTAACATTACACATCAGTCATGATGAAAATATAAAAGAAGAAAAGGAGAACAAAACAATGGTAAAGGTAACGGTCAATGTAGAAGGAATGATGTGCGGACACTGTGAGGCACACGTAAACAAAGCCATCCAGGCAGCTTTCGGAGCAGAAGACGTAGTTTCTTCCCACGAGAACGGAACAACTGTATTCTCTGTACCTGAGAAGGTTGACGAGGCAAAGGTTGAAGAAGTGATCAAGGAAGCCGGTTACGAGTTTAAGGGAATCACCCAGGAATAAACCGGATTTTTAAACCACATATTTGCCAAATGGCCAAAAGAAACAGTTCTGTAAAAGCGGAGCTGTTTCTTTTGGCTCATACAGAAAAAATTTTCCACTTCTATAAATCCGGCTAATATCTTTATAGTTTATTCTGAAAAAGCAGGATTATCCGCCAAATTGGTTTTTATTTTCAATTCTCTTATGCTATACTGATAGCGATTATGGATATAGGAACGATAACAGAAATCGTTAACATCATAGTAGTAGAGAGGAGCGCATTATGAGCGGATTTTTTGGAGTAGCATCGAAGGATGACTGTGTACTGGAGCTTTTTTACGGAGTGGATTACCATTCTCATCTGGGAACACGCCGCGGAGGTATGGCTGTTTACGGAGAACATGGATTTGACCGTGCCATCCACAACATTGAGAACACGCCTTTCCGTACAAAATTTGACGGAGATGTGGGTTCCATGAAGGGAAATATGGGAATCGGATGTATTTCTGATTATGAGCCTCAGCCCCTTCTGTTCAGTTCCAGGATCGGCAGCTTTGCCCTCACTTTTGTGGGAAAGATCAATAATTACGATGAACTTCTGCAGCAGCTGTATGATACGACCAAGGTACATTTTCAGGAGATGACCAACGGAACAGTCAATGTGACCGAACTGATCGCTGCACTGATCTGTGAAAAGGACAATTTTGTGGAAGGTATCCAGTACGTACAGGGACTGATCGACGGCTCCATGACTCTGCTTCTTATGACAAAAGACGGAATTTATGCAGCCCGTGACAAGATGGGCAGAACTCCTGTGGAAATTGGCCACAAAGAAGGGTCATACTGTATTTCCTTTGAAAGTCATGCCTATATCAACCTTGGATACGAAGATTATAAAGAACTTGGCCCCGGAGAGATCGTATTCGTAACAGCCGACGAAGTTAAAACTCTGGTTGAGCCCGGAAAGAAAATGAAGATCTGTTCCTTCCTCTGGGTTTACTACGGATATCCGACAGCCTCTTATGAAGGTGTAAATGTAGAGGAGATGCGCTACCGCTGTGGAAGCATGCTTGCAAAGAGAGACGGCGATTCCGTGCACCCGGACATTGTAGCCGGTGTTCCGGATTCCGGCATTGCCCATGCCATCGGATACGCCAATGAATCCGGCATTCCTTACGCAAGACCATTCATTAAATATACACCAACCTGGCCCAGATCTTTTATGCCGACCAATCAGAACCAGCGTAACCTTATTGCCAAAATGAAACTGATCCCGGTACGTGCGCTGATCAAGGATAAAAAACTTCTTCTCATAGACGATTCCATCGTACGTGGCACCCAGCTTCGCGAGACAACCGAATTTCTGTACCGCAGCGGAGCCAAAGAGGTTCATGTCCGTCCTGCCTGCCCGCCAATCATGTACGGCTGCAAATATTTAAACTTCTCCCGTTCCAAATCTGAGATGGAGCTGATCACCCGTCAGGTGATCGAGAAGAGAGAAGGCCCCAACTGTCCGCAGGAAGTTCTGGATGAATATGCAGATCCACATACAGAGAAATACGAGCAGATGGTACAGGATATCTGCAAGATGCAGAATTTTACAACTCTCCGTTATCACAGACTGGATGATCTTCTGGAATCCATTGGGATCGATCCTTGTAATGTATGCACATATGTTTAACGGTAAAGATAAAAATGTTTGAAAATAGAGCTGCTGTTTCAGATGAACCTCCTTAACTCCCGGTTGCATTTTGGATATCTGCGGCTTATAATAAATGCGGATATATCTTTTGTGATATATCCGCGTTTTTATATCAGTTTTTTATGTCATGGGAAATTATTTCGTAATGTTCCAATGACAGAGTATCACAAAAAAATTTTTCAGGAGTATAAACATGATTTTTCCTATAAAAGCCGTGATATTTGATGCAGACGGCGTCCTTCTGGATTCGCTCTCTGTTTGGAAGGAGCTTGGAAAACGATATATTACAGATCTGGGATATCAGCCGGTTGCGGAAATGGACGAAATCCTTTTTCCCATGAGTATGGAGCAGGGAGCAGCCTGGTTGAAAAACAGGTTTACTCTTGCGTATTCCGAAGAAAAGATCGTGATGGATCTGAAATCCCGGATCCGTAAATACTATTTTGAAGAGGTCCCGGCAAAATCAGGTGCCAGAGAACTTCTTCAATGTCTTGCAGAACAGAAAATCCCGGCTGCGGTGGCAACCTCAAGCCCCAGGGAACATATCTGCCGGGCGCTGGAAAGAAACGGACTTCTTTCCTTTTTTGATAAAATCTATACCACCAGTGAGATCGGAGAAAGCAAACATTCTCCGAGGGTCTATCTTACAGCTGCAGAAGCACTGGGAACGGAGCCATCCCGGACGCTGGTTGTGGAGGATTCACTCTACGCGTTGCAGACTGCCGGAAATGCAGGATTTCTGACTGCCAGTATTTATGACGCATTGGGAGAACCGGATCAGGAACAGATGAAAAAGGATGCCTATATCTACTGTCGGGATCTGACAGAGTTACAGAACCATATATTCACAGAAAACGGAGGAAACTAAAGATGAAAACAGCATTAACCATCGCAGGCAGCGATTCCAGCGGAGGAGCCGGAATCCAGGCCGATATTAAAACCATGATGGCAAACGGAGTATACGCCATGAGTGCCATCACCGCGCTGACTGCCCAGAACACCACCGGTGTCACAGCCATCCAGAATGCAACCGCAGAGTTCCTGGGTCAGGAGCTGGACTGTATTTTTACGGATATCTTTCCGGATGCAGTAAAGATCGGAATGGTTTCCGAAAGTGATCTGATCCATATGATCGCAGGAAAGCTCCGACAGTATCGGGCAAAAAATATCGTGGTGGACCCGGTTATGGTTGCCACAAGCGGTGCAAGACTGATCAGTGAGGAGGCGGTGGATGTTCTGAAGGAAGAACTGTTTCCTCTTGCAGATCTTCTCACCCCGAATATCCCGGAAACCGAGGTGCTTACCGGACGGAAGATCAAAAGCGCCGATGATATGATCGAAGCTGCAAAACAGGTTTCCGAGCAGTATCACTGTGCAGTTCTCTGCAAGGGCGGACATAAGCTCAATGATGCCAATGATCTTCTCTATGTGAATGGAACATATCAGTGGTTTGAGGGAAAAAGGATCGACAATCCCAACACCCACGGAACAGGATGTACTCTTTCCTCGGCCATCACTTCCAACCTTGCAAAGGGATTTTCCATGGTGGAATCTGTAAACCGTGCCAAGGACTATATTTCCGGAGCCCTTGCTGCCATGCTGGATCTGGGAAAGGGAAACGGCCCTATGGATCATGGCTTTGCGATAAAGAACAGTTATACAGAGGAGGCATAAGATTATGACAGTTACAGAACGGATCACAGCTCTTCGAAAACAAATGAAGGAAAAGGGAATCGATGCTTATCTGGTTCCGACCGATGATTTTCATGGTTCTGAGTATGTTGGGGATTATTTTAAATGCAGAAAATACATCACCGGATTTACCGGTTCTGCCGGAACTGCCGTGATCATGCAGGACATGGCCGGACTCTGGACAGACGGAAGATATTTTATCCAGGCTGCACAGCAGTTAGAGGGAACTCCGGTTACTCTGTTTAAGATGGGAGAACCGGACGTACCAACGATCCACAAATTCCTGGAAGAAAATCTGAAAGAGGGAATGTGTCTCGGCTTCGATGGCCGTACCGTAAGCGCAGAAGAAGCAGAGACGCTAGAAAGAATCCTTCAGAAAAAACAGGTACATTTTTCTGTAAATGAGGATCTCATCGGAAATATCTGGAATGACCGTCCGGCACTTTCCTGTGAACCGGTAATGGAATTATCCGAAAAATGGGCCGGAAGATCCAGAGCAGACAAGATCCGTGAGATCCGCAGCAAACTGAAAGAGAAGGGCGCAGACCTCTTTATCCTCACTTCCCTTGATGACATTGCATGGCTTTTAAATATCCGCGGAAATGATATCCACTGCTGCCCGGTAGTTCTTTCCTATCTTGTGCTGGATGACAGTGAGCTCCGTCTTTTTGTCAATGAAAAAGCCTTTTCGGATTCTGTTAAGGAAGCACTTTCCAAAGACGGTATTGCCATTTATCCATATGATGATATTTACACCTATGTACAGACGATTCCCGAAGAGAAAAAGGTATTTCTTTCCAGAAGCAATGTAAACAGCCGGCTGGTCAGCAGTATTCCAAAGACGGTAACGATCCTGGACGGTGAAAATCTGACCCTTCTCCCAAAAGCCATCAAAAATGAAACCGAAGTCCGGAATGAAAAGACAGCCCATATTAAAGATGGCGTTGCAATGGTGAAGTTTATCCACTGGCTGAAGAAGAATGTGGGAATGAAGGAAATCACCGAGCTTTCCGCTGCTGATAAGCTCTATGAATTCCGTTCCGGACAGGAGAATTTTCAGGGAAACAGCTTTGATCCCATCATTGCCTACGGTGCACATGGAGCCATTGTCCATTACAGTGCAACAGAAGAAACCAATATTCCACTGGAGCCAAAAGGGCTGGTTTTGATGGATACAGGCGGACATTATCTGGAGGGCACTACTGATATCACCCGCACCGTTGTACTTGGCCCGGTTACTGAAAAAGAAAAAAAATATTTCACAGCAGTACTCCGTGGACACCTGAACCTGGCAGCAGCAAAATTCCGTTACGGCTGTACCGGCCTGAATCTGGATGCCCTGGCTAGAGGACCTCTCTGGGCTATGGGAGAGGATTACAACCACGGAACCGGCCATGGCGTAGGTTATCTTCTCAATGTACACGAAGGACCGCAGAGTTTTCGCTGGAAAAGCCCTGCCGAGCTTCCGGCTCCTGTTCTGGAAGAAGGGATGATCACCTCCGATGAACCGGGATATTATGCGGAAAATGAATTCGGCATCCGTCACGAAAATCTTGTAGTTTGCAAAAAAGCCGAAAAAACATCCTACGGCCAGTTTATGAAATTTGAGCCACTGACTCTGGTCCCATTTGATCTGGAAGGTATCGATCCGGAACAGATGGAAGCAGGAGAGCGCAAATTGCTCAATCAGTATCATGCCTTTGTATACGAAAAGATTTCTCCGTATCTGAATGAAGAAGAGCAATCCTGGTTAAAAAAAGCCACACAGGAAATATAACCCGGAATTCACCTTAATATTTCCTTCCGACAGATACCATAAGAAACGCAAACCCATTTCAGGGATAAGAATAAATCCAACCAGGGAGGTACTTAGCGCCTATGAAAACAGAAAATAGAATTGATCACTACATCGATCTCCACGCACATCTGGACGGCTGCATTACCACAGAGATAGCCAGAAAACTTGCCGCATTGCAGCAGATCACGCTTCCGGCTGCCACAGATGAAGAGCTTCTTTCTCTCCTTTCTGTGCCGGATACCTGCGAAAATCTCAATGATTTTCTGAAATGCTTTGACCTGCCTCTTTCCCTTCTTCAGACAGAAGAGGCATTGGAAGAGGCTGTTTATCTTATCCTTTCTGAAATGAAAGAAGACGGTGTGATCTACGCAGAACTTCGTTTTGCCCCACAGCTTCATATACAGAAGGAAATGACTCAGGAAACAGCGATCCATGCTGCATTACGTGGTCTGAAAAGAGCTCCCATCCCCGGTAATCTGATCTTATGCTGTATGCGCGGTGATCTTAACCAGAAAGAAAATCTGGAAACTCTGGAGCTGGCTAAAAAAAATATCTTGTTGAAGATGGCGGCGTGGTTGCTATCGATCTTGCAGGAGCCGAGGCACTCTTTCCAACAGAAAATTACGAGACGCTTTTTGCAAAAGCAAGAAAATATCAGGTTCCATTTACCATCCATGCAGGCGAGGCCGGAAATGCAGAGGATGTAAAAACAGCTGTCCATATGGGGGCAGTCAGGATCGGTCATGGTGTGAAGATCGCGGGAAATAAGGAAGTGATACAGCTTGTAAAGGATAAGGGGATTTTTCTGGAAATGTGCCCTACAAGCAACCGCCAGACAAAAGCTGTGGAAGAAATGTCTGCTTATCCGCTGAAAGCATTTCTCGAAATGGGACTTAAGGTAACCTTAAATACCGATGATCCGGCGATTGAAAGAACAACCCTTTCCCGGGAATTCCGATATATGGAATCTCTGTTAAATCTTACCCAGGAGCAGAAAAGGCTGCTGCTTCTGAATTCTGTGGAGGCAGCCTTTACTTCCAGGAACAGAAAATGCAAACTGAAAGAACAGCTTTTTTCTGAACCGTATGAAAATTATGGTGAGCCGATTATTTACAAACGAATAAAATAGAACATTGACAGGGGGATACTCTGCTAAAAAAGATTGATTTGTTAAGAAGAGTAGAATTCCTAAAGAAAGAGGAATGCTTATGAACATTGTTTTTTCATCTGATAAGAAAGAATATAATACTATTAAAAAAGGTACTGAAATACTGCTGGCCGAAAATGACGGTTTCAACCAAAACATAGAATTGTTTGTTAAATTTCAGGACAGACCAGAAATATTGATAAATAAAAGAGAAAACCAGATTCGTATCATCTGTCGGGAAATATCTCATTATTACCGCGCACTTAATTATGCCATACATCATATGAAAGAGGATGAATTTCAATATCAAGAGCATGTCTGTTTTGAAAGAAACGGTCTTATGCTGGATTGTTCCAGAAATGCTGTATTTACAGTTGAAAAGGTGAAATTCCTGATCAAGACACTGGCAAAACTTGGAATGAATGTACTCATGCTTTATACAGAAGATACCTATGAAGTAGAGGGGCAGCCTTATTTTGGAGCTTATCGTGGAAAATACACCAAGGACGAAATAAAAGAACTGGATGCTTACGCTTCCATGTTTGGGGTAGAGCTTGTTCCGTGTATTCAGACCCTGGCTCATCTGCACAATGCGCTGAAGTGGCCGGGAATGGATAAGATTCGTGATTCTGCGGACATTCTCCAGCCTGAAAAACGAGGAAACTTATCAGTTTATTGAAAAGCTGCTCAGCTCAGTAAAGGAGAATTTTTCTACCAACAGGGTACATCTTGGAATGGATGAGGTCTGTCATGCTGGGACTTGG
>ENA-OQMY01000526-OQMY01000526.1-human-gut-metagenome-genome-assembly--contig:-NODE-526-length-10036-cov-4.230901_pt1 | contig 10036 bp, 10 predicted proteins | sample MGYA00242623_ERZ504868 | MGnify/ENA primary metagenome ERZ504868 (study PRJEB26092, sample SAMD00036386) | human gut metagenome | host: Homo sapiens | study: EMG produced TPA metagenomics assembly of...
ATGCCGGTCTTGCCAAAGGCGGCGACCGGAGCGCCTACCTCGACATGCCCGATATTCTCAAAGCCCTGGGCGATCCGGTCGTTATGGCGGCGACGGCCACCGCGACGGCTCCGGTCGTGGCGGAGCTTGCCCGCGTGTTGCCGATTACCCGTACGGTGGTCGACGAGACCGTGCGCGAGAACTTGCGGCTCGAGGACGACCGCGATCTTGCGAGCCGCGAAAACCGCCTGGTGTCAATCGTGGCGACGGGGGAGAAGACCGTCATCTACGTCAACTCGCGCGACCAGTCCGTGGCGCTTGCCAAGACGTTGCGCAAACGCGTGCCCGACTGCGCGACCCATATTGCGTTCTATAACGCCGGGCTTGCGCGCTCCGATCGCCGCCGTGTCGAGGAAGCGTTTCGCGACGGAAGCCTCAGTTGCATCGTTTCGACCTCTGCCTTCGGTGAGGGCGTCAACCTGCCCGATATCCGTCATGTCGTGCTCTACCACATGCCGTTTGGTGCGATTGAGTTTAACCAGATGAGTGGCCGTGCCGGCCGCGATGGACAGCCCGCCGTGATTCACCTGCTCTATTCGTCGCGTGACGCTCGTATTAATGAGCGCCTGCTCGATTGTTACGCGCCCGAGCGCGATGAGCTTGTCACTCTCTATCGAGCGCTGCAGACCATGTGGCGCTCCAACCGTGGCAAGACGGGGGACGATTCATTCTGCGCGAGCGATATCGACATTGCGCAGATGTGTCTTGCCATCGATGCCCGCACGCCGGTCGACGAGCGCTCGGTGGAAAGCGGCCTGGGAATCTTCGAAGAACTCGGTTTCTGCCGCGTTTCGGGGTTTGACGATACGCGTCGCATCGCGATGGCGGAAAACCCCGGTCGCGTGCAATTAAGCAGGTCAATTCGCTATTTGGAGGGCTTGCGCTCGCGCATGGAGTTCACGGCTTTTCGGAGCTGGGCACTCGATTCGTGCGCTTCTGATATGCTAGCCAAAGTTAACCGCCCGATCGTACCGCGGGCCTAGGGGAAGGGGACCTCGATGGACGCCGCAGCCCGTACCGCCCATGATTCCACCCTCCAGCCGTTTTCGGAGATGGAGCACTATAAACATGCCGATGAGCTGCCGCCCGAGATTATGGCGGACAGCTACGACAAGCTGGAGCGTCTGTGCCTCAAATATATGAACGAGGACGACTTCTCCAATGTGGAGCAGGCCTACTGCTTTGCTGCCGAGAAGCACTGCAACCAAAAGCGGCGCTCGGGTGAGATGTACATTAACCATCCCGTCGAGGTAGCTATCATTCTGGCTGACCTCAAGATGGACTGCGATGTGGTGTGCGCCGCGTTGCTGCACGATACCGTCGAGGACACCGAGACCTCGCTTGCCGATGTTTCGGGTCTGTTTGGCGAAACCGTGGCAGGGCTCGTCGACGGCGTGACCAAGCTCACCAACATTGAAGTCGACAGCATGGACGAGAAGCAGGCGCTTACGCTGCGCAAGATGTTCCTCGCCATGTCCAAGGACATCCGCGTCATCATCGTCAAGCTCGCCGACCGCCTGCATAACATGCGCACGCTTGCCGCTCTGCGCGAGGACCGCCGCCTGTTTAAGGCACGCGAGACCATGGACGTGTACGCGCCTTTGGCCGACCGCCTGGGCATGAGTTCAATCAAGTGGGAGCTCGAGGACCTGTCCTTTTTCTACTTGGAGCCCGATGCCTACCAGCGCATCGCGCGCATGGTATCCGAGTCGCGCGAGGTTCGCGAGCGTTATCTGGCCGAGACCATCAAGACGCTCACCGATGAGCTCAATCGCATTGGTCTTGAGGGCTTTCAGATCAACGGTCGTTCCAAGCACTATTGGTCCATCTATCAAAAGATGAAGCGCAAGGGCAAGGAGTTCTCCGAGATTTACGACCTGGTGGCGCTGCGCGTCATCACTCATTCGGTGCGCGATTGCTATTCCACGCTTGGTGCCGTGCATACCCTGTGGCATCCCATGCCCGGTCGTTTTAAAGACTATATCGCCATGCCCAAGGTCAATAACTACCAATCGCTTCACACGACGGTTATCGGCCCCACGGCCCGTCCGCTCGAGATTCAGATTCGAACCTACGAAATGCACGAGCAGGCCGAGTATGGCATCGCTGCCCACTGGCTGTATAAGAAGTCGGGCGGATCGTCTGCCTCCAAGACTAACGATGCGCAGCGTCTGGACGACCAGATCAACTGGCTCAAGCACTCACTCGACTGGGCGGCGTCTGACGAGATCACCGATGCCAAGGAATACCTGCATTCGCTGAAGGTCGACTTGTTCGACCAGGAAATTTTTGTCTTTACGCCCAAGGGCGAGGTCATGGCGCTTCGTGCCGGCTCTACACCGCTCGACTTTGCCTACGCCGTTCATACCGAGGTCGGTAACCACTGTGTCGGCGCCAAAATCAACGGTGCGGTGGCGCCGCTCACGCACGAGATCAAGACGGGTGACCGTGTCGAGATTCTGACTAACAAGAGCTCTAAGCCGTCGCGCGATTGGCTCAAGATCGTCAAGACACCTTCGGCCAAGTCAAAGATTCGCCGTTATTTCACCGCCGCGACCAAGGATGACGACGCTGCCGCCGGCCGCGATATACTGGCCAAGGACCTGCGTAAGCGCGGGTATGGCATCTCTACGCCACGATCCACGCGTGCGCTCAACGCCGTGGCGGAGCAGGTTTAACTTCAAGCAGCTCGAGGACCTTTTTGCAGCCGTTGGCGCGGGCAAGGTCGCCCCGCGCGCTGTGGGCAATAAGGTCGAGCAAATCTTGGACCCCAAGCCCGAGGAACAGCTCACCAAGGCCGAGGCTATCGCCGAGGTCGTAAAGCAGCCCGCTCGCGGCTCCAACCGCAAGCCGCAAAAGCGCGGTAAGAGCGCCAGTAACGGCATTATCGTCAAGGGCGAGAGCAACAGCGGCCTGCTGGTCCGTCTGGCTCATTGCTGCAACCCCGTGACGGGCGACGACATCGTCGGCTTCATCACGCGCGGTCGTGGCGTTTCGGTGCATCGCGCCAACTGCCCCAACGTCAAGGGCCTTATGGAACATCCCGAGCGCATGATTGACGTAGAGTGGGATGGTGCTGCCGATACGCTTTTCCAGGTCGAGATTGTGGTCGAGTGCCTGGACCGCATGGGCCTGCTCAAGGACGTCACCATCGCCATTGGCGATGCAGGCGGCAATATTCTTTCCGCCGCCACGTCGACCAACCGCGAGGGTATTGCAACCTTGCGCTTTATGGTCGAGATCTCGGACGCGAGTGGTCTGGATCCGCTGCTGGCCTCTATCAGCAGCGTCGACTCGGTCTACGACGCGCGCCGCCTGATGCCCGGCGAGGGTGGAGCCCAGCTTAAGCGCCGCGTTTAGTCGCGACGAACGTGTCACATTATCGATATTCGCTACACTCGAGGCATCGTTTGATGCCTCGAGTTCTATAGAGAGGAGAGGGACATGAGTGCTGTGTCCTTGGATTTAACTCCCAAGGGATCGGTCGAGATTGAGACGCTCGTAAACGGTCCCATTCAGACCAATAGCTATGCTGTTATTTCGGACAATGAGTGCGTGATTATCGACCCCGCATGGGAAGGCGAGCGTTTGGTGGAGCATATTCGAGCCGAACATGCCGGTGTACGCGTGCTTGGCGCCGTATGCACTCATGGCCATGCCGATCATGTTGGTGGTGTTGCCGGCGTGCGAACCACCGTTGGCGAGGGCTGCCAGTATGAGCTGTGTGCCAAGGATGTGGCGGTGCCGCATGCGAACATCGAGGAACAGCGAGCTATGTGGGGCATTGAGACGCCTGACCCCGGGGAGCCGACGCGCCTGCTCGCCGAAGGCGATGCTATCGAGGTGGGCGATATCTGCCTGCAGGTGATCGAGACGCCAGGGCATACGCCGGGCGGGATCGTCTTGTTTGCTGCCACCGAGCAGGGGAACATTGCCTTTGTGGGCGACACACTATTCCCGGGCAGCCACGGCCGCACCGATCTTTCTGGAGGAGACGAGGCGGCGATTCTGCGCTCGCTCTCCAAGCTCGCCCGGCTTCTCCCGCCCGATACCGTTTGCCTAACCGGCCATGGCGATTCGACCACCATGGCACGCGAGCTCATGCAGAACCCTTTCATGCAGGTGTAGCTTTATAGTCAGCTCCTGAAGCACGAGAAGCGTCCAAACGTCAAGCTATTTTTCCCCAACGGGTCGATTCCGTAGGGCAAACGGTCAAAAAAAGTCTGTTTGGACGATATTCGTGAACAAACGAACGTTTATGCTCGGGTACGCCGTGGTAAAATCTCAGGCGTTATCGGAGCAACCTTACAGGAGGTTTCTTTTATGCTCGTCAACGCAGCAGACATGCTCAAGAAGGCCGAGGCCGGCAAGTACGCTCTCGGTGCCTTCAACACCAACAACCTCGAGTGGACCCTGGCTATTCTCCAGGCCGCCGAGGAGGCCAAGTCTCCGCTGATCCTTCAGTGCACCGCTGGTGCCGCTAAGTGGATGGGCGGTTTCAAGGTCTGCGCCGACATGGTCAAGGCTGCCGTCGAGGCCACGGGCGTTACCGTTCCCGTCGCCCTTCACCTCGATCACGGTTCTTACGAGGACTGCTTCAAGTGCATCGAGGCCGGCTTCACGTCCATCATGTATGACGGCTCTCACGAGGAGACCTTCCAGCTTAACCTCGACCGCACCAAGGAGCTCGTTGAGCTTGCCCACTCCAAGGGCATGTCCATCGAGGCCGAGGTCGGCGGCATCGGCGGCACCGAGGACGGCGTGACCTCCAACGGCGAGCTCGCTGACCCTGCTGAGTGCAAGCAGATTGCTGACCTGGGCGTCGACTTCCTCGCCTGCGGCATCGGCAACATCCACGGCGTGTATCCCGCCGACTGGGCTGGCCTTTCCTTCGAGCGTCTGGGCGAGATCAAGGCTCAGACCGGCGACCTGCCCCTCGTTCTGCACGGTGGTACCGGCATCCCCGAGGATCAGATCAAGAAGGCCATCTCCCTGGGCATCTCCAAGATCAACGTCAACACCGACCTGCAGCTCGTCTTCGCCAAGGGCGTCCGCGAGTACATCGAGGCTGGCAAGGATCAGCAGGGCAAGGGCTTTGATCCCCGCAAGCTCCTCAAGCCTGGTCGCGACAACATCGTTGCCCGCACCAAGGAGCTCATGGAGGAGTTTGGCTCCGTCAACAAGGCGTAAGTAGCGGTTTAACTTTCCCGCCGGAGGCCCCGTTTCCCCTACGCTGTTTCCCTCGCGCTCACCTGGCTTCGCCAGAAGTCGCGCGACGGAATCAGCTCCGGGGAAACGGGGCCTCCTTCGTTTAACGCCGCAGGGTTACTGGGCTGAATTCATTTTTTATAGGCACCGTTTATCAGTGTTGGGGGCTCCTTAATTGGGGCTTTCTTTTTTATCTCGCTACAATGGGCTTCAAGCGTTCTAGTGACTTGGAGTTTTGGTATGGCTGTTATTAATGTGCTGCCTTCGGATGGGAAGGTTATTGACGAGGGTCCTGTTGGTTGCTCTGTTGATGTTTGCTGTGATGATTTTCGCCATCTCGATATTTGGCTACCGCCTGAGATTCTTCGTCTTAAGGATGCCGGGTATTTGACGCAGGCTGTTGCCGCCTGCGATCGCCTTTTGGAGCAGAACCCTGAGCCTTCGCTGGCTGCCTGCGTTCGCGCCGAGCGGTATCGCATGATCGAGACGCCGCTTCATTTTTCGGTGTCGCGTGATCGGGCTATCGAGATGATCCGCGAGGAGTGGCCTGAGTTTACCGAAGAGCAGTTTGACGACCTGATTGACCGCAAGCGTATCGATTGGCGCTTTATCGATGGCGAGCTGTTCGTTCTTGACAACTTCCTTGATTCTTTGCGCGTGTATCCCAAGGAGGTTCCGGGTCTGCGTCCCGATTCTGCGGATGGAATTGCGCTGCGCAACCAGATGCTCGAGGAGATGGAGTCGCAGGGCGGGCTGTCTCGCACCATTACGCTTAAGGCATGCGTGTCTGTCCCCGGTGCTTTGGACGGGGGAGACCGTTCGCGCGTGGCTTCCCGTTGCCGCCGCCTGCCGCCAGCAGTCCCAGGTCGAGATACTTGATATGACGCCGGAGGGGGCCATTGCTCCTGCGAGCGCCTCGGCGCGTACTGCCTCGTGGGTCTCCTCGACCGATCGCACATTCTCGGTGACCTATCGCTATCAAATCGATGCCGCTTATCGCGATATCTATGGGGGTGCACTTCCAGCGCATCCCTGTATGGACGCGCCGTTGCCCGAAGATATTTCCGAGGACCGTCCGCACATTGCATTCACGCCGTATCTGCAGCAGCTGACGGCCGGTGTTGTTGACGGACTCGAGGATCCGCTCGATCGCGCCCGTGCTATCTATGATTACCTGACGCAGCATATCGACTATCGCTATCAGCCGCCGTACCTGCTTTTGGGATCTATTGCCGATGACTGCGCGCATTCGCTCCGTGGCGATTGCGGCGTTATGGCGCTCACGTTCATCACCATGTGCCGTATCGCGGGCGTGCCTGCCCGTTGGCAGAGCGGCCTGTATGTTGCGCCCGATTCGGTGGGGCCGCACGACTGGGCAGAGTTCTATACGCCGCAGACCGGTTGGCTCAACGCCGACGTGTCATTTGGATCTTCTGCTCGCAGGATGGGGGAGGAGTGGCGCCGCCATCACTACTTTGGCAATCTCGACCCGTGGCGTATGGTGGCCAACAATCGATTCCAGGCAGAGTTTGAGCCCTCTTTCGACGGCATGCGCGAGGACCCTTACGATAACCAGATGGGTGAGGCTTCGGTCGACGGTCGCGGATGCCGTCAGCGTGAGATGCTCCGCACGGTCGAACTCATCGAAATGCTCGAAGTTCCATTTTCGGACTAATCAACAGAAAGCTGTGATAAACTAACTCACGCATTACGTGCCCGAGTGGCGGAATTGGCAGACGCAGTGGACTCAAAATCCACCGTTGGCAACAACGTGCGAGTTCGAGTCTCGCCTCGGGCACCATACATGCAACTGAGCGTTCAAGGGGGTCAAGACCCCCTTTTTCGTGTACGTAATGTGATAGCGCACTATACGTGTTATTATTCGCAAGGCGTTGTTCCCGCAATGCCCTAAAGAGGAACCCGAGGGTTCCCACCTTTTGGCGCCAATGAGCAGCTGACTGGTCATACAACTTAGATTCCCTTCCTCGTATCGAGGATGTCTATGTGTACGACCTGGTTGCAAAGAAGCGCCGGGTTATTTTTTTATGAATGGAGGTAGGGAAAATAGCTAAGTCTGATGACACCCGCATCAACGACGAGATCACTGCATCTTCGTGCCGTTTGATTGGCGTCGATGGCTCTCAGCTCGGCCTGTTCGCCATCCGCGATGCCCAGCGCGTCGCTGACGATCAGGGTCTCGACCTGGTCGAGATCGCTCCCAACGCGGAGCCGCCGGTCTGCAAGGTCATGGACTACGGTAAGTTCAAGTACCAGCAGGCCATGAAGGCCAAGGCTGCTCGTAAGAACCAGTCCAAGGTCGAGGTCAAGGAAATGAAGTTCCGACCCAAGATTGACGTTGGCGACTACGAGACCAAGAAGGGCCACGTTCTGCGTTTCCTCAAGAAGGGCGCACGCGTTAAGATCACCATCATGTTCCGCGGCCGTGAGATGGCTCACCCGGAGCAGGGCCTTAACGTTCTCGAGCGTCTCGCCGAGGATCTCAAGCCTTACGCTACGGTCGAGTCCAAGCCTAAGATGGAAGGCCGTAACATGCTTATGCTGCTCGCCCCGATTAAGGGCGCCTTCGATGAGGATAAAGCGGCAAGCGATACCAAGTAACTAGTGTTCTGTAACCGATTAAGGAGTATTTCATGCCTAAGATGAAGTCCCACAGCGGCACCAAGAAGCGTTTCCGCAAGACTGGCACCGGCAAGCTTATGCGCGCCAAGGCTTTCAAGAGCCACATCCTGAGCAAGAAGTCCACCAAGCGTAAGCGTGGCTTCCGTCAGGAGACCGAGATCGCCGCTGCCGACCGCAAGGTCATCAAGTCGCGTCTCGCCTAAGTTCGCGTTCCCGTTTTTCGTTTACCGTCTAGGAGTTGATAGAACATGGCACGTATTAAGCGCGCTGTTGCCGCCAAGAAGAAGCGCCGTACCGTTATGCACCGTGCGAAGGGTTACTACGGTGCCGCTTCGCGTACTTACAAGCATGCTAAAGAGCAGGTCCAGCACTCCCTGCAGTATCAGTATCGTGATCGCCGCAACAAGAAGCGCGAGATCCGCTCTCTCTGGATCACCCGCATCAACGCTGCCGCTCGCCTGAACGACATCTCTTACTCTCAGTTCATGCACGGCCTGAAGGTTGCCGGCATCGAGCTCGACCGCAAGGTTCTGGCTCAGATGGCTTACGAGGACATCGAGTCCTTCAACGAGCTGGCTGCCATTGCCAAGAAGGCTCTCGAGGCTTAATTGCTTCTTGCATCTTAAAGGGGCGCTTCCAATCCGGAAGCGCCCCTTTTTGATTGATTAGGGATGTGATCGATTTGGGACGTAGCCAAACCGATCAATTCGATAGCGTCCGAGTTGCAAGAAAGAGCAGGTAGCGTATGTGTCAAAGATTTTTGACACTCTAATCTGCGCGCAGCCATCCGTATGGGTTTGATTTTGGGATTACGCTTTGCTTGCCGGCTTCTGTTGTGTAGCCGCCCAATAAGAGTTGAGATGCATTCGAAGGGAACGCCATGCAGCTGCCAAAACACCTTAAACAGTATCGACTCGATGCTGGTTTGTCCCAGGAGGATCTTGCAAGGCGCATTTTTGTAACACGTCAGACCATCAGTAATTGGGAGCGCGGTAAAACGTACCCCGACATCCAGAGTCTCTTACTGCTGTCTGAACAACTGGATGTAACGATTGACGAGCTTGTTAAAGGCGACATTTCAATAATTAGAGAAAGGGTTGAACGCGATAGGGGCACGCTCTATCGCTTGGGTGCGGGGATGTTGGCTGGGCTTCTTGCGTTTACCGTCTCTATGGCCTGGCTCATGTGGCAACAAAACCACGGGTGGGGGATGGTCCAGTGCGTTCCGACGATGGTGTTGGCAGGCGTCTTTGGTGCTGGCGCAATGTGCTGCGCGCTTGCAGCGGAACATATCAAGAAGAAGAATGATTTGGTGACGTATCAAGAGATATCCGACTTCTTGGACGGAAAGAAGGCGGACAGCGAAGAGACGAGGACGGGCTGGGCTTACGAGCATCCACAGCTTGCGAATGCCATCAAGTTTGCCGCAGCGGCTCTTATTGGACTAATCGTTTTTGAACTCGTTAACGCTGCTATGTCCCATTTCTAATGGGTATACAGCCATTAATGCGGCCGAAGCTTAACCGTTGGAAAACCGAAGGGCCGCTCTAATAGGGGGGCCGCGGCCCTGTTCTTTCTAGTCTCTCACAGAGAAGGTCCCATCCTCATTTGTGTAGGAACCGTGGAGGCCCAGATTCCCGCCACCGGGGCCCCTCCGGTCTGGCAATATATCTCCTTGCCGCGCGGCCCGGTGAGACCGGATCAGCCGCGGGGCGTGCACCTTGAGAACCGGATACTGCGAGGATGGACACACCAGATGTGTCGCATCCGGGCAGACATCGAACCATTTGAAATGGTCTAACTTGGATTTGTTTTTCGCAAGGCCGCCGAGAGGCGGCCCCGAGAAATTCCTTTTCCTATACTAAAACCATATGAATCGAACGGAACCGATCAGCTAATAGTTGTGAGGACCGGACGGGCTCGAAGCCCAAACATTTTGGACGGAGAGTTCGATCCTGGCTCAGGATGAACGCTGGCGGCGCGCCTAACACATGCAAGTCGAACGGCACCTGCCTTCGGGCAGAAGCGAGTGGCGAACGGCTGAGTAACACGTGGAGAACCTGCCCCCTCCCCCGGGATAGCCGCCCGAAAGGACGGGTAATACCGGATACCCCGGGGTGCCGCATGGCACCCCGGCTAAAGCCCCGAC
>ENA-OQMY01000527-OQMY01000527.1-human-gut-metagenome-genome-assembly--contig:-NODE-527-length-10020-cov-2.268675_pt1 | contig 10020 bp, 10 predicted proteins | sample MGYA00242623_ERZ504868 | MGnify/ENA primary metagenome ERZ504868 (study PRJEB26092, sample SAMD00036386) | human gut metagenome | host: Homo sapiens | study: EMG produced TPA metagenomics assembly of...
TTTTGTTATGTGTCCAGTCATCGAGACTGTTTTCTTTCAGCAGTTTCTGTGTTTTTTCCGGAAAATGAATATAACAGATCGATACTGCCCAGGCGACGGCCATTTTTACGTAATAGCCATCGTGATGAATCTTTTTCATCTCCTCCAGCACAGCATCGATATACGCTTCGTTGATAAAAAAGTCCAGCAGACACACAACACCAAACCGGATTTCATATTCCCGGCTGCTTTTCAGCCATTTCTGCAGATATCCATACCAATACTCCTGGTCTTTCTTCATAAAATGGCACGTTGCACAGGAGCTGTCACAGATTCCCCAGCTGTTGATCATCGGCACGAAGCGGTCCAGTTCTGCCGTCTGTTCTTCACGGGTCAGCTTTCCGTAGCCGATCATCATTCCGCGGATCAGAAGCTCCTCGTAGACTTCCGGATTAAACTGTTCGGTATAAACTTCATAGTGGTCTCTTGCTGTCGCTTTTGCAATCCGTCGCGAAACCGGAATGCGGACACCAAGAATCCGACAGTTCTGTCCCGGAACAAGAGAGCTGTGAAATTCCCGGTATTTTGCATCTATATTGCTTTCCAGTTCTGCCCGAATGGCCTGCATTACTTCCTGTTCCATATAATTCCCCTCTCTTTTCTTTCTCTTTAAGATGTTTTACACGCTTTTTACAAATGTTTAACCCTGTTATTTCTGCACTTCTGATAAGATAAAATTAAGTAAACGATAACATACCCCCCTGCCAAATGCCAGATCTTTTCCGGCTGAAAGGTGAATCTTATGAGAAGAAATATACATTTTTTCAAAATATACCATTCCTGTGCAAATTTCAGAAGCGGCCAGCCCTTGCAGAAGAAGCGCCAGTTGTTTCCACAACGCTGTCTATTCCGTTTTCCGGACCTGCAGAAAGATCCTTATATTTTACCGAAAACCCGGATTTTACCGCTCCCTCTGCCGGTATCCATTCCCGTCGTTTTCCGGGAAGCCGGATCTTTCTATATTCCAGCGATCCCGAGCACGATCTTGCGGCAGTTCCATCCTCTCTTTTCGATGTGCTGCACCGCTATTTTGCCGTCCATTCACCGGATGATGTCGTTTTATGGAAAGATGGCATTCTCTCCTTCCAGACCATGGAAAATCAGCCGCAGCCGTTGACTGCTCTTTGTACACCGGATGATGCACGGGATTCCAAAATCATTCCGTTCCCCACACTGTCAGAACGGCAGCGCATTTTACAGTAACTGCTATTTAGCCCAGCCAGCAGGAGCATGATGGAAAATACCCCTTTCCGTCATGCTCCATTTTTTACTCAATTCCGAGAATTCCACTAATCCGCTCTTTCGAAAGCCCCGCGCCGATTACAATCAGCACTTCCTGGCTCTCCGGCACTGCCCGGAATGTCATCTGGTCCCGCGTCGCATTGATTTCGCTCCACACAGTTTCGCCCGTCTTTACAATTCCCTTGATCCGGAATACATTGCCGCATGATGGATCCGCAAAGATTGCTTCTGCTGCCTTTTTCAGCGCTTCTTCCGTAATCTTCGGCTCCAGAAAGCAGAGCGAATCAAATGTCTGCTGCTCGCCGAAATCCAGCTTCCGGTAATCCTCCGAACGGTAACTGCATTCGGAGAGCATTTTGAAATCATCCTCTGTCAGATCATCCCAGTTTTTCTGTAAAATTTCTGCATCAGAAAACTGTCTTCTGCAGCCTGCCTGCTCGAGCGTGCGGTTCAGATGGGCAATCGTTTCTTCTTTCTTTTCCTCCGAAACATTCTGTACTTTGCTCAGCACGATTTTACCAGCGTTCGCTGCCTCGGAAGCCAGCAGATACTCTTCTTCCTCCGACAGCTTCTCATCGAGCCCGGCATCCAGAATCGTGATGACGCTTCCCGCCTCATACCAGCGGTTCAGCGGCTCGTCGTACAGCGTGTCAAAGAACTCATCCACATCGTAAATCCCCGACGGTTCCACGAGAATGCGGTCGTAGCCGCTCATGCCCATCGAGATCAGTTTCGTGCGGAACCGTCTGCGGTGTGTCTCTTTGTCGCATCCGCCGGAAATCATCTCCAGCTCGCACTGATCGCCGCGCAGTTCCTGCAGAAGCAGCATATCCACATTGACTGCCCCAAAATCATTCTCCAGGATGCCGATGTTCTTTCCCTGCGCCATCAGATACTTTGCGTACTGTTTCAAAAAAGTCGTCTTCCCTGAGCCAAGGAAGCCTGTAATCAGATCAATTTTAATCATTTCTGCTGTCCTTTCTGCTGTCTTTTTCCGTCTGCAGCCTGCGGAGCTTCGAACACTCTATTTTCGTCTGCGCTCTTTGCCGGTAAATGTATCGATGTCTATGCGCCATACGGCAACGCGCTCCACCATCTCCGGCAGAAAAGCGATCTTCGCCTCCGGTGCGATATGCGCCATGATTTTTCCCAGGCCTTTCTTCTTTGCCTCCGGATCTGTCACCTCCGTGATGGTTCCGTTTCCCATGATACTGCGGTACGCATAGGAATACGCACACGTATAGTCACCTGTAATCACTTCATGGTTGTAATCCATCTCCACCGCCACGCGCGGATCCGCTGCAAATGCAGCCGCCTTCCGCCCTTCTTTTGCCCCATGCAGGTACAGACAGACGTGAAGAGTTCCATCTTCTTCCCGGACATCATATCCATAATTCATCGGCACGATAAACATGCCTTCCTCATCCATCGCCCCGATCCGCACAACCTCGCAGCTTTCCAGAATTTCTCTTAAAATTTCAGGATCTGTAATCTCCCGCTTTTTTAAACGCATTTCACGCATCGCAATCACACCTCTCTTATTCGCAGCTATTTATGATATGGCTCCCCGCAGTTAATGCGGTAGCTCCGGTAAATCTGTTCCAGCAGAATAACCCGCATCAACTGATGCGGAAATGTCATTTTCGAAAAACTGAGCGCATAGTTTGAACGCTTCAGAACTTCCTCGCCAAGCCCTAAGGAACCACCGATCACAAAAATAATATGGCTCGTTCCCTGCACGCCGAGCGTATCTATTTTCTGGGCCAGCTCCTCGGATGTGAGCTGTTTTCCCTTAATTTCCAATGTAATCAGATAAGCGTCATCCCGGATATATTTGAGAAGGCGCTCTGCTTCTTTATTTTTGATATTCGTCTCTACGGTTTCACTCGCGTTGTCCGGCGTTTTTTCATCCGCCACCTCGATAATTTCCAGCTTTGCATAGCGGCTGAGGCGCTTCGAATACTCGGCGATCGCATCCCGCAAATATTTCTCTTTGATTTTTCCTACTGTTAATATCGTAATTTTCATTCTGTAATCTTAAAACCCTTTCGGATATCTGTCAAAAACACCAAAAGCCATATAGATCACTTTTTGTCCGCGTCTATATGGCTTTTAGTTTAGAAAAGCAATGCCTTATGCATTTTTGCTTTTGATATACTCATCAATTCCTTTAGCTCCGGCTTTTCCGGCACCCATAGCAAGGATAACAGTTGCTGCACCTGTTACAGCGTCACCGCCGGCGTAAACGCCCTCTTTGCTGGTCTTTCCGGTTTCTTCCTCAGCTACGATACATTTTCTTCTGTTGACATCCAGACCGTAGGTGGTGGAAGAAATCAGCGGGTTCGGTGAAGTACCAAGAGACATGATAACTTCGTCTACTTCAATTTCGAACTCAGATCCTGGAATCTCAACCGGTCTTCTTCTTCCGGAAGCGTCCGGCTCGCCAAGCTCCATACGGATGCAGCGGATACCGGTTACCCAGTCTTTGTCGTCGGTCAGAATTTCTACCGGGTTGGTCAGAAGGTCGAAGATGATACCTTCCTCTTTTGCATGATGAACTTCCTCTGCACGGGCCGGAAGCTCTGCCTCAGAACGACGGTAAATAACGTGTACCTCTGCGCCGAGACGAAGTGCGGTTCTTGCAGCGTCCATAGCTACGTTGCCACCGCCGACTACAGCAACTTTCTTGCCGTGTGCGATCGGGGTATCGTAATCATCGCGGAATGCTTTCATCAGGTTGTTTCTGGTCAGGAACTCGTTTGCGGAGAATACGCCGTTTGCGTTCTCACCCGGGATTCCCATGAACATCGGAAGACCTGCTCCGGAACCGATGAATACTGCTTCAAATCCTTCGTCTTTTAACAGCTCGTCGATGGTAACGGATTTTCCGATGATAACGTTGGTCTCAATTTTAACACCGAGAGATTTTACGTTCTCGATTTCAGCGGCAACTACTTTGTCTTTCGGAAGACGGAACTCCGGAATACCGTAGCTTAATACACCGCCGGCTTTGTGAAGTGCCTCGAAGATGGTTACATCGTAGCCAAGTTTTGCAAGGTCTCCTGCGCAGGTAAGACCTGCAGGGCCGGAACCGATAACCGCGATCTTGTGGCCGTTTTCTCTGCTGCCGGAACCGGTTTGATACCGTTTCTTTTGCCCAGTCAGCAACGAAACGCTCCAGTTTACCGATGGAAACAGCGTCGCCTTTGATTCCGCGGACACATTTGCCCTCGCACTGGCTCTCCTGCGGACATACACGGCCGCAGACTGCCGGGAGTGCACTGGACTCACCGATAATTTTGTATGCTTCCTCGAAGTTTCCTTCTTTTACCTGTGCAATGAATGCCGGAATGTTGATATTAACCGGGCATCCTGTGATACATTTTGCATTTTTACAGCCCAGGCAGCGCTGTGCTTCTTCTACTGCTTCGTCTTTGTTGTATCCAAGACATACCTCGTCAAAATTTGTGGCACGTACCTTCGGCTCCTGCTCACGTACCGGTACTCTGTTTAATCCCTTTGCCATTATTTGTCACCTCCGCACTGGCCGCATCCACCGTGATGGGTTGCGCCTTCCTGGTATCTTAAGAGAGCTCTTCCCTCTTCTGTCTTGTACATCTGCTGACGTTTCATAGCCAGGTCGAAGTCTACCAGATGACCGTCAAACTCCGGTCCGTCTACGCAGGCAAATTTTACTTCATTGCCTACCATTAGACGACAGGCACCGCACATACCGGTTCCGTCTACCATGATCGGGTTCATGCTGACAACGGTCGGGATGTTCAGTTCTTTTGTCAGAAGACATACGAATTTCATCATGATCATCGGTCCGATGGCAACACAGACATCATACTGTTTGCCCTGGTTCTGTACAAGGTCGCGGAGTACATCGGTACCCATACCTTTTCTTACGTAAGAACCATCGTCTGTGGTTATGTACAGATTGCTGACAGCAGACATTTCTTTCTCGAGAATAACGAGATCTTTTGTCTTTGCTCCGACAATGGCGTCAGCAGTGATTCCATGCTCATGCAGCCATTTTAACTGCGGGTAAACCGGTGCAGTTCCAACACCGCCGGCTACGAATACGATCCGTTTTTTCTTCAGTTCTTCGATATCTTCGCTGCAAAACTCGGACGGCTGTCCCAGAGGTCCTACGAAATCCATGAAAGCATCTCCCGCTTTGAGATCTTTCATTTTTTTGGTAGATTCTCCGATCGGCATGAATACGATGGTGATAGTTCCTGCTTCTCTATCGTAATCACAAATGGTCAGAGGAATTCTTTCTCCTTCTTCATCTGCCTTGACAATAACAAACTGTCCAGGGAGGCAGTGCTGTGCTACTCGCGGTGCTTCTACTACCATACGGTAGATGTTATTCGCGAGCATTTCCGCTTCTTGAATCTTGTACATAATATCCTCCTAATCTTGTTAGAAATATTTTAACAAAAGCACGACTTGGATTTTCGCGCATTTTATGTTAATACTTTATCACGTTTCCGGTTATTTGTAAACAACGGACAACATCTTTTCCCATCATCCGTGTTCCTCCAGATAATTTTCGAACTGTTCCATGGACATCAGAACTTTTCTCGGCTTGGTTCCTTCCTCCGGTCCTACGACACCGGCATCCGCGAGCTGGTCCATGATTCTGGCCGCGCGGTTGAAACCGATTTTCAGCACTCTCTGGAGCATGCCGATCGATGCCTTATCTTTTTCGATGATAAATTTTCCGGCTTCCACGAAGTAATTATCGCGGTTATCTCCGCCGCCTGCGGCAGAACCGCCATCCAGGCTTACGGTGTGAATCCGTTTTTCGATATCCGGATCATAAGCGTTCTCGCCGTAGTGATCTTTTAAGTAGGCAACGACATCGCTGACCTCTTTATCCGAAACAAAGGATCCCTGCAGACGGGCCGGTTTCTGGTAATCCTGCGGCTTGTAGAGCATATCGCCTTTTCCAAGCAGTTTTTCCGCACCTCCCATGTCGAGGATCGTACGGGAATCTACGCTGGAAGAAACCGAGAATGCAATACGGGACGGCATATTTGCCTTGATAAGACCAGTGATGACATTGACGGAAGGTCTCTGTGTTGCAATAATCAGATGGATGCCGGCCGCACGGGCAAGCTGTGCCAGACGGCAGATCGCATCCTCCACTTCTCCCGGCGCAACCATCATCAGGTCGGCAAGCTCGTCCACGATAATGACGATCTGCGGCAGTTTTTCCGGTTTTTTGCCGTTTTCATCCGGCGGCAGCTCGGCAACTTTCGCATTGTAGCCTTTCATATCGCGCACGTTGAATTCCGCAAATTTGTTATAACGGTCTGTCATCTCCGCAACCGCCCAGTTCAGAGCTCCGGAAGCCTTTTTCGGGTCTGTGACAACAGGGATAAAAAGGTGCGGAATGCCGTTATAAACAGAAAGCTCAACGACCTTCGGGTCGATCATGATCAGTTTGACGTCTTCCGGTTTTGCCTTATAAATAATACTCATAATCAGCGTGTTGATGCAGACCGATTTACCGGAACCGGTCGCACCGGCGATCAGAAGATGAGGCATTTTCGCGATATCTGCGATGACCGGTCTGACCGGCGATGTCTTTTCCGACAGCAAAGGCCAGATTCGAAGAAAAGTTCTTAAACTCCGGTGTTTCAAGAAGATCACGCAGCATCACGGCCGTGTTCGTCTTATTTGGAACCTCGATTCCGACTGCGGATTTTCCAGGGATCGGTGCCTCAATGCGGACATCTGCTGCTGCAAGACTCAGCTTGATATCGTCGGTCAATCCGACAATCCGGCTTACTTTCACGCCCTGTTCCGGCATCAGCTCATACCGTGTGACGGTCGGTCCGCAGCTTACGTTATTGACTGTAACTTTGACACCGAAGCTGTCCAGCGTCTCCTCCAGTTTCCGCGCTACTTCCCGCAAATGCGCATCGGAATCGCCCATGGCACCGCGCGTCCCTTTTTTCAGAAGATTCATCGGCGGTGTTTTGTACTCCGGCCGCTTTTCCTCTGCTTTTTTCCCGATTTCCTGACGAATGCCGTCTACATCCGCCTCGATCTCTTCACAGGAAGACCGCGGATTTCTCGTATGATCCGCAGACGTTTTCTCTTTTTTCGCCTCTTCTGCAGCTTGCCGTGTCATCTCCGGTTCTGTCTTTTCCGGCTCTTCAGCCGGCACAGAACCACGGTGAATCGAAAGCTCCGGCATCTCCATCTGATGGGTATCGTCGTTTTCGTTTAAATCAGCCTTCGATTCCACATGAGAAAGAAGGCGGGATTTCTTTTTCTTCCCGGCTTTTTTCGGTTCCTCCACTGGCTCAAGAATCAGCTCTTTTCCTTCCTCTTCCTCCATCGCAGCTTGGCGCGCCAGACGCTCCTGGCGGCGCTCCTCCGCCATCCGGCGGTGGTCATTCGTCTTTTCATGGATCGGCACGAAAATCGGCTTCTGCGTCATCACGATCACGGAAATCACGATGGCGATCACAATAATCACCCACGCACCGATCTGGCCGAATCCCATGCCGAGAATTTTCACGACAGACCCTCCTAAGATTCCTCCGCCGAGATGATCGTAGGCGCTGTCAAAATAGTAATCCAGAAATGTCGTATCTCTCGTATAGCCGGACGCCAGAAGCTGCATAAAAGCGCAGAAAAAGACGAAGCAGCTGATCGCTCCCCCGGTTTTCCGCACAATTAAAAAGTTCTGTCTGTTTGCTATGTAAAATGCTGTTCCAAAGAAGATCAGAACCGGTGCTGCCCACTCTGTCACGCCGAAAAGGCCGAAAAAGAAGTCGCAGACAGCCTGTCCGATCACGCCGCCCATACCGAAATTACTGAGCATCAGCAGAATCGAAACAGCAAGCACGGAAAGCAGAATAATTTCTGCGCGCACTCCCTCGTCCATCGGCTCACGGACTGTGTTTTTCCTTGTGCCGGAGGTACGTTTTGCGGTACTGCTCTTTTTCGCCGTTGTTTTTCTGGCCGTTGTTTGGGTCTGTTTCTTTTTTGCTGTCCCGGAAGCAGAAGTTTTTTTCTTTGTCTTCCCGCTTCCCTTTGTTGTATTTGCCATGCAGAACTTCTCCCCTTTCTCGTATTACAGCAGAAAATATCCTGCAATGGAGAATGTCCCGACAAGAAGACAGTACAAAGCAAAATATTTCAGTTTCCATTTTTTCACCACACGCATCAGAATGCGGATCGTAAAGTAACCGGCAAGTGCCGCCATGAAAACGCCGACCAGATATACCGGATGAAAAACAATTTTATTTTTCCCATGGTCGCAATTTCAACGATCGTTGCCCCGATAATCGCCGGAACACTCACAATCAGAGAGTATTTCACAGCGTACGAACGGGTCATGCCGCCGATCACACACGCAGAAATAGTCGAACCAAGACGGGAAAGACCCGGAATCGTGGAAAAGCCTTGGAAGAATCCGGCAATCAGTGCATCTTTCGGCTTCAAATTTTTCTGCGTTTTTTCTCCCTCCGGAAGCATATCTGCCACCACAAGCAGAATCGCCGTCAGATACAGACCAACGCCAGGTGCCAGCAGATTCGAGGAGGTCAGTGTGACAAGGCTCTGAATCATGCCGCCGATTACAGCAGTCGGGATGGTGGTCAGAATCAGCAGGAAAGCAAGCATACGGTAGTTGCTGCCGAGTACCTTCCGGTACTGCTTTCTCTCCTGATGCTGACTGGAAAAGTGTTCCTTTAAATTATGAAACAGATCGATTATGATTCCGCACAACGCGAGGAAGAGACGTTTCCATTCCTTCGAAAATGTGAGCAGAATTGCAATCATGGAGCCAAAGTGCAAAAGCACATTGAAAAACACCGTCTGCGTATCTTCGATCTTCATAAAGTGACGGAAGATAATCAGATGTGCGGAGCTGCTGATCGGCAGGAACTTCCGTGATTTCCCTGGATCAGACCCAGAATTAAAGCTTCTATTACTGTCATTTTTATCCTGTTCCCTAGTTTTTCTCGTTTTGTGAAAGTCCGGACAAACTTCCGTTCGAATTTTCACAGCGAACTCATTCTAACACAAAATCCCCTGAAACACAAGCCGCGCCGTGAAGTCAATTTTCTGTCCCTGCTGCCTTTTTCATCAGCTCATTCAGCTTTTCGAGCGCGCGGGCAATGCCGCCGACCTCGTCGATCAGGCCTTCTTCCACTGCCTGCGGGCCGTCCAGCATTGTTCCGACATCCTTGACCAGCATTTTCGTATCGAGCATCAGCTCCTCGAGCCGTTCCTTGGTGATTTTAGAATGGGCCGATACAAAACCTGTGATCCGATCCTGCGTCTTTTCCATATTACGGTACGTCTGTGCAACACCGATGAACATGCCGTTTGTACGCACCGGGTGAATGACCATGGTGGCACTCGGCACGATCAGCGAATAGTCTGCTGCAACTGCGAGCGGGACACCGATCGAATGACCGCCCCCTAAAACGAGCGATACCGCAGGCTTTCGCATGGACGCAATCATCTCTGCAATTGCAAGACCGGCCTCCACATCTCCGCCTACGGTATTCAGGAGAATCAGAAGACCATCAATACTTTTGTCCTCCTCGGCACGGGCAAGAGCAGGGAGAATGTGCTCATAGCGCGTCGCTTTCGTGCGCTCGCCGAGTGATTCATGCCCCTCCACCTCGCCGATGATGGACAGCAGATAAATGTTGGTCTTCGAGTTCTACAATATTTTCTTTTTCTGTCTGGTTTTTCTGT
>ENA-OQMY01000528-OQMY01000528.1-human-gut-metagenome-genome-assembly--contig:-NODE-528-length-9980-cov-4.631483_pt1 | contig 9980 bp, 10 predicted proteins | sample MGYA00242623_ERZ504868 | MGnify/ENA primary metagenome ERZ504868 (study PRJEB26092, sample SAMD00036386) | human gut metagenome | host: Homo sapiens | study: EMG produced TPA metagenomics assembly of the...
TTCCACTCCGACCGCGGCGTCCAATACGCCGCCTACGCTTACCGTCAGCGTCTCGCCAGCCTCGGCATCCGGCAAAGCATGTCCCGCAAGGGCGATCCCTATGACAACGCCGTGGCCGAAAACTTCTCAGCTGCCTCAAGTGCGAGTGCGTCCATCTGCGCCATTTCGCCTCAAGGGCACATGCCATGGCAGACGTCTTCGCTTATATCGAGACCTTTTTACAACCCAGTGCGCCCGCATTCCTCTATTGGCTGGCGTCCTCCGGATCGACCTTTCCGCGCGTGCCTTGTCTGAGCATCCCGCCGCCTGAGTGTGATACGACAAGATATCCTGCGTTTCTTTCTGTTTTTTCTTCATTTTTACTGTCCACGAAACAGGGAAGGGCACACCGGGATGTATACACGGTCATCCGATAGCTGCCCGTTGTTGTGCCTGTGCCGCACCAGCGCGTAGCGGATGCTCATGTCCCCGCCCGCTGCCGCAATATCGTATCCATAGCACGGCATATATAGATCTGCAGCCAGCGCCGTTCCCTGCGAATTCCCCAACGGGTCCCGCCCGCACACCGGGCAGAGCCAGATGTCATAGTTGTTGGGCGATGTGAAGATCTCCCGTGTGTTGACGGTCTGGGAACTGCCGGAGTACATGTAGCCGATCACGTAGGTATATGGCGTGCCGTTTCGGTCCGCGCCCAGCGCGCCGCCCGCGGCGAACGCCGTGGACGCAAGCAGCATCACACACAGCAGCAGCGCAAGCAGGCTTGCGCTATACCGTTTCCATTTCTGTTTCATCCTTCGTTTTTTCCTTCTTTCCGCTTGTATTTGAAAAGGGCGGCTGGTTTTTCCAGCCGCCCTTTTTCACAAAAGAATATATACCAATAGGTTTTTCGCCCGGAACACGCGGGGCCGGGCGCGCAGCACCTGGCTTTTGAATACCGCCCACAAAAATTTTTCCAGCGGCATCCCGTTGTAGGTAAAAAAATCCGGCCAGCGCCAGCGGCGCGGCCCCCAAAATACATACCCAGCCCGTCGCTTCTGTTCCAAGCGTATCCACACATCCAAAATACATCCCCACCGCTGCTCCCACAGCGGCAAGCGAGCATCCGAACTGCCGCAGCGACAGCCCGAAAAAAATGCTTTCATGGTATTGCCGTACTTCCTTCGGCACCTTTATCTCCAATTCTGTTTCACCTCGTTACAGGCCCATCATTTCCCGAACAATGCGGTCCGAGCCTTTTACCAGTCCCACAAGGACCAGCATGTTGAAGATCATTTCCGCCACATAGGTCCAAACCATCGAAACCGCTGAGCCTGACGGTGCCGCGGGCGACCCGCTGCCCATATATGCGGAAAAGATCAGGCAGGACAGCACGATGACCGCACCTTCCAGGCACACGCCCACATATCCTTTGAGGAACGCCTTCCCCGTGGCCGCCGTTTCGCCGCTGCCAAATGCCGCGATGGGCACCGGGACCAAAGCTGTGTAAATGTATAGTTTGAAAAAACGGCTATACACCGTCATGATCAGGATAAAGGAAAGCACGGTAATGAACAGGCTGCCCAAAATCGTCACGAGCCACAGCGGGATGGACGCGAGAAAACCCACGTTTCCGATGGCCGCGCTGATCTCGCCGGGCAATGTGCCCACGTTGCCCGCCATACCGCCCATCTGCCCGGCCACCGTGCTTACAATGCCGCCGCATATATCGAACACGGCCAGCATCAGCGGCATACAGTAGGTGACGGCGGCTTTTGCCGCCACAAAATGCAGGAAATACCGCAAAGCCGCTTCCGGGCGGCGCAGCTCCTGAAAGTTTACCGTGTTTTTGAACAGCCCCATGGCGAAAAAAAGAACCAGCAGCCCATACCCGATGGCCTGCAGCGCGCCGTTGATCTGCACAACGATGTTCCATATCCCACCGCCTTTAAATTCCTGCGGCGTCATGCTCACCAGCTGCCAGATCTCCGCCAGCTTCTCATTCCACGTCGCCAATGCGTTTTCCAGATTCTCTACGATCCAGTTGTCATCCAAATGGGGTTCACCTCCATAAACGAAAAAGACGGCTTGAAAAGCCGTCTTTTTTCATGCGATTCTTCACTTTTTTATCGAAGCATCCACCCATATTCCTGTCTGGCGTCTACAATGTACTCCACATAGACTGTATCGTCCACTACAATGTATATAACCAGATACCACTTGGGTATATGCAGTTTTCGATATGGACTCCTCCGATCTTCTTCATCCAAATAAGGACATCGCTCCGGCATTTGTGCCAGGCTTCGTATACCTTCCATCAGGGATACCCTCAGCTTTTCCGCTGCCTGCGGGTTCACTTCCGCCAGGAAAGATACATGCGCCTTCATCATCTGCCGCGCCTTATCCGAAATCAGTACCCTATACCTCTGCCCGTCCATGCCCTGACGCCTCCGCAATCGCCCTTCGCAGTTCAGCATCCACTTCATCAACAGAATAGTATTTTGCCCCGTTGATTCGGTCGCGTTCAATGTCCAGCAGGGTTTCCCGCAGGGCTAGCATTTTCTCACGGCGGGAAAAGGCTTCGATATCCATTACGACCAAATCACCCTCGCCGCTTTTTGTCAAGTACACAGGTTCTCCTGTGCTTTTGCACAGCTTTGAAATTTCGTTGTAGTTGTTGCGAATAGACGCCGATGGTTTGATGTTCATACTCCGCCCTCCCTTACAAATTGAGTACATATATATCTTACCCTCAAAATATTACCGCGTCAACTACACCGTAATAAAGTCCAAAATTTCCTTTGCAAACATAATGAGCAGGCCGCCGAAAAACTGCCAGAAAGCCGTTGGCCCGCTGGCTGGAATCATGGCTCTGTACTGCAAGGCCGATCTGTACAATGCCGTAGCCCGCCACGATAACGCCCACGGCGCGCACGCATTGGAACACCAGGTCGGACAGGTTGTTGATGGTGTCCAGCGGCCCCGATGCGCCGCCCTCTGCAAAGGCCGGGACCGCCAGCAGCGCGCCCAGCAGGCACACCAATACAATACGCGCATATCCGATGCGCGCCTTATGGCCGCGCTTTGCATCGCGCAGCGCCGCCGCGTCAGGCTTGTTCTTTTTTCGTTCAATTTTCTTTTCCTCCAGTTCTTCTTTGCTGTGAAGCACCTCAAACGCCGAAAGCAGCTCCGGCGCAAGCGGCGTTCCCTTTTTCCATTCTTCCTGTACATCCTCTGCCGGAATACTGGCGGACAATGCGCAGTAATCCTCCGGCACTTTGTATGGCGGCGCGCCGCCCATTTCCGTGTACCGGATATTCGGATGCCGGTTCAAGTCGTATTTCCGGTCCAGTACCGGGTATTCGCCGCGGATGAGCAGCAGCGCGTCCCGGTCCACCATGCGCAGCTCCTCCGGCGTCACAAGCTCCCGGCCCGTATTCTGGAAATTCCGGCTGGATGAGCCGCCGCGCCCCTTTGTCTCACCGCGTGTTATGGTATCAATGGTCGCCTTCCCTGTCATTTTGCTGATATACGACAAACTTTCCTGATCGTTGCCGCCCAGGAACAGGAACGAATCGCAGTTGCCCACGACCTCCTCCCAGCTCTCCTTGTACATCGCCTTGATGGCGGAAAGCCCCTGTACCACCACGCTGCACCCGATGTTCCGGCTGCGCGCCGTGCGCAGGATCTGCAGATAGTTGTCCGGCTGCGGCGTATTCGCCCATTCGTCCTGGATGCACTGCACATGCACAGGCAGCGGCCCGCCGTATTTCTGGTCGGCAATGTAGTAAAGCTCCTGAAACGCCTGCATGAGGTAGGAGACGCCGCGCCTTGCCGGATTTCTCCGATAGGTTTCGGCGCTCCCCCTCCCGAACCGGACGGACACCTCTCGGCGTATCCGGCTCTCCGTCTACAAAACTTAGGTTTGGATGCTGTTATAACAGCATGGGCATAGGGCAAGGGATTTTCGGCGGATGCGCAGCATGACGCGCTCCCACTCGGTTTCACCCTTTAGGTCTTTCAACTTTCGGACGTGGTGCATCACAATTTCTTTTGTCTCCGCACCACAAAGCTCACAAATGCCATTTTTCATTCGGCGGAGCAGACTGCGCTCCTTGGTGTATTTTCGGAAGTTTGGCATAATGTCTGAAAAATCCGGGGCCGCTTTTACATTCTGCTGAAATCCATCGTGGTAAAATTGGAGTTCCTTGTCGCCGCCCTTGGTGCTGTATTTCACAGAAAAGATACCGTCACGTACATATTTAGCCTTGATGTGCTTGTAGGTGGTACGGTATTTGCAGCCAAAGGTTTTGAACAGGCTTCCCCGCATGATTCTGTAAAAGCTGTTCAGAGCAGACACGTTTGCCGCCAGTCTGTAATAGTTGTAAAGCCCGCGGATTTCCGAATTGAATTTGCTTACAATTTGTGCGTCTGGCATATTGATGAGCCTTCCTCGGTAGGTCGGCTTCCATATCTCTTTTCCGTCAGGGCACTTTTTGATATACATCGCTCTGTATTCCAGCAGCTTATTTAACCACTTTTCATGGGGGAGATACAGCTTGACCTGTCCGTTCCAGTGACGTTTGAGATTTCCATTTTTATCACGGGAGTAATCTTGGCTTCTTGATACAGTCAGGTCGTAGCCGAGGAAGCGTACCAGCTCCGCAGAGTGGGTGATTTTCGTCTTTTCCTCCGATAGTGTCAGATTTAGCTCGTCATGAAGGAATGCACGTAATTTTCCTTTGATGATCTCCGCGTCAGCTTTTGGCCCTATAACCCCGATGATGAAATCATCCGCGTATCTTACGTACTGGATTTTCTTGAAGGTGGGGTCGATGGCTGGGAAACACGGGATGGAGAGCAGTTTTGCATAGAGTTCATTTACGCGGCCTTTTGCCCGCTGGACTTCGGCCTCGTCTCCTTGCTCCACTGCTGTTTTGCGCTTTTTCTCCCAATAGTGTGCCAACGCCAGAGTTTGCGAGTATTCTTTCTGCGGTTTGCGGTAGCTGTCCTGTCTGTCGTATTCCAATTTGAGCTTTTCTACGAATGTGTCCAGTTCGTTGAGATAGATATTTGCAAGGATTGGGCTGACCCCGGAGCCTTGGGGAGTGCCGCTGTAGGTGATGTTGTATTCCCAATTTTCCAGGTAACCTGCCCGGAGAAATTTCCAGAGCAGTTCGATGAAGCTCTCGTCGGTAATACGCCGTCTGACGATGCTGATGAGGACATGGTGGTCAATGTTGTCGAAACAGCCCTTGATGTCACCCTCTACGAACCATTTCACGCCTGTGAACGTCCGCTTTACTTCGGTCAGACACGTATGGCAGCTCCGATTGGGCCGGAACCCGTGAGAATGAACAGAAAATCCGGGTTCATAGATAGCCTCCAGCATGACCCTGACTACTTCCTGCACCAGTTTGTCATCCGTGGATGGAATACCCAGTGGCCGTTTTTTGCCACTGTTTTTCTTTGCAATATACTTCCGCTTGGCTGGTTGCGGCTGATAGCTGTGGTCTTTCAGCGATGCGATGATTCGATTGACCCTTGCCATACTCATGCCGTCCAGTGTGTTCCCGTCTGTTCCCGCCGTCATGCTTCCCTCTGAGGATGCGATTTTCTGATAGGCCAGCAGATACATTTCGGGATTGTAGAGATTGCGGTATAGCCGTTTGAATTGGTAGCTTTTGTCCTTTGCTTTGTCACCTAAGTTTTTCAATATAACTTCTGGACTTCTCATAGTGTCTCTCACACCTTTCCGCAGATTATATTGAGCAGTAGACTGTCTCACTTCGCCATGTGGACGGCTTTCCCGCCCTCGGACTACTATTGAGACTGTGTTACCTTGGCGGATATTCAGGGCCGCTTTTCTCATAGCGCCCATAGCCATAGCTGGCTTTCCGCTTTAGGCAATCCCCATTTGGCTTCAATGGAACATGAGCTGCCGTATTGTCGGATGGGATTTTTCGCCACTTTGCGCCGTTTCTCCCACGGCTGCCTGCTCCGAGTATCTCGCAACGCCCCTACACGCAAGTTTGTTGCCGGAGCACCGGCGGCTGAAACTCCTTTACGCCGGAGACGATGTTATATCTTGCTCGTGACTATCCTTTAAGCAGTTTAGCTTTCATCCTCATATACAGCTTTTCATCCTATTGTGCCTTGCTCACCGCATGGAGTTTGCGGCAGCGCACTCTCCGACATGCTACACTCCCTGTCAGGTTTCCCATTCCAGATAAGTCGGGGGATGATAGGTTGCTTTCAGTCTGTTTTGGGCCTCCTTATCCCATTGGATTTACTGATTGCGTTGATACTTTTACCTACTGTTTTCTCAAAACAGCATTCCAAAGAAACCGCGCCCGGATTTATTGCTTAACGCGCCCGGGCCTATGGGCGCACGTATACAGCATGCTCACCAGAAAATTCAGGCTGGTGTCGTTATCCGGTATCACGCAAAAAATCGCGCGCTTTTCCTCCCCCAGCCGCCCAATATACATCTCGTCGCTGTCTGTGACGCGGGCCAGCTCCGGCAGATTGAAGGCCGCAAGCCGGACCGCCGCGCCGATGAGGATGCTTTTCGCGGTTTTGTCCTGCGCCTGCTTGAACACCTTGTACTGCTTGAGCGCGATGCTCTGCGGGTCGTCGCTTTCCAGCTCGTCAAACAGCAGGTCCAGCGCACTTTTGAAATTCAGGTCGCCCTCCCGCACCTCCGCCGCGTTGATCATCTCCATGACCATCGTGAAGTTCTGCTCGCACACAGGCGCTCTGTGCTTCAGATACAAAATGAGCGCCTGCAGGAGCGCCGTCTCCGCACGGTCCCAGAACGGGTCCGAGTTTTTCGCGTCCTTGGGCGTCGTATTCGCCACAAGGTTCGTGACAAGCCTCAGCGCGTCGCTGTCTCTGCGCAGATAAGCGAAGGGATTGTAATGGCCGCGCATATTCACAAGGTCCAGCACCGTGAACGGGATGCCCTGCTTTTCAAGCAGCCCGCCCACGGCGCGCAAAATCTCGCCCTTGCAGTCTGTGATAATATATGAGCAACAGGCGTTCATCACATTGGGCAGACAAAAATACCGCGTCTTGCCTGCCCCGGAGCCGCCGACGATGAGCTGATGGGTATTGCGCTTTGTAATGCGCCCATCCAGGCCCAGCGCGACATGCTGTGTCAGCAGGATGTTTTTCTCCCTGTGCCGCCTGTCCCGGTACTTTTTTCCGATGGTCCGCGGGTCTCCCCACCGGGCGCTGCCGTATTCTTCGCCCGGACGGCGGTTGCCGCGCCCGGATTCCACGGCCACGGCTCCCGCCGGATACAGCAGCCCCCCCAGAAGCAGAAAACGCCCCGTGTCCTTTGTCCAGCGGACCGAAAACGGGGCGTTCATGCAGACGGAGAAACGGGCGAGCACCCTGGACAGGGATGCGCCGCCGGAAAACGCATCGGCCAGCGCCGCGGCGAGCCACAATGCCAGTGGGAAGCCCAGCGCCCACAGGATGTACCGGGCCGTGCGGCCCTGCTGCGGCTTCACCGGGTCAGCACGGCGTTCTTTGCCCTGCTGCGCTGGCGCAGGTCCAGCGCGCGTTCAATGCTGCGGTTCAGCACCTTGGAAAGGTCGCAGGTCTCCCGCAGCATATTCAGGCGTTCGGGCGCTTCCAGCTCCCCGTACTGCTGTACGACGCCGGAAAAGTCCGGCTGCTCCACCGGGACGCCGTACCGTCTGCACAGCGCATAGCATACGCTGTGCGCATCCAGCTCATAGGGCCGCGGGTCAAAATCGCCCGCCTCCATCCCTGTTCCGATCTGCGCATAGACGATCTCGCGCGCCAGCGCGCGGAACGATGCCGCGCCCGAAAGGTCCGGCTGGATGGCGATGCGGTTTTCCTCCGGCTGATATTCCGCCTCCCCGAAGATATCTGCTGTCGCGACCACCTCCACGGGGCTGCTTTGCAGCAGCGCGCCCAGCGCCTTTTCCATATCCGGCGTTCCGTCCCGCAGTATCCCACGCACGGGAACCGGGTCGCCTGCGGTCTGCGCCTTGTCGTACACATAGTCCAGCTTGATGTACCCGCTGCGCGTATCCCGCATGAACACCTGTACGGGCGTTTCATCCTCGCGTATTTTCCGCCCAAGCTCTGTCCATTTTTTGCGCGGCAGAAGCTGCGTTGCGCCGGGGCGCTGCTTCCACACTGTGGCGGTATTGGCCGCATTGTACATAGTCTGCGCGTGCAGGTCCAGAAACGCCCTGTATTTTTCCGGGTCCGATGTGACCTCCATCACCGCCGCGTCACGCCGCTCATAGGCCTCTGTGCGTTCCTCCTGTTTTTTCTGCTTGAAATCCTCAAGTTCCTGATTTCTGTTTGCGATCAGGTCTGCGATATTTGCCATAGCTTTTCACTCCTACAAATCAAAATACGGCTCGTCCCGCACCGCTGTGCGGACGGTGTTGTCCGTCTGCGTGCGTGCCTGCTTTTGCAGGCGGTCGATGGCCGCGCGCACGGACGGACGTTCAGTAGTAGTCGTCCTCGCATTGCTGTCTGAGCCATGCCCGCGTGTCTGCGAGGCGCTGCCGGACCGACCGCGGGCGGCTTCTTTTTTACCTCCACCGCCTTTTCCCGCGGCACAGGGTAGCCCAGATGCTCCAGCACGCGGTTGATGCTTGCCGCCGCGCTGGCCGGAAACAGGATATCGTTCAGCCCGTTGTCCAGAGATTTGTTTTTGATTGGGCAGAACAGGATGCCGTATTCCTTTGCAAGCCGGCGGAACTGCCGCAGGTCCTCGCTTTTGATGGGCAGCAGCTTCAATTCCTCGCCGCTGCGCAGCAAACGTGTCAGACGCGTAGGGCCATGGGTCTTTTCCTCCTCTTTGGCCAGAGCCACCAGGAGCGCCGCAAGATTTTTTGCGCCAAGCCCGGCCAGCTTCACAGCCTCCTCCGTGATCATCAGGCTGTCCCGCACCAGACGCTCCGCCGCGTCACCTCCCATATTCATCGCGCTTCACCTCCTTTCGCTTTTTCGTTTCTTCCCGCTGCGCGTCCGTATGGGCCAATGCAAGCTGGTCCCGGATATGCTCCATATCCGCCTCGATCTGTTCGCACAGGCGCAGTTCCCGGCGCATAGCCCGCAGCGCGGCGGTCAGACGGTCGATTTGGGCGGACAGCTCCGCACGGTTCATACCATTGGATGTATCCCCCCTTTTCCGGTACAGCGCCGCACGCCGGTGCGTCATGCGTTCGATCTCTGTTTTCGTCTGCGCCCTGTACGCACAGAGCGCGGCGCTGTCCGTGATTTTGTGTTCCAGCAGGAACCGATGCTGTGCCAGATACCGGTCGAAGCGGCGCAACTCCCCTCGCAGCGCATAGGAGACGTGGCGGGGCGCGCGTTTGCGCCGGACCTTGCACAGCAGGTGCAGGTATCGGTAAGTCAGGGCGGCAAAACCGGAATATCCGGCCCGCCCGGACGCAAAGCGCCCGCGCAGGCGGTAGGCCCTGCGCGGGCGTGAAGAGGACTTTTGATTTTCTTTTTTCCGCATGTTTTGCCGCGCCGGGCGCGGCGGGACTTCGGGCGTGGTGGGCGTCCGAAGCTGCGGCGGCTGCTCCAGCCGCTGACGGATGGCCGCCTCCGTGTATTCCGGCCCCAGGGATTTCAAGCGCAAAAATTTGCCGCCCGTCTTATGGCGGACCGCCATATATTTGATCTCCGGGCCGTATTTGACGATGTATCCGCGCCGCTGAAGGCCCAGCACAAAGGTCTGGAAGCTGGCAGCGGCGGCAAGCACTTCGTCCACATCCGCTTTTTACCATTCCGCGCATGGTGGGCTTTTTCTCTTTTTCGTCCAGCCATTCCCGGTACTGCTTCCCTTTGTTTTGTGGCTCAATGACGGAAAGGCCGTATTCGCGGCAGAGCGCGTCTGAAACGGTACGGATTCCGTTGTAGTAGTTGTTGAAATCGTTGCGGAACATCCTGCCGTCCGCATACGAGCAGGCGTTGAACACGATGTGGTTATGCGGATGGGCTTT
>ENA-OQMY01000529-OQMY01000529.1-human-gut-metagenome-genome-assembly--contig:-NODE-529-length-9980-cov-3.005988_pt1 | contig 9980 bp, 12 predicted proteins | sample MGYA00242623_ERZ504868 | MGnify/ENA primary metagenome ERZ504868 (study PRJEB26092, sample SAMD00036386) | human gut metagenome | host: Homo sapiens | study: EMG produced TPA metagenomics assembly of the...
CCTTGTCATCATTGACGAGGAGCAGCGCTTCGGCGTCAAGCACAAGGAAAAGCTGAAGGAAAATTTCATCGGCGTGGACATGCTGACGCTTTCGGCTACGCCCATCCCGCGCACGCTGAACATGGCGATGAGCGGCCTGCGGGACATGAGCACCATCGAAGAGCCGCCCTTTGAGCGCCGCCCCATCGAGACCTATGTGATGGAATACGACGCGGGCGTGGTGGCCGAGGCCCTGCGGCGCGAGCTGGACCGCGGCGGCCAGGCGTATTATATCCACAACCGCATCGATACCATCGACCAGTGTGCGGCAAAGCTGGCGGAGCTTTTGCCCGGCGCGCGCATCGCCACGGCCCACGGCCGTATGGACGAGGCCACGCTTTCGGGGGTATGGCAGAAGCTGCTGGACGGCGAGATCGATGTCCTGGTGTGCACCACGCTCATCGAGACAGGTGTGGACGTGCGCAACTGCAACACGCTCATCATAGAGGACGCGGACCGCATGGGTCTTGCCCAGCTGTACCAGATCCGCGGCCGCGTGGGCCGCTCGGGCCGAAAGGCCTACGCCTATTTCGCGTTCCGGCGGGATAAAGTGCTCACGGACATTGCGGCCAAGCGTCTTTCCGCCATCCGGGAGTTCACAAGCTTCGGCTCCGGCTTCCGCATCGCCATGCGCGATCTGCAGATCCGCGGCGCGGGCAACCTGTTGGGGCAGAGCCAGCACGGCCACATGGAGGCTGTGGGCTATGAGATGTATGTCAAGCTGCTGAACCAGGCCATCGCCGCCGAAAGGGGAGAGGCTGTTCAGGCGGATAAGAGCGATTGCCTCATTGACATCACCGTGGACGCCTACATCCCTGAAAAATACATCCCGGACGCCGCCGGACGCATTGAGGCGTACAAGCGCATTGCCGCCATCGACGACCGCCCCGGCGCGGACGACGTGCTGGACGAGCTGGCGGACCGTTACGGTCCTGTGCCCAAAAGCGTGCAGGGGCTTATCGACATCAGCCTGGTGCGGGTGGTGGCTGCAAAGCTTGGCATCTACGAGATCACACAAAACCGGGATACGCTCATTCTGTATTCCGATAAGCTGGACCTCGCCACGCTCAAGCCCCTGCTCAAGGATATGGGCCGCCGCCTGCTGGTGAACGCTTCCGGCAAGCCGTACCTTTCGGTGCGCATCCTGCCCGGCGAAAAGCCGCTGGACGTGATGAATGCCGTGTTCGACAAAATGGCGGAGCTGGAGCGGCCGCAGTAACGCGCTCCGGGGCCGAAAGTTTTGCCCGGCACTTGCCAACAGCCGCGCAACGCGGTATAATTTGTTGTATCATTGCGGGTGAAGGCCGCGGCCGAAGCGGCGCCCGCGCGGAGGGAAACACATTGAAGCTGAAAAAATTCACCGGCCTGCTGCTGTGCGCGGCGTTGGCCCTTTCCATGGCTGCCTGTAAGTTCACCACGCCCGCCGTCGTGATGACGGTGGAGGGCGAGGATATCCCCGCGGGCCTGTACCTGATGTACCAGTATCAGGCGTATTCCAGCGCAAAAAGCAAGCTGGAGGATAAAAGCGCCAAGGTACTGAAAAGCGAGATCGAGGGCTTGAAAGCTGAGGAATGGATCCACAACGAGACGGTGGCCTCCGCAAAACGTTATGTCTGGGTGGAAAAAGCCTTTGCGGAAGCGGGCCTTACCTTCACCGAGGAGGAGCAGGCGTCCATCGACAGCCAGCTCGATACCATCTGGGCCAACAACGAAGCCCTGCTGGCGGCCAACGGCATTGGGCGGGAAAACTACCGCCGCTTCTATGAATGCGAAGCGAAGTATGAAAAGCTGCTGGCTGAGTATCAGGACGGCGAATCGGACAAGATCACCGACGCCGAGGCCAAAAAGTACATGGACGAGACCTATTCCCGCATCCAGACGCTGGTGCTGCCAACTACGGATGCGGATTCCGCCGCGCTGCCTGACGAAAAGCTGGAAGAGCTGAACGCACTGGCGGCCCAGCTTGCCGACGACCTGAACGCGGGCGGTTCCATGGATGAGCTTGGCCCCGAAACGCTGGAAAAGGCGTTTGAGATCTGCGGCCGCGAGTATGCCGAGGACACCGCGTCGTCGTATATGTCCAAAAGCTTCCTCACCGCGGAATCCACCAGCTATTCCGAGGAATTCGTGCAGGGGGTCGTCGCCGCTGAGGTGGGCGCCGCCGGCGTGTACGACGGTTACAGTGTTCCGATGATCTATCAGAAAATCGCCAACTACGAAGACAATGACGATTTCACCGCGAATTACAAAACGACCATCCTCAGCGAGATCACTTCGGCCGCGTTCTCGGACAAAGTGGAGGAGGAGACTGCGGCCTATGCCGTGACGGAGGATGCCTCCGCCGTCAAGACATACAGCCCGTCCAAGATTCGGGAATCCGTTTAAACCGCGTTTATCAGCAAAGCCTGTGCGAAGAAGCCGGCGGCAGCCGGCTTCTTTTTTGCGCATATATGTTTTACCACCCCAACGAAACAGGAGGACAAAAACCTATGGCACAATTTAGCATCCGCCCCGCCCGGCCCGAGGACTGCGGCACCATCCTGGAGCTGATCCGCGGCATTGCGGAATACGAAAAGATGAGCGACGAAGTCGTTGCTACCGAAGAGACCATCCGGCATGCGATGTTCGACGAACACGTCACCCGCTGCCTGCTGGCAGAGCTGGACGGCAAGGTCATTGGATACGCGCTGTACTTTTACAACTATTCCACGTTTATCGGTACAAAAGGCCTCTATCTGGAGGATCTTTTCCTGTATCCCGAATACCGTAAGGCCGGTTACGGCAAGCGGCTCATCCGCGAGCTGTTCAAGATCGCCGCGGCGGAAAACTGCGGCCGCATGGAGTGGTGCTGCCTGAACTGGAACACCCCCAGCCAGGAGTTCTATAAGAGCCTTGGCGCAAAGCCGATGGATGAATGGACAACATGGAGACTGACGAAAGAGGACCTTGCCCGTCTGGCGGCGGAGTAAGGCCGTTCGTCCAAAGCGTAAAGCAAAGCGGCCCGCACCGGTACACCCCGGCGCGGGCCGCTGCATTTCAGCTGTTATGGACGTACATCGTTGGGGTCGTAGGGCGGCTCTGGCATAATGAGCGCGGCTACGATATAGGCCAGCAGGCCCGAGCCCCAGCCGAAGCACAGCAGCACGAACGCCAGCCGTACGATGGTTGGGTCTACGCCGAAATATTCCGCGATGCCGCCGCACACGCCGCATACCATACGGTGGCCGCGGGCTTTATACAAACGTTTCTGGTCCATCAGTCATTTCCTCCTGTTGTCAGTTGAATGTGATCGTTACTTCGCCCATGCCGCATTCGATGTCATAAAATGTGGCCGCGCTGCGGTTTACTTCCAGCTCGACGCCCATGCCGGAATGAGAATAGTCGTCGATGGTCACGGAACCCATGCCGCTCTCCAGCGCGTAGCCGTAGTCCGCCGGCCGGGAGACGGCCACCTCGGCGACGCCCATGCCGCAGGATACCTCGTTTTTGCCGTCCAGGCTGCCGCCGTCGATGGTCAGCTTACCCATGCCGACATCCAGGCTGCTCTCCTGTGTGCAGGTGAGATTTTTTACGGTCATCTCGCCCGCGCCCACCTCAAGGTCGGCTGTGCGGCAGGCCAAGCCGTCCGCCTTCAGCGTGCCCGCGCCGATGGAAAGCTCCACCTCGTCAAACACGGTGTCCCGGGGAACCGTGATGAAAAATTTTACGTTTTCCCAGTTGCGCAGCTGCCAGTCGCCGGTCGTCTTAATCGTCCACACCCCGCCTGAGACCCTGGACTCATAACGCGGGCTGCCGGAGACCTGCAGGTCATACGCGTCACCCGGCTGAATGACGACCTCTGCCGTGGAGATATCGATTTCCAGTTCCCGCACGCTGCCGGTGGGGACGGAGCCGGAGCTGGAGGGGGAGGGCGCACCAGGGGCGGAGGGAGCGCCGGAGGCGTCTGCCCGGAACATGCCGAATTCACCGTCGGTAAAAGCGTCGGTGTAATAGACACGGGGGCCGTTGTCCCAGCCGACGCGGATACTGGTAAGCCGTCCGCCCAGGCACAGGCCCACGATAGAGAGTATGATGCCCAATACAAGGCAGCCGCCCGCAATGCTCAGCAGTGTTTTTATGAATTTTGTCATTGCCGTCTTACCTCACTTTCCCAAACAGGGTGCGGCACAGCGAACCGACGGCACGGAAGAGCGCCGGACCGGCCTTGGCCACGACCCATACCGTACCCGCGCCCAGCAGCGCGCCGATGGAGATGCACAGCAGGCTGAGACCCATCGTCAGGATACCACTGGGAACGGATGTGAACAGCAGCCCAACGCCGCCGCCGAAAGCCGCCACGCCCGCGATCATTGTGGCAAAGCCCGCGAACGCAATGCCGCACAGCCCGCCGACGATGCCCACTACGCCGCCGAACAGGCCGCCGATGAGGCCGATCCAGATGGGACAGGTGAGAATGAGCAGGATGACCCAGAGCGTGCGGTTGGAGGCGGAGCGTCCGCCGTTTTCGCGGTGCGCGCCGTCTTGGGGATAGCTGTATGCATAGGCAGGGCCGTGCTGCGCGCCGTCCGCCGCCTGCGCATTCGGAAAACCGTCCGGAGCTTCCTCGTCCGCGCGCTGGCCTTCGGCCCAAGAGCGTTCTGTTTCCTGCGCCGGGGCCTGGGACGCCTGCCAGTCCGGGCCGTCCAGTGTAAGCTCCGGAACGGGCGCCTGTTCCGGCTTTTCCGGAGCGGTGCTTTTTTCCGCTGCATCACGCACGGCGGGTACGCCGAAGCCGCAGTTTGCGCGAATGATGCAGGCCACCTTTTGGGGGCTGCCTAGCTCGGCCAGCACAGCGGCCTCGTTCTCCGGGCCTGCTTCATCCAGATATTCGTTGTAGAATTTCAGCGCTTCGTCGCGCTCCTCTGTGGTGATATCGCGCAGCTGGGCTTCCAGGGCCGCCATAAACTCCGCTCTATTCATTACTGATTCCTCCGAACAATACGTTGTCGATCTTCGCTTTATACTCCGTCCACTCACGGCGGTACGTTTCCAACTGCTCGCACCCCTTTTCCGTGATGCTGTAATAGCGGCGGTTACGGCCTGCGAATTCACGGTCGTAGGTCTCCAGGCACTCGCTCTTCTGCAGACGCCGCAGCACCGGGTAGAGGGTGCTCTCGGATACCTCCATCACACTGCGCACATCCTGCGTGATCTTGTAGCCGTATGTGCTTTCACTGGCCACGACGCTCAGCACCAGGGCATCCATCAGGGCTGCTCCTGTGTTAAAAGCCATATCGTCTTTCACTCCGTTTCTGTTGCGTGGGCGGCCGGGGTTGCACGGCGCCGGCCGCCCGGCATTCCGGATGATTTATTCCGTTGACAATATTATATTGTGTATAATATTGTTTGTCAACACATTATTGAAAATAAATAATTATTATTGGGTGAATTGTTTGAAAAGCGGACGTGCGTTTTGGCTGCATGATAAAAAACACCGGTCTTTGCGACCGGTGTTTTTTTTGAATGTATAGAAGGGCGCCGCGCCCTGCGGCAAATTCAGATTTTTTCGCTGCTGCGGTGCGTCGGGCTTTGCCCGGTGGAACTGCGTACGATGAGCTGCGGCGTGTATTCGATTTTATTCACGAAGGGAGTGGGGATGCGCGAAGGCGTGCTCTGTGTGATGACCATATCCACCGCCGCCTGGCAGCGGGTGCGAAGATGATGGTCAATGGTGGTGAGACCCGGCGTGGTGATGCTGGAAAGAAAAAATGTTGTCGAAGCCACACACCGAAAAATCACGCGGTACGCGCAGACCTTGGGCTGCAAGCTCGCTCAGAATGCCGAGCGCCGTCATATCATTCACGCCCGATGAGGGCCTGTGGCCATGCTCTCACGCCGGATCAGCTCCGCCGTGAGCTGCCGCCCAACCGAATATTCGTAGGGCAGGCCGTCATCCTGGCTGTCTGCCTCGGCCTGGCGGTCGGCCACCAGCACCTCCAGTCCATCCGTCACACCGTGCAGCTCCAACTGCTTGCGGATTCCCTCCAGGCGCTGCTCACGCGCCAGTGTCAGTTGGTTGAACGGCGTGGAGATGAACACCAGCTTGCGGTGGCCCAGCTGATACAAATGCTCGGCCAGCATGGCGCCTGCGTTCACGTTGCTCAGCTCGATGGAGCAGATGGACAGGTCGTCCAGCTTTTCCCCGATGATGACCGTGGGTGTGGACGAGGAGATCTGCTCCACCAGGCGCGGGAAGCTGGGCAGAAAAGTATAGATGATACCGTCCACATGCGCGCCGACAAAAGTGTCGAGATAGAACTTTTCCAGATCCGGCTTGCGGAAGGTGTTGCAGACGATGACGCGGTAATCCAGCGTGTCGGCATAGTCCTCGATGGCCTGGATCAGCTCGGCATAGTACTGGTTGGTGAGCGTGGGCGTCAGAACGAGAAGCATGTTGCTGGCCTTTTTTTCGCGCTGTTTTTGCGCTGAGGCAGGCGGTAGTTCAGCTTTTGAGCTGCTGCGAGCACGCGCTCCTTGGTCTCGTTGCTGAAGGTGATCTTATCGCTGTTGTTTAAAATAAGAGACACGGTCGCCTGCGAAACGCCCGCAAGTTCCGCAACATCCTGCGAGGTGGCCTTTTTCATGGTCCAGACGCTCCTTTTTAATAATATCTTACTAATATTATAGCAGAAAAATTCTTCAAGTCAAACATAGTGACCAAAAGCAGGGAAAATCTTTTGGCGCTTTGAGGGCTTGATATCTCTTGACATCGGGCTGCAGGTCGGATATACTGAAAGTGCAAAATATTATTTATATTGAAATATTATTACTAATATTTTACACAGGCAAAAGAAAGCGGTGCAGTAGGAATGGAAAAGGGCGGAAACAGCGGAAATATAGGAGCGCGCAAGCCGATCCTGGCTTTGGGGGAGCTGCTTGTGGACCTTGTACCCGGGCGTGAGGGCATGCGTATCGAGGACGCGGGCCCTGTTGTAAAAACGGCCAGCGGCTCGGCGGGCATTTTCGCCTGCGCCGCCACGCTGCTGGGCGGACGGGGCGGCTTCATCGGCAAAGTGGGGCGCGACAGCCTCAGCCGGATGGTAGCAGGCACACTGCGCGGCCACGGGGGTGGATCTCTCCCGTCTCATCGTCTCGGACGAGGGGCAGATGGGCCTTGCGTTTTTGGAATATCTGCCGGAAGGGCGGAATTATCAGTATTACCGTAAAAATTCAGTGGGCAGCCTGCTGCGGGCCAGTGAGCTGGACGCGGAGTACATCAGCGGCGCCTATGCGGTGCATTTCCCCGGCATGCTGCTGGAGCTGACGGAAGAAATGCGCGGTGCATGTGAACGTCTGGTGGAAATCGCGCGGGAGAAGGGGATTCTGGTTTCGTTCGACCCAAACATCCGCCGCGAGCTTTCAGCGGATGCGGCCGCACGGGCGCGCCTGCTGTGGGCGGTGCGCCATGCGGACGTAGTGGCGCCCACATTGAGCGAGGGGCAGATGATTACGGGTGAAACGAGCATCGGCGACGTGCTGCGCGCGCTGCATGCAATGGGGGCCGCGGGTCGTGGCGCTCACGCGTGACAAAGACGGCGCCGTGCTGAGCCGCGGCGGTGAGGTGGCTGTTGCGGCGGGCATCGACGAAGAGCCGGTCGACCCCACGGGCGCGGGCGATACGCTTGCCGCGGCACTGTGCGTAGGCCTGCAGGAGGATATGCCCCTGGCACGGCTGGCGGCGTTCTGCAACTGTGCGGGCACGCTGGTCATCAAGAAAAAAGGTGCCATCGGGATGGCGCTGCCCGAACGCGGACAGGTGGATGCGATGGTGGCCTCCGGCGTGTGCCGTGTGGAATGCATGCCGCTGGAAAGCCTGGTATGACGGCAAGGGAATCTGAGCCCGCCGCGTACCGGCGAAAGGCATACCGCGCCCGCGGCGGGCGCGGTATGCCGGTACGCTGAACGGAGGCCCCGCATAGGAGAGAACGCGCGCCGCACGGCGCGCTGCTGAAAAAAGGAGAAGAGAGACATGGCATTGTTAAAAGAACGCCTGAAAAACGGCGAGCAGGTACTGGGGACCATGGTGACGACATTTGCAAGCCCGGATATTGCGAAAATACTGCAGAGCTGTGGGTTTGACTTCTTCATCGTGGACTGCGAGCACGGCGCGTTCACCACGCGCGAGGCGGCGAACATCATTGCGGTGGCGCGCGGCATCGGTATGCCCGCGTTGGTGCGTATCCCGGAGATGCGCCGGGAGCACGCGCTCAAATTCATGGAGATGGGTGCGTCCGGGCTGCTTCTGCCCAATACGGAAACAGCCGAACAGGCGCGTATGCTGGTGGACTGCACCAAATACGCGCCCATGGGACACCGGGGCGTTTCGCTTTCGCGTCCGCATACGGATTTTAAAAGAGTAGACGGACGGGAATATATGCGCTGGGCCAATGAAGAAACCATCCTGATGTGCCAGATCGAATCCCGCAAGGGTGTGGAGAACATCGGCGAGATCATGGCGGTGGAAGGTATCGACGTGGGCTTCATCGGCCCGAACGATATGACGCAGGATTACGGTATCCTGAACCAGTTCGGCCATCCCGATATCGTGGCGGCGTTTGAAAAGGTCATCGCGGCGGCCGAGGAAAACGGAAAGTGGGCCGGCGTACATTTCGGCGCGGCGGAGCCGCTGAAACCGTGGCTTGCCCGCGGGATGCAGATGAATATGTGGAACAGCGACAATGGGCTTTTGGCCCTGGGCGCCTCGGAAATAGCCGGGCTGCGCGGGAAGGAGCAGGCATGAAAATCGTAATTCTGGACGGATACACGGAAAACCCCGGAGATTTGAGCTGGAACGGCTTTGAGGCGCTGGGAGAGGTAACGGTATACGACCGCACACCCTTTGCCGACGGCAGCGGCGAGATCGTGCGGCGGGCGAAGGGGGCGGATATCCTCATCGTGAACAAAACGCCGCTTTCCGCTGAAACGCTGGCGGAACTTGCGCCGGAACTGCGGTATATCGGCGTACTGGCCACAGGCTACAATGTGGTGGATACTGCCGCGGCCAAAGCGCAGGGCGTGCCCGTGTGCAATATCCCAACCTACGGCACTGCGGCGGTGGCCCAGTTTGTGATGGCGTTGCTGCTGGAGCTGTGCCACCATGTGGGGGACCACAGCCGCTCGGTAAAAGAGGGCGGCTGGAGCAGCTGTCCGGACTTTTGCTACTGGAATACGCCTCTCATCGAGCTGGCGGGCAAGACGTTCGGCGTTATCGGCTACGGGCGCATCGGCAGGGCAGCGGCGAAGCTGGCCGCGGCCTTCGGCATGGAGGTGCTTGCTTTCGATAAGTTCGCGCAGGACGACGGCGTGGCGCGCATGGTGACACTAGACGAACTGCTGGCGCAAAGCGATGTGATCAGCCTGCACTGCCCGCTGTTTCCGGACACGCAGGGCATCATCAACCGGGAGAGCATTGCAAAGATGAAGGATGGCGTACTGCTCATCAATACCTCCCGCGGGCCCCTGATCGTGGAGGAGGACCTGGCTGCGGCGCTGCAAAGCGGCAAGGTGGCGGGCGCGGGCCTGGATGTTCTGGCTGTGGAGCCTGCGCGCATGGATAACCCGCTGCTGAAGGAGAAAACTGCCTGGTGACGCCGCACATTGCCTGGGCACCGAAGGAAAGCCGCCAGCGGCTGATGGACATTGCGGTGGAAAACCTGAAAGCTTTTTGGCGGGCGCGCCGCAGAATGTGGTGAATGCTTGAATCGTAGACATCATAAGAAAAGCGGGAACCGCCTGTTGCGGGTTCCGCTTTCTGCCTATTGCTGGAATTGCCGCGGCTTTCTTTTGCGCCTCGACGTGGAGGCGCAAATCGGCATAACAGTCTGCGCCGCCGCATAGTAATTTTGTATCGTAATTTCAGTGCGGGGCAGGCGCCGCAAAAGCGCGAGTCTTTTGGTATTCTT